>TARA_B110001450_G_scaffold157979_2_pt1 | contig 18833 bp, 12 predicted proteins | sample TARA_B110001450 | Tara Oceans TARA_B110001450 (sample SAMEA4396538) | marine metagenome | biome: Polar Biome; feature: [SRF] surface water layer (ENVO:00010504); material: water (ENVO:00002006), including particulate matter (ENVO:01000060) such as... | depth 5 m | reverse complement strand
TTCCGTCCACATTCCGTCCACATTCCGTCCACCCACCGGACGGCATCCGGACATTCCTGCTCGCGCGGCACCGAAGAGTTCGGGTGCGGCGTGGCGTGTGCGAAAGGCCACGCTGACAAGTCGGGTGCGGCGCCGACGAAGACATCTACTCAAGTTCGCATGTGCGTGGGATGATACCATGTGTCGAAAGGCCATCCGTGTTCAGGAAGGACCCCATGCCGTAAAACTCTTCACGCCAAGCAACGTCGAATTCGCTTTTGGCAGAGGCCCAGAGCTCCGTCTTGCGATTGTGTTTCTCCACTTCGACGTCATCTCCGCCTTCGGCCGCGACGACTTGCTCCTGGCCTTCACCGCGAGGGTAGGTGATGTTCCACAATTGTGGAGCAAACACGCGCATGTCGTTGCTTGGAGGTAAGCCACCCTCGTTGAGGATGTGGAGACTGCAATAGATCACCCATGCGTCCCGTTCATTTTCAAGGCTGAGAATATTCGTTTCCTCGCGCGCCATGGGAAGCCGCGGAGTGGGAAGATGGTCGCTTGATTTTGCTTTCGGTCGTTGGTATGCTCAAGTAAATTAGTTTCGCCGATAAGGCTGCGATGTGTCGGCGCCGAGCGAGTCTTCGGCGCCGGGTGGCTTTCCGGACCTTGCCAGTTTGAGGTCCGGAAAACGTCCACTCACGGCGCGAGAGGTGGACGTTTTCCGGACGTCGTGTACGAAGTGACGCGGTTCGTCAGTTGCAGGCGTTGCAGCTGTGAATTCACAGCTCGGTCGTCGTGTTCCAGTCGGCGCCGACTGATGCGTGCGGCCATCAACGCAACGTGTACCTCATTTCTCATCGCTAAGTCAGTACCAAACCAAACCATTGAGAAAAGGCTACACTGTACCGTTCCGGCGCCGGAATATGTCTGATTGGACAAATATCGTAAATGTCATGCCCATGGGTGATCAAATGAGCTATGGCGATGAATACGAGGAACGCGAGGATCCCAGCGACAAATCGGTAGTATCAAGTGAAGACGCCGACTCGGGGTTGGATATGGCTGTGAATGATGATTCACCATGGCGAGCAGGCCAGCAAAGCTCTACAGACAGGAGCCCGAACCATTACGACGCGTGTCACGCGAGCGTCATGGGCGATTACGACGCGCGTCACTTCGGACAGGGCATCTCCAATAGTGTCAAGCTTCCCATGTTTAACCATGGGACGGCGGCCAACTCTACTTGGCAGGCATACGAAGATATGAGCAGCGAAGCACGCAACTTTCGCCCGTTTCGCAGCATGTGCTGGAACTTGCCCGTCGACTTGTTTGCCCGCGACGGGACGCGCTTTCGCCACTGGGCAACGCCCAACAACAACCCACAGCGAGCTGAGTCAATAGCGGCCATCATCGGTATGGCTTTCACGCCCACCTCAAAAGGCTTCATGTCTGGATCGCACGAGGAGCTGCAGCGCGCAAACGGAGAAGCAGACGACAAGGACGACGGCGAGAAGAATAAAATATCGCGCGTGTTCAGGTACGCCTTCATGTCGCCGTACGACAACAACATCACGGCTCCTATGTTTGTGATCGGCTACCAGGAGCTTTACAACGAAAGTCTCACCGAGGTCACGGCCATTCGCATCTGGAAGTTTGTATTTGACGACAGCCACTCGGACTCGGAGCTTATGCGCAAACTTATGGACGAGAACCGAGATACCGCCCACTCGGCCGGAATCGCGCATAATCAGAACGCAACGCGCCGCAAGAACATGGTCTTGGAGCAGAAGCAGATCCGCATCATCAGCGGTGGTGCAGCAGGAGCAAAAAAACTCGAGTACTACGCCGGCACGCAGTACCCTCGCATCACGAACGAGAAGGTACTGATGGACTCACTCAAGCGTTACGGAGGCGTCAACATGCACGACGATGGCAAACCCTTCTTAAAGTACTCGAAACTGCCTTCTACTGTCACCACCACGCGCGTGGGTCGCTCAGCGGAGACAGGCCTTGGCGGCACACATCCACTCTCTCCCGAGTACGTATACAACGCGCGCCGGGAGATGGCGTTAAGCGCGGGCCTCGTCGACTTTGATGGAAATATCATCGACGTTCATCCCGACTTCTTAGACCCCGACATGCATTTCTCCGGCAGTGGCGACTTTGAGCTGAACGACACCATGAGCGAAACCAATGGCTTCTTCTTCTGTATCGATCCATCCGTGACCAACATCTTCGACGTGTCGCTACCTCGCTCCATATACGGCGCCGTCTGCGCGGGCAAGCACTTGCTCGAACTCTTCAAGGATGAGAACAAGCACATGAAGGGCGTCAAAGATGGCTCGAACGCGACGCTCTCTGACTGCTTCAACTACATGATGACGGCTAAGGACGCAGAGCACGCCGCGATGGAGAAGGCGATGGCAGAGAACATTATCACTTATGACTCCGTGGACTTGAGCGAGGTCGAGCGAAAGGACCTTCGCCACTATGGCGATAGGGACTCTCAGACTAGCGCGTACATCATCGAGCCACGACAGATCATCAAAGAGATCCAAGCGGAGACGCGACGTGTGATCACCACGCTGATCTCGCCATGGCTTCTCAAGCGCGAGAAGCTTGCTGATTCCACGAACCACGCTCTGCGCACCTCCGATGGGTTGGAATCCGACCTCATGGAGTGTGACCACTCCGATCCACGGCTCGAAGAGCTGCACGACATCGAGAAGGCAACGCGTGAGCGGCACTGCATGGTCATGAAGGACATGATCCAGCTGCACATCGGCCGAATCGAATCGGCGTTCCAGAGCAAGATGGACCGGGAGACCATTCCCGCAGGCTACTGTGCCATGTACGACGGACTCAATGAGGAAACGTCAAAGACGATCAACAACACGGCGAGCATGGCCTTTGCCTTTGACAACGAACTCACCGCGGACGACATTTCCATCTTCTCGCACGTGCAGCACTGGATCGGAACCTTCTTCGAGCAAGATTGTTTCATCGATGGTCGCGACCGCCGGATTATGGACGAGATCTTCCTGCACCTCTTCGAGCAGTACGGAGATGTCACCTTTCTGGTACTCCTCTGCGGCTACAAGGGCAACGGCAAGTCGCTGCGCACCGAGCGCGCGATGGCCGTCTTCCCCAAGGAATGGGTGGTCGCCGGTGGTCCAGCCTCGGCAAAGTCGGGCATGAACGGTCAATCCGACTCGACAAACGGCAAGAACGTGATCTACGACGAGATGGTAGACGAGCTATGCGACGCCGACGGCTCCGACCGCCTCGAGTACTGGAAGCAGATCGTTCTCAAGCGAGAGTACGTCTACCAGCGCACGGTCACCGTCAAGGGCATCGACGGCTCCGAGACGCACAGAACCATGAAGCTGCGCACTCCCCACGACGAGACGCATCTCATGTGCGCTACCACGCGCGCGTGCTCACCTTTGCATCCATGCATGTCCCTGACAAATCGCGTGTGTCTTCCAGCTGCACCAACTACGGCATGGCGTACACCAAGCATGGCGACCCGTCGGACACGAAGTTCGCGATGATCGACCGCAGCATCGCGATCCAGGTTCGCTCCATCGGTAAGAGTTCACACACGGATAACGAGTTCAACGACCACATGTCCAGGCCGGCGCAGCAGAAAAAGCTCACGAAATTTCGTCTCTTTGTGTGCCTGATCGGCGCCACGAAGCTCGTCATCAAGGGGGTGCCGGTGTTTCAGCCCAACCTCGCACTCGCCAACAAGATATTCGAATACCTCGACAACACGATGATCGTGGGCGAGTACAACCTGCCTCGCAACACTCCGCGCAAGTCGCTCAAGCGCGAGGAGAACCTGCGCACAATGACCGTCATGAACGCCGTCGCCAAGGTCTTCCTCTTCAAACAGGTTCGCTAACCGGCCCTTGCATTGCACTGCCCCATATACACATCACACATGCACCACCGGGCTCTGTGTGCGCAGACGGCGTGCGAGTTTGACGCGGGTCGCCTCGATTCCGACGGCAAGCCACAAACCTTCCGTTGGAGCATGCTGTACGATGTGGTGCGCCAGCTGGTCCCCACGCCAGAGCATATCTTCATGGCGTGGAGCCAGTCGCTCGACTACAACATCGGCACGGCGGCGCACACATTCGCCGCCATGACCTCGGTATGCGAGGTCTTCGGAATCAATATTCAAATGTGGATGACGAAGCCACCATCGGAACCCGTCAGCGAACTGCTCGTCGACGACAAGCAATCCGCTAGTACATCCTCAGACCAGTCGAGTAACGTGGATGTGATGCCCAAGCGTGACGACCCCAAGTACGCCGATGACAAGACGGGCCAGATTGATTACGATAAGGACATTCTGCAATGGAAGAATATTCAAGAGTTGCGTCGCAAGAAGGAGACGAGCCACACCATGCTCCCGCACTTCATGGGAGCCAATGGAGCTAGCAAGAAGCAAGTAGAAGATCTCGTCGTGGCTATGGAGCGGCAGCGGCGCGCCACCTCCGCGTATCGGCACCGCTGCAGCATCGGGAGCAACTCCGACATGGACATGAACGACCCCAGCGATACGATCGAGCGGATCATGAATGAGATAAAGAAGCCACTGGACGTTCAGGATGCCTTGGAATCCTCCTCCTCCTCCCACGACGGCTCCCAATACATGCCGCTTTACTCCAGCTGCATCATGGCCAACGCGGTACAGACCTGCAACTTGTACAGCACACAGGCACTCGCGAAGTGGTTGTCCGGCGAAACACCCGACATGCAGACTTCGGATGTCGGCAGGTGCGGCGCCGTGGGCACCATGAGAGGAATTCACTTCTCCAAGAGCAAGCGCAACGGAGCGTGCGTCTGGAACACTGCGTGGATGCGCCCAGAACATGATATTGCGTCCAGCTGGAATCACTTTGCGAAGGTCGTGAGCAACTCTTCCAAAACGTGCAAGATCTTCGATCTTCCGGTGAACGGCATGCGCGATCTTGTCTACCTGCTCAGCACGCGCGACAACAATCGCCGATGCACCGAAGAGCCACACCTCCCTTACTTGAAGCAAGCGCAGCACGCTTTCATGGACAGCTCCGGTACTGCCATCGGCGACGGCGCCGGCAACATCGGGATTTACATGCGAGGCATACAGGATTCGCGCATGAACGGCGGCGGGACCTTCGACGTTGGCGTCGAGGCCAAGCCTCGGCACCCTTACAGCGGCGTACACAACGTCTGCTTCCAGCGCGCCCTCGACTTTGCCATGAACGCATGTCGCATTCCCGCGATGCTTCCGGTTTTCTCCAATAACGTGACGGACAGCCCGCCCTTGCGCGTCGCTTGCGTGGACGACGACGACAAGAAGTCGATCGAGCTGAACACCGCCGCCGCGCTCGAGCACACCAAGATGATTGCAGAGGGCATCCTGCGCTGCTCTACGCATCCCGGACTGCAGAACGAGCATGAGCGCTTCTGCGGCGACACCGGAGCGCCACCCGGCCTCTGCTGCCCGAGCGGCTTCACAAGCAACGACGACAACATAATCACCAAGCTACCGTACTCGTACGACATCATGACGATCGCGCTCACACTCGACGCCATGAGCCGTTACTATGATCCGATGGGCCGCGCCTATGCCAGGATGTTCACGGACGAGTATCGCGATGACCTAGGCCTCGACGTGAAGTTCGAAGACTTACCACACATGAGCCTGCGCTTCGTGGGCCTCAAAGAGGAGGTGGACCGACGCCTGCTGTCACACAAAGTACCCGAGAAGAACAGTTCGGTTTTTGGGTTCATGGAGGTGGGCGAGGATATGGACGACAAGAAGATCGAAGAGTGCCACGCGATGGTCTCAATGTCTCTCGGCCACCACGCCACCAAGAATGAGGTGCTGCAGTACCTCAAGTCGCGATCCGGCTCGCGCTCGATGTCTGGAGTGCGAGGCGACATGCTTTCCATGGAGACGTGGCTCAAGCACTCGCACACGGTACTTATGGACCGCGGGATGGTTAGTGGGCCAGAAGACGTCGTGATGGGCCTCGTTGCCGACGAGCCGTACCAGCTGCGCACGCGCGTGACGGAGAGAGCTTCCGATTTGATCAACAAGCTCGTGGACGCGCACCCGCGCATGGAGGACGCGGAGGAGATGCGTCCTGGAGATGATCTGCTCTCGGTGGAGTGCTTGGAGGAGGAAAAGAACGAAAGGCGCCACCGCATTCGCACGGAGCTCTACGACATCATGCCACTTCCCGGCTACCTCGACGACCTGAGGCACTGTGGGCCGCTTCGCATCACCAGCGCGACCGATAAGCGCACTTACCACAACACCAAGACCAAGAAGCGATCCAATTCCCCTTCGTCGGATGAGGAGAAGCACCCCTGCGCTTACAATAAGGCATCGCTCTTCGCAAACACAAAGAAGACGATGCAGGGAGGGCTTCCGTCCAAGAAGAACCGCAAAGAACACGATGGCGTATTTTCACGCGGCCAGCGCGACTCGCGCTCGCGCGGCTGACGACGAAAGGTCGACGACGAGAAGGATAGAATGTGTGGGGTGGGTAGGGAGGGAAGGGGTGTGAGCCTAAACTAACGCGTCTGTTCACGATGAAGAATTACAAATTACACACAATCAACATACATAAATTTGTAATTACGTGGCCTTCTGAGTGGACGAATCGTATAGTTATTGCGGATGCACGTGCAGATGACGGCGGCAAAGGCGGCGACGGTCAACAACAGCAACACCACGAGCGAGGTTTCCCCAATGCTCGTGCTTGTGTCGTCGTCTGCTTGCGGTTCAGCGCCACCTCCGGAATCACCAGAGCCACTTCCCATATCACCAACGTAGTCGTGTTCCTCATCGATGTGTTCTTGTAGAAAAGAGGAGGAGAGTTGCGACGCAGAAAGCGTTGCGCGCGAAAACACCACAAAGGCTAAAATGTGCCTCATGCCCGCGCGTGAAACGCTTTCCCTATCGCCCACCCCCTCTCCCTCGTCTCCTCTTTTGCAATGTTACCCATTGCGGCATCAAAATGGCTTATTGCGGCTTACACTCCGCGTGTAAACTTAGTTTCGCTAAGTCGCGACGGTTACTCCCATTTGGCATGTGTATTTCCGTGCTTGCTTTGGTCCATGTCTATGTCCACAAAAGTGTCTCCCTCAATGTCGCCAGCGCCGTAGTATTCGGGCACGGTTAGCATATCGCCCCTGTCAGCATGACCGTTTCGTCGCAGCGCGCAGCTAATTCGCTGCTTGAAGCCTATACGCCGACGTCCCAGAACCGCCGCCGGATCGGTCGCGAGCACGACGACGTGTGGTCGACCTTCACCTTGATCGTCTGCCGGAAGTAGGGCACGGAGCCACGCATTCATCGGCAAGAACAAAGACGATAGTACGAACAAGACCACGACCAGCATCTTTCCGGGAGAGGACACCGACTCGGAGAAGTCGGCGAACGCTATGGACACAGCGCGCAGCACCGCCTTGAGCACGATGGGGCTTGCCCTGTCCGCCTGTGCATGTAGGCAGGCTGACCTCATCTTCATGCTGCCGCGAGCCGAACCCTGCTGGCACAGCTCCAGCAGCTCACTGTCCTGATTCCTCTCGTCTCTCACTGCGCTGAGCGCTTCCAGGAATAGCACCGACACCCTCGCGAACGACACTACCGTTAGAAGGCCTCCGATGAGCGCAATCGCCTGCTTGGCGGTCAGCGCCACCATCGTAGACTGGGGCTTGAGCGCATTGTTCGTGTGCTGAAGACCGGCGTACTCTTTAAGTGCTAGCGGGGATAAGCTTGCTGTTGTAACAAGAAGAGGGAGAGAGACAGAGAGCAACAGGCGATGCGCTTTGTTCTTCCAGAGAATGCAGGCTTCAAAAAGATCACGACGCCTGCTGCTGCTGCCGTGATTTGTGCAGAATGTGAAACATCCGAGCAGCTGTCTGACGTAGAGGCCAGAGAGCATCGGGACGTTAGCAGTACATCAACAAATACGAACAAACGGAGGAATCGCCGGTTTGCGCAGTACGAAATCGACGACATCAGTCGCATCTGGTATCGAGTCGTCTGTGTGAATGACAGGGTGGAGATGAATTCGTCCTACCTTGGTCCCACAGGCCACATTGAGCGTGCAAACGTCTGGACACACATGTTTGCCGCGATGGTCTATCTGGTTTACTCCGCGCTGAGACCCATAACACCCATGGGAGAGGTGGACACCATTTCATCGTCGCTCGCTGCGTTCTCTTATGCATCCTTCGTCTCCACATTTGTGCTGTCGTCTTGCTATCACGTGTATAGTGCCAACAAGTGGTGGTCGGCCGCCACAAGGCTCGGTGACTACTTTGGCATCTACCTGGGAATTGCTGCCGGAACGCTCTCCGACCTGGCGGTCGTCACCGAAAACCTCAAGAACGTCCGATGGACCGCACTTGCCGATATGTGGATCGCAATGGCGCTACTGGTGTTATTCTTTTGCGTACGGAGGTTCACCTTGAGCCCGAGCGAGACCAGACTGGCATATCTTTCGGATAAGTGCACACTCGGGTTCGCGAGGAACACCAATGTCGACCTCGAGCACAGCTCTCTCAGAGCCGCCGCGGGCACGGTGATGGCATTCAGTTGGGTCATGATGATACCTGGGGCCTTTGCCACGCTTGAGACAGACTGCGCGTGGATCTTCTCCGGATCCCGTTTCGTAGGAACAGGTATACTAGTCGCTGGAATGTTTCTCGACAACGCGGTGTTGTACCCCGACGCATGGTTCAAGGAGGCAGAGGAGCCTCCACATAGTTGCGTGTGCTACAACTCTAATCCGGGGTGTGGTGGGGGTTGGATTATGACGAGCCACGCGCTGTGGCACATTATTGCGCTCTTGAGCACGATGGTAACCACGTTCGGTACCGAGTATGTGGTTCTGAAGTCTGCTGTGTTGAACCCATGAGCCCGCGGAGGCGTCGCGAGCGCGTCGCTCAATAGCCAGTTTTAATTGTCTGTGTGGTCGACGAAACAATGTCACGATATTACTACTTACCACCGCCACCGCCACCGCCGTCGATTTTTTTTCTCTAAATTAGGAAGGTGGTACAGCTAATACGACGAGTCCGCACAGCGTGAGCTGTCCGTCCGGTCCAACCAGTGGCCAAGACTCGGGCTGTCGGGGTCATGCAACAGCACTCGATGGGTGTCGTTCTCCTTCTTCTTCTTCGGTCCCTTTGGCATAAGCGACATGGGATTGTTGTCGCATGATTTGCAAAGGTCCGTGTAGTCGTCAAATCCATGCATGATGTTTTTGGTGAGCTTCACTACGAGCGCATCACGCCCCTTCTGGCTTAGGACATGCACCCCGTCTGTGTCCACCTCGTTCCACTTCTTGGATTTGTGTGCGCTCTTGATGCCGTGGATGCGTGCCACCCTGCCGGCCTCTTCGTGCACCCCTTCCACAAAAAAATCGCCCTTTGTCTTCACGACTTTTTCGTCGAAGAAGATCCCCATGAAGCGCGGATATGTGTATGGATTGCCGTCGTTACGGCAGCTTCCTGCGCATGTGCGGTCGCAATCCTTGTTGCATTCACTAGCATGCTTCCACGACCCTTCGGAATACCCAGCGCTGAGCAGAAGGTACCGGAACTCCACCATGCAAACCTCCTTGCCAGAGTCGAACGCACCGAATCCACGGACGCGCGCGAGGCTCTTCATCTTTTCGCAGCGCTCCTCGTCTAGGTGTACAAGGACGGGCATCGATCCGGCGACGCGCTTCTGCGGCATGCACCTTTTTGTGCTCTTGCTCGTGCTCGTGCTCGTGCTAGGTTTCGTGAGTTCTTGTCTATCCACCAGCCGCTCTGTTCCAGCGCGCGCTTTCTGGTAGTTCGACACGCACGTGTGTTTCTTTTCATTCCGCGACGCCGTGTCATCCTCCTGTATAGTGTAGCCAATCATGCTGTCGGCGTCTGTTTGGTCTGAAGTCAAGAGATTGTCGTGCCGTTTTGTGTGTGCTGCATCGTCATCGAGCTTGGCGTCGCACGTGCCACAATGCGTCCAAGTGGACATGTGATTGAATGCGCCGCAAGCCTTGCATGTGTCAATGTCACCAGCCTCCTCAAGGTCGTCTGCAAGCTCTGCAATGTTTTGCATTGGGTTTACTACACACTGTAAGGCATCTGCATGTGCGTTACGTTTGTATATTGATCGTATGGTCGCGCACCCGGTCCCGTCGGCGCCGCGATTGCACATCGGCGCCGGAAGACGTTCTGCCATACTGTATGTGTGCAAGCAATGCTTTTCGTGGAAGGGTAGCGAGACAAAGCACGCGCGCACGCGCAAACCCTCACGGGTAGATGCGGCGCCGACCACCATGGTCCTCCTTCTCCACGTGCGGTGAACTGCTGCCGCCGGACGCATCAGCAGCAAGCTTGGCACAGCCTCTGGGAAAGATGTTGGCGCGACCACAGCAACAAACGCCTCCATTTAGGCGAGCACGACCGTACGACTCATCTCGCCCGACCGGTCCGCCACGGTTCAGTCGGGAAGAATCAGCGAGGATGCAGAAGCTCGACGACGAGAACCGCGAAAAGGCAGCCCAAGCGATCAGGTGTCAGCGTAAGAAGCAAACGGAAAAGGAGCAAGAGCACACGAGGAAGAAACAAAGGGAGGAAATTTTGGCTCAACAGAAGACAGCCGCCGCGATGATTGCCGCGTGTGTTCCTCTCGCGCATGAACGCACTCACCTCTCGCAGCCGCACCAGAACCCATTGCCACGCAAGCGCAAGGTCCCATGTGACACGTCGCCACAGACTACGCAACCGCAGCTACCAAAACGCCGCCCCACTACGGCTTTCTGTCGCACTGTGTGGGGGTCCGACTCGGACACGTGCGACTCCTTTATTGACATCGCGCTCAAGGAGGGCGACGCCGTTGTGCACTCGCCGCCTCCCAATTTAGCGGTAAGCGCGATGCGCGACGGGCTGACAATTGTCGGAGCTGACGGCACGTTTTGCACCATGGAAGGAGACGACCCATGGCTTTCGAGCAACCCGTGGAGTGACATGACAAGCAATATCGTGTGCAGTGTGGACAAAAACAACAAAAAGGTCAACATCGAGAGCGACGGCGGACTCGGCCTGAAGCGGATCGGGGCGGGTACGTTCAACGTGGTCGTGAAGCCGGTGCCGTGTGTGATACCAGATTGGCTCAAGGGAGAGGACATCGTTTACAGGATCACGCGCCCGGATTCGGATATCGTTGCAGGAACATCGGATAAGTCGTACAAGTACCAGACTCTCAGCAGCGTCGCTGCGGAGGCCGATAACGCCATGTTCGCATCAAAGAACAATATCGGCGTGCGGGTTCACTCCATCGCAAGCTATCACGGTGTGCGCCAGGGACGCACGCTGCGCTACGGCACCGTCTACGCATTAGACAGGGCCGACCTCGACCTTTTGCGCGTGCTGGACAGATGCAGGACGTTTGACGGCGGCGCCCTGATCGCCGTCAAAGTGACAGAACTTCTGTTCAAGGCGTCCAGGTGCGGTGTCGCGTTTTTCGACATCAAGCCCGGAAACATTCTCAGCATGGCCACTCGCAGCGGCCACGGAGACTGCTTTCGCCTGACCGACTATGACCCTGCCTTCTTTATCCGTCTCCCCAACGAGGACTGGCGCACACTCATGCTGCTCAACCTCGCCCTCCTCGCGGCTCACGTTCGCAATCAGAACTTTGACTGCACAAATGGATTCTGCGCGGCGGTGGCACCAATTCTGCGCCAGCTCGTCCACCGCCGTAGCGATATACACAATAGCGATTGGCTGTTTGACGTGCGCTCGGTGTGCATCCCATTCGAAGTTCCAGAGAACACCGACGTGTTCCAGATGCAGCGCATTTTCGCGGTCATGGCGACGAGCTACTTCTACAATAAGGATCTCAAGTCCATACCGTCCTCTAGGTACGCGTGGGAAACGAAGGACCAGTCTCTGCTCGACAACTATTGGCTAACGCCCAAGAACCGGTACAGCTGGCCTCCGCTGTGGCACAAAGGGCAATTTAAGCCGCTCATTGAACAGCTCGTTGAATTTGCACTCACAGAGCCAAAGTGAGGGCTGGCGCGCTGGCAGTCCGCTAACAGGTGAGTATGGTGGCGACAATCACGCAGACGCGCGCATCAAGTGTGGGCAGCCCATAGGTGTGTGTGTGTGTAATGCGTAACGACCCCTACGTTTACCAAAGCTTGTGCTTCAAGCATCGTGTCAAATGTCGGCGATGGGGGGGTGTATGTTGCCATCGGTCGAAAATACACCACCTCCTCCACCGCCACTGAGCTTCTTTTGCGAGGAGGAGGCCGAAGAGGTCGAGCACACGGTCGACCTGTGGTCTGAGCTTCGCCTCTGCAAGGAGGAGGGCGAGCGCGCGAACGATATCGGAGATGACGAATCGTGTTACTCCTCCACCGACGAGGAAGATCTCGAGCACGAATGCCGCCCTAGACAAAAGCAACAGACGATGATGGTCACCCTTCCGTGTGGTGACATCCACGTCTGTGGTGGTGGGTGCGACTGTCCATACCTAGAGCCTAACCAGGACAGAATATTGGTATGCAAGTACACCGGCATAGAATACGGACCCGAGCAAACAGATGAATTCTTCGACCTAAACGGCGGCATCGGTAAGCGCAGCGGAGATCCGGACCAGGCTTGTGGAGAGCTTATCTACGGAAAGTTCCAAAAGCGACCGGATCCCGTGGCCGCGTCGAGGGCAGCCTACAAGGCTTCCAACAACATGAGCGACACCGACATCGCAGTGTACATCCCGCTGGAGGATGCTGCTTCCAAGAATGCGTACCAGCGACCAGTAAAGCGCGGTGCGCTCTGTGTAGGCGAGGTGGTAGACTTGCACAGCAACAAGAAGGGACGCATCAGCAAGAAGGCCGTCCACAACCATGACATATGTGCCAACCTCAACTACGAGGCCGAAGGAGTACTCGAAAAGCTTATCAACTACGACCGCGCAAGCTCTTTCAAGTCACAGCGCGGGGTCGATCGGGTTCAGCGTAATCTGCCCCCCACCGACCCACGCATGTGCGATGAGACATTTGTCTTCAACGCGTCCGTAAAGAAGTACGTACGTGGGTGCATGTCCAACGGCACGGCTCCAAGCATCGATGCCATCAACAACATCGCCATGATGGTGCAGGCCACTTGTAAAAAGGTGAAGGAGAATGCGTCTAGCGACTCGCGTGGTGCAATACTAACGGCCAAATTTCGCAACATGTGCTGCGCCCTGATCGTGGCGCTTTGGAGCGCTGCATGCAGTACCAAGTACATGGAGAATGCCAAGCGAGGGACAGACGCTTACAGACCGTTTATCTGTGGCGTAATCTACGCGACCAAGAGGGGGGTTACCCTGCAAGACGGGACGGTCTTGGTGCCCAAATGCCCACAGCTCGCGGTGGCTCTCCCGGTGCTTAGAGGGACCAGAGGCAACGCGCTGGCCAAGACACTGCACTCTTCCAGCCATAGGGGACTGTGCACCCTTTCGAGGTGCATAGCTTCTGTTCCAACCACTCACCAGAAGGTTGTGTTTGCTGATGTCATTCGAATGGCCAAGGTCTTCACCGAGTCGAAATTCTCCAAGTACGACATCTAAAGCAAGCAACCACACACACACACACACACCTCAATATATTTCTATTCGTGCCGTTTGTTGCATGCACGTGAGTGTCCGTGAGTAGAATCGCATGTTGCAGCATGCTTCGTGCCGTTATGATAACCATTACAGGTCCAGAACTCAAACTATTTCTGGCCATACAAAAGTTCGCACGAAGACCCCCGTTCAACTCCCCTTTGCGCTCCCCTTTGCGCTCCCCTTCAGCTATCAGCGATCGCCGCCGGCACCTCCGGTCGTTTACTTTGTCTAGAACGCACCGATCGCAGCGGCAATCTCGGTATCCATGTTGCCCGCGGTGGTACCGAGATGGGAGTGGCTTGTGCCCGACTGGGTGATCAGATGCGAACCCCCCGTCATCTTGCTGTGGCCAGTGACAAAGGACATGAGCTGGTCCTCGATGCCGCGCGACGCCGTTGATGTGATCTGTTGGATGCCGGACCCGTTGTTGAATTCGCTCTTCTTCTCATTGGCGCTTTCCTCCGACGTGACTTCCCGTGACGACAGCTTGGAGAAGTCAAACTTGTCCTTGAGCACGCCGACCTTGGCGAGTTCCTCCTGGAGCTTCTCCATCGCGTTCTGTCGGTCATTGCACAAGGTCTCGAGCTCGGAAATACGCTGTGCTTTCTGGTCACGGTCTGCCTTCGTGGTCTCCAGCTCCTTGCACGTCTCTCCGTAAGACTCCGACCTCGCGTTCATGGCCGACGCCTCCTCGCGAGTGCGCTTGTACTGAGCAGAAGCGCACGAGATCACACGAGCGAGGGGCATTGCAGTCTCCAGCGAGCTGCTCTCATGGCAGCTGCGGCTCCAGTCCACAATGCCTTTCATCTCGGCCTGGAAGTCGGGATTCTCCTTGACGAGGGTGTCGACGTATGAGGTGATTTCCGGCTGCAGCTTCGAGATGACATCGCGCTGCTTCTGGTCGTGCTGAGACTTGAACGCGCGAAGCTTGGCGCTCTCCTCGCCTTGCTCTGCAATCTTTGCCTTAAGGCTATCGACGTAGTCCTTGGTAAAGGTATCACCTGCCTCGTTCGGGGTGGCAGCAGAGTCAGCCATAGTGACACCTGTGTTGACCTATTCAGTATTGGTGTATGTTGGCTTATCATAGGAGAGTGATGGATGGGCGCGCTTAGCGGGAGCTGTGGCGCACTTGATGCAGAGTGCCGACGCCGGGTTCGCACCGATTTCCCATCGACTGTATCGATGTAGCACCCAGGTCGTCGTGGCTCATGGCAGATAGAAAGCTCCTGTTGGTCTTTGTAAAGGGCCGTTCCTCCGTTGTCTTGCACCACATCTGTGCCAAGCGACAGGCCGTGATTCTTGCCCTGGCGAACCGCCGCCTCCACGCGCGGGTCGCTGATCACGCCCGCCACTCGCAACTCGCCGTTGGGCCCCTCCCACGATGCTTCGCACCGACCTATCCTGTCGCGAGAGTTGTGCTCGAAGAGCAACGGCACCCCGCCACGCCTGCCTAGGTCGGTGAGCGAGAGCTCGGCCGCGCTCAGGTTGGCAATGTCTGGGTCCGACACCCCAGGAGGGGGGTGCGCGGTGCCTCGAAACGAAAGGACCATGGTTGTGTCGTAGCACTTTCGACACGCGCGGCAGCCTACGCGCTACAGCCTACGCGCACATTTACACAATACCGGTTAGCGATAGATATCCCGCATTTTGATCTTTTCTTCGAGCGGCCGCGCGAGATCATAAAGAATATGCCGTGTCTCTATTTGCGCATGCGTTTGTGAAGTGCTTCGATGGCATATAGAGATCGCTTCAAAGACGCCACTGTGTGATCTTGCGCGTCGGCGATTATAGCGACTGGTTCGTTGTCGCTCTCGGCGGCGAGGAGGGGGGGGTGGACGGGCGGCGCGGGCGGCGCGGGCAATGCGGGCGATGCGGGCGGTGCGGGCGGTGCGGGCGGTGTTTCGTTGGTCTCCCGCATCGCGCAGTTGATGAGAACGTCCACCTTGCGTGTGAGCTCCTTGATCGAAGACTCTATTGACTCGTAGCTCTGCTTGAGGGCTGTTGTCTCGTTCTTTGTGGTTTCCATACCAGCCGTCACCGTGTCGAGATTGTCCTTGAGCTTATCTACGCTTGCCGTCAGGCCCCCCACGACGGTAGCGCTTGCCACATGGGTCGCGCTCTCTCTGAGCTCGAGCTTCTCGTGGTTTAGACCGCGTGTATCGCTTTCAGTGACTGCCTCTCGGACGTGGACTGGGTCTTTAACGCACAGCATAGACACGACCTGGAGCTTGTCGATGATGAGAGTGGTGACCCAGGGGCACAGGCACGCAAGGCGTGCAAAGTTGTCCTTGTTGACATGCGCGATCGTGCCGCTGCTGCCGACCAACTTAACCTGACCAAACCGCCCATCCTGATCGCGCGAGGCGATCAGAATGGCCTGCTTTTCCGTGAGACACTTTCCGAGAGCCGCGATTGCCGATGGGATTGTGATGTTGTTGCTCTCCGACAGCTTTGCGTACATGCCAGCGACATAGTCTGCGTCCTTAGGCCTAAAGATGGCCAGTGCGATCTCCTCTGTCACAGTGCGCGTCACGTCTCCCCCCCCGCGACAGCAGCAGCGACCGCATCACCGTCTGCGATCTTGTGTGTGGTGTACGACCGCCCCATGCGGCGCATCAGCGCGGGGAGGCTGTAGGACTCGTCGTGGTGCGCCGACTGCCACGCGTCGGTGACCATCACTTTCCGTGCCTCTAAGTGCACGCCAAGCTCCTTGGCGTACTCGGTCTTAAAGGTAGACAGTTGATATCTGTGCCAGGGAAGAACAAGGTTGTACTCGTTGATGATTGCGCCGTTGTGGTCCGTGGTGTTGTCCATGCCGTGCTGAAGGATGGTGAATGCTACCATCGTGATGATGGATCGCTTGCAGACGGCATCAACCTCTTGCTTAGAGGGGGTGCGTTCAATCAACTCTGGTGGGCAGGGGACGTGGCCGGTGTGGAAGGTGGTTCCCAGAAGAACCGGATTGCGTCTCTCGTCGGTCGAGCTTTCGGGGAAGACACACGTCTCGCAGGAAGCAGGAATGATGCGCATCATATACGAAACCTCCCTGTGCACCATCTGGTACTCGCCCTCGTTCGCAACGGCGCGCAGCGACAGGTATGGGATCACCCCGTGACGCGTAACGAAAACGTCGTCTTCGCCGCACACAAACTTGGGCATTCTTTCGTACCCCATAGTGCGTGTGGCGATGGCAGCCTCGCGCCGATACCGCATCACCTCGTTGGCCCCCTCCTTCAGCACCGTATCTTCCCATGTGGGAGAAGAAGAGCCACGCTTCGAAAAAGCACTGTCGTACATCTCCGCCTCGAGGGCGGCGATGGGCGCCTTCGGGCAGTAGACGAGCATCACGTTATCCGTAGCGGAGTGCAGAACCACAACCGGAAAGCAGCACCTCTCAGTGTGCATCATGCACCCTCCCAACACGCCGAGGTTTGCAATCTTGAAGATAGTGGGACATCCTTGTTTGAAATCCTCCTCGGCAACCCGCTGGCTGTGCAAGAAGAAGCTGGACGGCTCCAGGTTGTCGCAGAGGAGCACCGATGGCTTCATTGCCATCTCTATCGCGTTGTCTGTGAACGCGTGTCTTCGCACGTGATCGAGCGATGAGATGGCTTCTTCGACTGCGATGGAATCAGACGCTCCCGTGAGCTTGTGTCCAAGGGCTGCGAGCACATTGGGGATATTAATTTGTTCAGTCGGCGCCGTGGTGGTGGTAGACATGGGAGGCATTCAGAGTGTCGAAATGGCAATTTCTCTGCAACGACTGTCGCAAAACACAACGTCGTTCACGAGCGCAACTTCTACGGTCCGTGTGGCCATTCTCCTCATGGTCGTCGTGGACTACAATGCACGCGCGGCGCCGACGAGGGTTTGTGTGTGTGTGTGTGTGTCGGCGCCGTGATATGTATGGGCATACCATGAACAGACACACGAGATTGCTGCTGCATCCACATAACCGAAACAGCCACTCGTGAGTCCACCCCGCTGGCAACCATATCCGTATGCATCTTTGGCGCACACACAACCTCGTGGCATGGCCGGCGCCGACCGGGGTGTTTTTGTCGGCGCCCTACCGCGACACTCGCTCGTAGGCGGTCGATCTCCAAACAGCCTCGCACCCCCCCCACCACCACAGGTACTAACAACAACAACATGTGCCTCTCATTCTTCTACACCAACGTCAATGGCGAGATCGTCGTGGGTGACGAGGATCACGCCGCCGCCGCCGCCGCCGCCCAGGCCGCCCTCGATGCGGCAAAAAAAGACCACAACGTCGACTGCAGCAATATTCAGATAACCATCATCACACACCTAGACGACTCGATGTCTGTGTTTTGCCTCATGCCGATCAAGATCAAGGATACGGAATCACCTTTCACGATGGTGATGTTCCCCCTTGCTAAAGGGAGCGCGGCAAAGTTCACCTCCTGCGATCCACTCCCCTGCAAAGCCGCCAACCTCGATCGCTGGCACAATCCGGGAACGTACGTGAAGAAGCCGAAGCTAGAACCCCTTATGTACCGTTCGCTCCAAGCTGCAGAGCCGCCGCTAGAGTTGCCCGAAAGCACTTGCATCAAGAACACGGACGGCAGCAAACTCTTTGTGCTCCATACGTCCGACTACGTCAAGAGCGACAAGGAACTCGAGGCGTCTGGCATCGGAAAGGAGGCCCACCTCGAGGAGATGAGGAAAGCATGCTTCGATGCGCTCGTCAAGAGCATGAGGGCGAACGAAGTTGACGAGACCAAGATTTTCAGAATGTCGGAGGACGATGATAAGACGTTGCATCCGGAAGCCATGGTTAACTTTATGGACGAGCTCTACCCCAACCTGCGCCCCAACAACGACGTCGTTGTCTGCATCCCGCCCATGAAAAAGGATGAGCCTCCTGCCACGGAGTTCGCCTTCTCTTTCTGCTTCCGCTATGAAAAGGGCGACGAATCCCGCAACGTCCTGCCCATTCCGGGTTTAGTGCACAACATCGATCACACCACGCCTGATTCCAAGCAGAAGGTCGAGGGCAACTTCTACATCGTAAGCAACACAAGCCCAATGCTGCACATCAAAGACGAGGAGACGCCCCACGAGAAGATCGACGTCGTCCTTGAGAAGGGTGTAGAACGTCTGCCGTTCAAGAAATCACACATGCAAGGCGGCGTGACGGACGACGAGGCACAGCCAGTGTGGCGCT
>TARA_B110001450_G_scaffold86278_1_pt1 | contig 18944 bp, 7 predicted proteins | sample TARA_B110001450 | Tara Oceans TARA_B110001450 (sample SAMEA4396538) | marine metagenome | biome: Polar Biome; feature: [SRF] surface water layer (ENVO:00010504); material: water (ENVO:00002006), including particulate matter (ENVO:01000060) such as... | depth 5 m | reverse complement strand
CTGTTCTTCTTGCTTACACGCGGTGTCGCTCGGGCATTGCACGCAATCGCTTTCAAAATATGTCTTATCTCTGTGACATCCTTCAGTGTCATCTGTGAGCTCATCTCCGTCTAGTATGTGCCTAGTTCCATTAAAGCCAGTCATGCAGTTGATTCCTTCATCGCAGGCAATGCAGTTGCGCCAGTATCCCGCCAAACACACGCAGTCTTCATATTGAGACGCTCGTGGATTGACGCCGTCGTGGGTGGAGTGCGAGGCCGTGTTAAGGCCGCATGAAATAGCGTCGTCGTTATCAGGCGGGCAGTAGAAGCCCTGGTCGTTGAGGTCAGTTCTACAGAGACTACATGCTGTAAATTCATTTGCAACATTGTCACCAGCTCCATTGGCCACTGTGTCAAAATAAAAGCCAGCATTGCACTTGCAATGTGTGAAATGAGAGCTTTCTTCTGGTGAATTTGAATTGTCTCGACATCGTTGATAACCAAGAATAGGATAAGGAGGTTGATTAAATCCGGCAGCATTCACATCTGGTCCACAATAGTGCCCAGGGGGACACACCTCGCATGCATTGTTGTCTGACAGATCTGGACGCAAACCAAGACTCGAAGCATCATTCACGAGTCCATTAGCCACTGGAGTGGCATAATAACCAGCATTACAGAAACAATCGTTCAGATGATCGCTTTGAACCGGTGAATGAGAATTAGCATCAACTGAGGTGCATGCCGTGCAAAGAGCATTGCTGCGGGGCTGATCCTTGTACGTTCCAGGTGCGCACTGCACGCAAACAGCATCGCCTACCCCAGCAGTGTATCCTTCGTTGCACTCGCAGGCCGCAAGATTATCTTGTCCAAAGTAAGCGTGGCCTGTGGGTGCTGGGCAGTCGGTACAAATTGATTCACCTGTTCCAACTTGGTACTGATCATTGCCACAGTCAGTGCAAGAAACGGCTCCATCAAATGCACTAATTGTGCCTGGATTACATGCTATGCACGTGCTTTCGCTGGTAGCACCCAGTGTGTTGGATGCCTTGCCGGCCAGACAATCGGTACATGAAGATATGCCTGCATCGACAGTAGAGGAGAATTTACCGGCAGTGCATTCGTCGCATGTTGGCAACTCTGTGAGAGTGCCTTCCACGGTTTGTTCGTATCCAACTTCGCAGTGACAATTGGATGCTTTGTCTTGTCCTGTTGCTCCGTTAGTCGTATGTGAGTTTGCTGGGCAGTCAGTACACGCAGTTTCTGAAGTAGAAGCTTGAAAGACATTGTACTTGTCAGGGCCACATTCCGTGCATAAATAATCATACGCACTACCATCAGACTGCATGTCAACAGTGCGGTATTTGCCTGCAGCACACGGCGAGCAGTCGTCGGTGTCAACATATAAATCAGACGTGCCTGCAGAACCCGAATCATGCTCATGCCCTGCATTGCAAAAGCAGTCTGAAAACGCACTGGAGCCTGCGGCCGAGCCAGCACGATCCGGAAATGTGCTATCACACTGAAGACAATCTGTTTCTTCATCTTGCTGCAACAACTCATTGTACTTGCCCGCTGGACAATCTTCACAATTTGGACTATCTACTGTATCTTGATAAGTGCCAGCAGCGCATTGTCGACACACACGGCTGATCAACACGTCTGTGCCCTCAATATCAGTTAATGTATCATCTTTATAGAATCCGACGTTACAATGGCAGTCTGAAAGCTGGGTTGATCCAGCGACAGCCTGCGAGTTGCCTGGGCAATCTGTCTCCACAGTGCTGGGACTTGGACAATAAGTATCCACCCCACATTCCACGCACGGTGTGACTTCGTTTCCAATGCTTTCCTTGAACGTGCCAGCCGCGCATTGCAAGCAGTCATCCACTGCGGGACCTTCAGTGTATTCATGATAGTATCCTGCACGGCACAGGCAATCGATGGACGCTGTGCTTGCTTCTTCTGCCGTGGTCATAAAAAGAGAAAAAGCAGAGCACAGTAAGCATGCACTGTCATCCAAATCCGCGCTCTTGTACGTGCCATGTGCACATTTTTCGCAAGGATCACCTGTTGCTATCTCATAGTAACCTTGATTGCATGCACAATCAGAAATTGATATTTGCAAATTTGACTGTGTCTCGTCAGTGAAGCTATTATCAGGGCACTGCGCACAGTAATACCGTTCAATAGATTCATCAAAATCGAGGTATTCGCTTGCTCGGCAGGTTTCACATTGTCCAGCTGTAAATGGTCCTTCGTCAGGATCAAGCGCGGGCGGAGGATCTGCTTGGGCATTCACCCCCGCGTTCTGCATCGAAACCACACACAAAGCACACAAAGCACACCAGAGCGCGAGCTGGGCTCGTCGCATACCACTGGGTTTAAAGTCTCTTTATATACAGTGGCAAGCAAAAAGCATTAAATCCAAAATCACCACAAGTGATTCGCAATGCCAGCTTTGCCGAGCAAATACCCACTCTCTGGGTCCGCGAGGTCTGCGTTCATCTCATACTCATCGTCGAGTTCGTGGTGGTCGGAGTCGTCGGACACGCCGGAATCAAACTCTGTCTCGGACATCGAGGAAACGCAATCAAACCACTCCTCGGAGAACGCCGCACAGCCCACTCGTGAAGTCTGCGTGCCCGCGTCGTGGTAGTCGTGGTAAAGAGCGTCGAGATGTTCGCGTTCTTTGACCTGCCAGGCGCAGTGTTATGTGGTGTCGTCAGTTTTATCATTTTTATCAGACTTGTTCTCCTTTGCCAGCTCCATCCACTCTGGACCAAGATCCAGCTCCTGCACGAGAGCCTGGATGTCAATGTCCGTCTTGTTGGTCTTGTCTGTTTTGTCTGTCTTGTCTGCTGTTGCACTCTCGGGTTCGTCTGCGTCATCCTTACTCACCCCACCACACACTTCGTCGCGGTGCGTGAAGACCACCTCAAAGTTCTTGCATTCCGTCGGCTTGAAGAGCAAGACGCCCTCGTTGGCAATGAAGGCGGCGCCCAGCAAGTCCAGCATATTCCACTGCTCGGTCTCCAGCGCAAGCTTTGTTTCCGCGTTCAGCTGAGACATGTCTGCGTTCTGAATCAGTAACCTTTGAAGCGCCCGAGCGTCAACCTTGGCCAATTGTTCTCGCATGCAAGCATGTGCCTCTAAAGGCGCTATTAAACACACAGACACACACTTAAATGTCTAAAGTACATCAACTTACCGTGTACCGCATGCGCACCGAATTGTGCATGTAAGCGGCGAGCATGCGGCTTGCGAGCTCGAGCTGTGCCTGGTTGGCTATGGCGATCTCCTCGTTTTCGAACAGCAGGACAAGACCACTGACGCACACTGTATCTTCCGCATTATCGTCATCGATGTGGTGTGTTTCACCGCACATGTCACGCACCTCCTGCATGATTTCTTGCACTGTGTACTCCTCCTGCTGGTGTAGCAAGCGCTTGGGCTTTTGACTGCGGCCGTGTGAATAGTAGACGAGGAGCATGATGCTAAACGCCGCACAACATGGCACACGAGGCGTTGTAGTAGCTGTGTTTCTTTTTTTACGACCGAATCGCTGGTGCATGCATCGCGCCGCGCTGCGTCATGCATGCCGGACATGGAGCAAATGACAGTACACATGCAGCAGCTCCAGCCACCGCGCCGCATTCCCGAGGGCCTCGTCTTCACGGGTCGCGTGCACACCAGCAACGCCATCGTGCAAGTGCTCGTGCGCATCCCCAGCGCTCCATATGTGCATGACGTCAATCCGACATTGTGTTTCCAAAACGCAACGTTTGACTTGAAAAAAAGAATGGTTTGCGCGGATTTGCGCAGCGAGTGTGTAGTGCAGCCGGGTGTGACGGGTGTGACGCCGAGCGTAAACGCGCCGCATGCATCGGCCACAGCCGCGGCATGCGCCCCGGCACGACGACGCACCGCATGGTGAAATTATTGAAATTGGTGAAATTGCCGATCTTCCCGAACTTCCGGATTTCCCCGAGCTCGTCGAACTTTTGGCAACAAACTCCATAGCTGTAGAGGCAACGCCCGCAATGGTCGACATCACAATCACGCTGCTCTCCGGCGATAAACTGGGGCGTCGCATCAGTGAGCACGACGTTACTGACGCCGGTCCGTTCGCGCTCTTTGACCGCGCCGTGGCCGTGAGCACGGCCGTCGAACGAGATTGCGCTCAAGAGGTTGCGTCTATCGACATACAGCCTTCAAGAATTCGTGGCTATGAGACACAGCATCAGCAGCGCTGGAGCAATGTCTGTGGCAAGGTGCAGCACACCGCAGACGCCCTGCGCGCAGAGATGGCGCCGTACATATTCAACTGCACCGAGACGTCGTTTGGCCAGAAGCAACAGATCTTCACACTGCACGGCAACTTCATGTTTTCGTCCGGGGGCAGCACGTCGCTGTTTCGCGGCTTCAACAGCTCCGCAAACGTCGAGCACGTCATGCAGCATGTATTTCGACCGCATACGTGTCGCTCGGTGTCGCTGCACATGCTCGTGTGCAGCATCAACATCCGCCACATGGTCTTCGTCAACAGCGCGCTGCTCGACCGCGTGCTCATGGCCGAGCACACGCAAGCACACCCGCGCTGGCACGCTGTGCTCATCAACAGCATGGACAACGTGCACGGCGTCAAGAGCCTCCGCCTCGAGAACTTTGACGCGACGTGGCTTCACAGCATGCGCGCCGAGTGCGTGCGCAGCGTGCGCATGCAGATCTCCAGCCACGGCAGCGTCAACCTCTTTATCACGCCGCAACCCGATACGCTGCTCACCACCAACTTTGAGGATAATCTCAATGCTTTCTGCGCGTTCTTTGCCGACCTGTGTGCCAAGTACACGTGAGCGAGATTTTACTGATTTTACTACACTTGTTTATTAAATCACTTTAATTGCTTGCATTCCACGCGCGCGTCGTCGCCGAGGTCCCCAAAGTGCCAGTTGGCAAAGACTTTACACATAACATCGACCCCTAACAAAGTGAAAACACGTCTGTTGGTATTGTCGATGCTCGTCGGATGTGCCGTAATTCTTCCTTTACAGCGCTTCTTGTAAAAATCTTGCATTTCTTGTTCAATTTCATTTTGCAAAGCAACTGCTGCTTTATTTTCATCAATGTACTCTTTATATTGTGTTGGGTGATCTGGGTGCATTTGTTCAAGCGCCTTGTAAATTTGTGCAGCAATGACATGTTGATTTTGTTTCATGGTTGCAAGGTCTGATACCAAGACAGGGTCAAATTGAAATACTGTCGAACTTGATGCCAAAACACCATGCAACGTAGAGAACAAAGTGTAGTGGGAAGACATTTCTGTTAAAAATTCATGCAATCTGTTCTTGATATTGTGATGCATCTCATAATAGTCAAAGCTTGGTTCAATTTGGTCTTCATCACTCATAGGGGTTTTGTTGTTGCTCCGAAATTTAATCCAATCCTTGATCATTTTTGAGCTGTAGAATTTATATGAATTTTTCTCTGTCGTAAATTCGAATTTCCATTTTTTATGTAGTTCTTCTGTCAAATTGTTTTTTTGTGCTTCTGTCTTTTTTTCAATTTCTTCTGAAAACTGTTCCAGTTCTTTCAATTGATTTTCATGTGTAAGGCCTGCGGCAATAATGACATTTTCCAATAATGCATAGGTACTCATGGTCGAACCTAAACCCGACAGTCTTTTGTTAAGATATTTAATGTACAATTGCACCACCTTTTCGAACGTGTCAAATATTTTGTTTGAAATGGCCGGTGATGTTTGTTTCGATTCTTGTCGTTTGAATTCTTGAAACTTGACGGTGAAGTTTCTAAAAAGAACATCATGTATTGATTGCATATTTCTACATTTTTGCAGAAGTCTGTGTAAAAAAGCACACACAGGCCAATCTGCCGGTCGGTATTGTGCTTGTGAGGACTTATTGATTGCTGCCCAATAACGCAGATCCGTACAGAACATTTGCTTCAGAACTTTGCTACCACAGCACCACAAATCCCATAGTTCGTTTTTGCATCTGTCATCATTTGCAGAGCACAGCAACATGTACCGCATGTGTACTTGTAGACACATTGTTGTGAAAATATTCTGCAGAATGTTTTCGCTGTATTTTGTCTCGAAGATATCTTGTAGTGATCTAATTTCACCTTGGTTTTGCGCAAATATCTGTGTGTCATCATTTACTTGGCTCCAGATATTGGTGCACATGTCCGCTTGAAAAAAAGTGGTAAAATAGCGTTCTTTGTCTTTCATGATCTTGTGCATTCTTGACTTAAGATAACTCGAATCTTGATCTTGTATGGACGTAATGTGTACAGGGAATGGTCGCGCGCAGCGCCAATTTCGAGCAACACTACAACATGGCATCTTGGATATTTTGGAAAACGCAGCAGAATCAAATTCTCCATGCCAATGATTGCCTTGTAACCATGTAATTTTTGAAGCACTATGCAAAACACCAATTTCGGACAAGATAGCCTGCTTAGCTTTACTGGTCAAAGCGCTGTCACCATGAATTTGGTTCTTAATTTCTCTGATTTTTTCATTGCATTGTTTTCTATTTGATCCATAACAATCAATGTGTATGTCAGGCCAGTGCTTTGAAGACGTTTTATCTCCATGTGGCGGGAAAAAATGCGTAGTAAGGTCGTCACAATCATACCAGTTACCTGGATTGCTTGCCAGCGCAGCTTGTTTTTCGCATGCCAGATATGGCATATGCATACACACTGCAGTGTCTTTTAATTTGTAATGTCCTTCTTGCATACTTCCATCTCTGCTTTCTGTTGTGTCCCAATGTTTGCAAGATACAACAGCCCCCTCGTTGTTTATGTGCTGGCATAGCATCATTATTCTGTCTGCATGTGACCGCACATGATCTTTGATCAAATTTGGCGCTATATTTTGTAAAGATAAAGACCATTTGAAGCCATGATAGTAAATAAATGGCGTGGTTATGACAGGCATGTGTAGATACATATCTGGTGTCCCGCGATAACATTGCATCATTGACCGCAAACATGCGTACCAGCTTAATGGTCCCCTGGATGTGTCTCGACACCATAAAAACACACCTTCAGCAAAAATTTCTTCTTCTTCTGATTTTTCAAATTCACGAGGAATCCAACCATGTTTATAGCAAACATGAGCAGCTTCTTCTGTGTCTGGATTTTCATGTGCAATCAATTCTTCAAGAAAAAATGCATCCTGTGAACATTTCAACTGTTGCGGTGAAAAACAAAACTTTCCAAATCCCATAGCATCGATGAATTCATCGCGACTGAAGCAATGCCTCGTGTAGGGAGATAGTGCCGAGAACGCATCTTGCACTTCAGTATTTTTGTTCAATTTTTTGAATCCGTTAAGCATTTCTTTGATAAAAGATTGCTTGATTTGGTCGGAGAATACAACTTTCAAGATATAAATTTGAAAGTTATGTCGAGCATGCGTTACACCTTGCTTGGCAATTGTTTCGTCAGGGTCTATTGCTTCGTATGTGGATCGACTCACTCCCGGGTGTCTCCATGAATTGACAATTTCTGTAGTGACCTCAAATGCTTGCATTCCCGGCAAAGCTAATTCACACCTGAACACAAGAAATTTCAGGACATTTTCGGTCCAAAAAACATTTTTTCTTTTTTTTTTACATTCTAATTCAATGTTATCGAAAATCCTGTTCAGCTTTGGCCATCCAGCGATATCACGGTGAAGTTGAAACAAGACCTGACCTGGAAGATATAATGGTTGATATTGACAAATATTTTTTAAAGACATTGGTTCAGTTTCAGTGCCAAACGAAGTAAGTACATGAACATAGAACCAACCCTTGGTGCTCCCATTGTACATATATGGATGCCATGCATTATGATGCATTTTGCTGGTATTATTTCCTGTAGATGCACTCTGACCTGCTTTTGGCACGTGTTTCGTGTAGAAATTTTTCATGTCTTCATGCACAAAAACACAATTATCACCTGGATCCTGTTTACATAACGACAGCACCAGTAAGCAAGAAACACCATCAACTTTCTGTCGTATGAATATTTCTTCACAGTTTCTGTTATCGTTGTCTTTCATCAATTCACAGACTTCGGTGAATGTGAAATTGCGCATCTTTGAAAAATCATCATCTCGGTATATTTCGGCAAATTTGGTTGGTTTGTTTGCGTATATATCGCTACTGATCATTTTTGATCCACAAATCTTAAATCATGTTAAAATTTTATTTTCAAGAACAAATCACTATGCTACTAAGCGCAATCCCAATGCTGAGATGATAAGCAAAAAGAAAACCAGTCTCGTCCGATCATCTTCTACACTTCCAAAATGATGCTTGCTGTGGTCACTCGAAAAGCAATGCTTGCACTTGTAAAATGCAAACAACAAACAACATGCCACTAACGAAATAGTGATGCCAAACTTGCAATTCAACGAGTCCACGGGCGACGTGATTTTAGGCTTCTTTGGCACGACACCCTTGTCCACTTCGCGCGAAGAATGCCAATTAGTAAACAAGCCGCTTGTCATGAACTGTTTTCCGTTGGTGTCTTCGGCTTCGCGCAGTCGCTTGATGTCATCTACACAGAAATGCCAAGCACAGTGCACACCAGAGTTTTTTATTTTGTCTGCTGTAACAAGTTGTCCTGACGAGTCATAGAACATTGGCTGGAAATAAATCTTCTTCCAGAGCAGCTTTCTTTTTTCAAAACCAAGATTATCGTCCAAGATATTCTCAGCAGTCTCAGTAGTATCTGGGATATTGAAGTCAGCGGAAGTCTCTATAGAGTTTCCAAGGACAGAGAGAGCGGAACTGGATTGATTCAGATTTACATTGTTTGCGATCGCATTGTTTGCGATTTTACAATCGTGATTTTCCTCGAACCCACATTGAACCGCAATTTGACCTTTCGCTAAACATTTGAGAGTATCTGCATCAAGATTGAGATCCAAATCAGAATGCTTGAACTGTGGATAGTCATTTTCTACAGGTTTTGCTTTCAAAGATCTCTGTGATAGCGCAAAGTAGACCGCCATAACGTTTTCCTTTCCACACGAAGCTGTGTCGTCATCATGATCGAATACTTGCATATTTGCAGTGGCTTGGCTCTGTGATTTCCATGCGACAATACTCAAAATTGGTCGGTTCTTTTTACACCCGTCGTGTTTACCAGTAATGTCTGATTCCATGGCTTGTTTGTATGCTTTCTGTGAAGCCTCTCTCGCTGTACGTCCTTCATCACTCCACAAAAGTTCGTCCAAAGTTGCATCCATGTTTTGCCAACCCATCTCTTTACGCAGCTCAACACACTGATCTGTATGTTTTCTGTTCTTTGGCAGTAGAACCTTGTTTCCGAGATGATCTCCGAGTGCGATGTCATTCTTCATGCTAACGTTGAACGCGCAACCCATGACGATCACGAACATTAACATTCCACGCGGGCCGTAAAAAACCACAGCAAACATACCAAAGCCAAAGAAAATAACCGGCACAATTGCACACAAGGCAAGTTTTTTCACGAAATTGTTCATGAAACTTGTCAGTACGTCTCCTTCTGGTTTTATAGCTGTGATGGTAGCCAGAGACATGTAGAAGTTGCCTTGCATTGCTGACATTGCTGCATTATTTACACCACTGCTTGGTATGAGTTTCAGTGCTACAGACTGACCCATAAACAGCAGAATCATGACGCTGACAACAAACTGGAAAGCATATCGCATGCCTGTCGCAACATTGTTTTTGCGTCTTGTTGGCTTGACAACATTGTCCAGGCCTGCATTCGCCACGTCGTTGACTACGACCACGCCCGGTGATAGCAGAATAGCCCACCCGAGCGACAATATGTGCATTACCGGGTTTTCATTGTCTTGAGCAAGCTTTGCACCCGTGATCGAAGGAACTACCCTTTGCGTTCCTGGTGCGCGTTTTCGTGGTCCGGCTTTGCCTCTTGGGATGTGCGGCGTTGTATTTGGTCCTTTGTTGGGCCCGGGCCATCCCGGTGGGTGGCGTCCCACGTTCAACCTGTCCATTGTATAGAATAGCTTCCTGTCCAATGTCCATGTTTCTTTTATATTCCTACATCTGTCCCTGTTGCACGGTATCGAAGGTTACTACGTCGCGCAAGTAAATCCATATTTGTTCATGCGAGTCTGACAAGACGGTTTTCTGCTGTCGTTTCTCTGCCATGTTATGCCTATGCAGCAGAAAATCTAACAACGCAAAGACTCCGGGCATTTGTCCAGCGAGTACAATTTTGATTTCTTCATTGTTGGCGTTTCTATCTCGAGTCATTTCTTCATAATCAAGAAATGAATTTACCCCAGTTGCAAACTGACCTGTAATTGTCCGAACCTCACTGAGCAATTCAAACTCTCGCAAGCGCCCTATGTCTCTACGCATAAATTCTTGCAAAGAGTCTGCAGTCATATTCGGACTCTCAAGTTGGAAATACATACGTGAATCCTTGAAAGTCCGTATTGCGTATTCCAAGCGAGCAATGAATACTTTCTTGATCAGAAATCGTTTCCACTTCAAGTGTATGAGCATTGCATTGTGTACGGACACGGCGACGTCATCAGCAAACCGATGTACAATATGCTGGAAATTTTTCTGCATACAGCACTGCAAATGCCAACTGCATACTTTATCGTCCACATCATCGACGCCGTCTGCAGGATTTGTCCATGTTTTGTTCCTCACCCACGCTTGCAAAAAATGTTCACGAGCAACCAACACGTTCTGGATTGCTTTATCTGAAAAGTCGGTCTGTATTGTACGCAAGAACATGTAGTAGTTCCAGCGCAATGCCCACATAGAGCGCTCAATGTCTTTAAAGTTCATTGGTGCATTCTCACGAACTTCGCGCCACTCTGCGAATATGCGTTTCTTTTCTGTCATACAGTGGGACATTGATCGCTGAAACTGTGCAAAAATAAGCAAGTAAGAATAGTCATGCTTGATTGTGGCAACATAATCCATCTCTGCTCGTGAACCTCGCACTTCTGTGTGAAGAAAACTGTTGTAAGAACACCCAGACAATGCCCCTGGATGTGTAACATGAAGATCAACTGTCGAGCACTGCACACCTGGATTCCAGGTGCGATCACGAGGAAGATTTCCGGAGGAGCCACTGTATTGTTCTGCTGTATGCATTGCGCTTGCGTAGCCACGCATAACAGGGCCGTACATTTGCAGTGCAATGCGCTTGTGTAGACTCTTGGCTGAAACATTGTGCATGTTCGCAAAAGATATTATTTGCTGTTGCCTGACAGCCTGTTCTTCTACCGACAAACTTAATATTTTTTCGTTCCCGAGCACTGCAAAAAAAAACCATTGTAGCAGCACACGTGCTGTGATCAATGTATCTCGCCATTTGGTCGATGTAAAATGTACAATGATGTTGGATGACATAAGCGCAAGCTTGCTGCGATCAATGTACTCTGCGTTTAATGGCGGTGTAAAATAATTTTCCCTGGCATACAAATCCTGCAGCTCGTCCTGCCAGCCATTCTTGGTCAGGCCATCACATGCGACAGGCAGCATGTTAGGCTTTGTCATCTTGACAGCATCAAACCGTTGATAGCAATTCTGCATGTGCAACCACGAAACTGCTGCAAACTGTTGAGCTAATTCTTTTACAAGCAGCCTGCTACTGGCATGCGACATGAAACTTTGCCACTTGTTTGTCGAGTAGAAACGAACAATTGTTTCAAACTCAGGCATATTCGCCATATGCTTACTTGCTGAGAAGTTGTGCAGGTGTTTACTGGCTTGTATGCTGTGCATATATTTCCAAACGTTCGGCTCAGGAAACTTGATCCGTTTCAATGTAGTGTAATGTTCAACTTCACGTACATTGTTCTTGTTAGATAAATCAGTATCACTTCGAAGTCCGTATGCAGTGTAATCATTGCTGGAGTCGTTGTGAGCTATGCAGTACTGCTCGGAATCTGACGAACCAGAAACAAGCTGGATCAACGCCCTTTGACATAAATCCCCTGTACGAAACTCGCACTTTACACTTAACAATGGCAAATCAGGTGTAGTGCTGTCAATGCTCCAGTATTTATTGACATGAATGGGTACAAGCAGTTCATTGCGTTGAATGGGCTTTCCTTCATTTGAGCACAAACAAGCCCACGTTGCGGGCGTTGTTGATTTGTCACATGTTATCTGGAAGGTATGTGTATTGAGAGTCGAGTTATACCGTTGCGTACGCGCTACATCAAAAAAGCTTTCGTTGGCAATAAATGTGTTTGATGCAGCTGCATAATCATATGTGAGCCATGCAAATGGCTCTAAAATGCCAACAGTGCCATTGATTTTCATGTTTCGAATGTATTCAATTTTTGGTATGTACTCTTGATTAGCGCTTGTGGGGTCTGAAACGAAAGTCAATTTAAACCACATCAAATTGTCTTCAACGATGACCAGTACCTCCTCGCCTGGCATAACAGCGACAATGCGCGCATTAGGCGTTGCTTGCTTCCAATATCGACCTGGCACCCATTTATTTTGTTTGAACAACATTATTGATGTTCGCCTAGGCGCAGTTGCGAGTGCCCACAGTGTGCGTGGACTTTCCAATGAACACGCCAGATCAATGCATTTTACATCAGCAGAACTTGCTGCTGGTGCTACCGGTGCTGGTGCTGGTGCTACCAAAGCAGCAGTTATTCCGTAAGTTTGCGGTCTTTGCTTGAAGTTCCACTCCAACGTATAAGAATTGAAAAATATCTCCCAGTGTGTCAATATGCAAATTTCTTCTTCTTCTTGATGAAGACTGTAAAATGAATTGATTTCTAACGCATGCGAGAAAAATTGAACGTCATCTGCTTTAGTCATGGCTTCGAACTCCAACTCAACTTGCAGAGGGAACGGCACTGCATTCTCTGAAAACATTTCAACAGTCGTGTCTGTATCACTGGAACTTACAGTCAAGATTGCAGGTGTATGTTGTCTCTCCCAGACAACTTCAGTTTGCAAGCTATCAGAGCGAACATCTTGTATGAGCTGCTGTATGTGAACTTTGAAAGCATGTTTGACAGTACCCCTCACAGGCGGCACTAGGTAGCGTTGGAATATATTCAACTCAAAATCATCGCGTGAAATTTCTGATCTCCACAGAGTGCTTGTCATGCAACTAAGTAATGTCAGGCGTTGATATCTCTGTAAGAACGTGGGCATGCACCATTTTTGGAAGAATTGCATATCCAGGGCCAATTTTAGGTTCAGCATCAGGGTATAAAAACGCTGTAAAATTGCTTCGTCGCCAGAAGGGTCGTCATAAGCACCAACGTCCAGATTTATTGTTTTCGTGTTTTTCATCCAATTAAGTATAGCAGGTTTACTCAAACTGGCCAAAAATTGACCACCACCATCATCAACCTCGCTGGCATCAAGAAATTCTTTTACCAATGACCGTAACTTGATTAAATTTGAACTCAATATATCTGTGTACATATATTGTTGATTTTCAGTCTCGTTTTCGACTTTACCGACAATCAAACTCTGCAAGTTGGTGGCAGGTGATCTCTGAATTTGACGTTGGAGCAGCAATAAGTGCCTATAATAGGTTGTGTTTCTCAGTTCGCGCGTGGAGCAATACATTTGAGCAGTGTAATTATTTTCAAGGAGCTGCATCACATCCTGCAATAAACCAGGCATTGCCTTTTTCATTGTACGAGGCAAGGCATTCCAATCAGTAAATGGTGGAATCGTGCGCAAAATTCGTTGTATCTCTATAGCCAGCAATGTGTCATCCTGATGTAATGTGCGCAACAGCGCCAACAATTCAGTTTGCACACCAAGAGGAAAAATTGAAATCACTTGCTCCATTTTTGCCTTCAAGCTTTCCGAATTCTGCACTTGGGTCCATAACTCGCGCGCTGCAATGTAATTGTACAAGCGCAAAGCACGCAAGAACAAATTTGCTCCGGGGACATTTTGTCTCTGTACATATATCGCAAAATTTCTTTCCATGTCTGGCAAGCTTTTGTGTAGTGATCGCAACAGAACTGCATTGAAAGAAAGTGAAGACTGTGAGTGTGGAAAGAAGTTGCCTGTCAACCCAGCTTGCTCTTCCCACTTATCATATTCCCTGATATTGAACGATTTGCGATCAGTCACGCGAACATCAATGTCACGACGGATCAATTTCAAAGTCTTGAGAATAGGTTGAACTTCAATGTGATTTTTGACGTCACTGTCATGCCAGCGAATTCGCATACTGGACGACTTGCCTTCGAGATCGTGACTGAATAAAGAAAATAGAGAATTAAGCATTTCGTCGGCCACACCCTGTAACACGTAAAAAAATCCATTCTTGGTTCTGGCATTGGGCACTGTCAAAGCAAAGCTACTTTCGGGATAGAAAGGTTCGTTTTCAAACAAGTTTTGTGCTGATACATTAGTCTGTTTTTTTGACGTAGATCGACCAACCAAACGATTGTATTTTTGAGAAAAATTAGGAGTTTTCATCAGTTCACTGTAGCAGCTATGTTCAGCACTTTGCCCTGGAATAGTTGTGTCAATTGCATTGACAAACCTCTGCGCTCGGTCGGAATCTGGCGTAAGACCAATGTTGGTGTATGTCTGAATTTCATTGAACTGTTTCCAAGTGACAAGTTTTCTTCTGTTACCCAGGACACCTCCCAACACACTTATGCTTGCAAAAATCGAGCTCTGTATGAAAGATTGCGTACCCAGCAGAAAATCAACAATGTCCTGCACGTACCAAATACCATTGAATTCCCGCGATACTTGCGGCTGTGTAAACAAATCCCAACCAAGTTTGTTTTTTGCTCTGACGCTCTCTTCCCGCATGATACCCAATGCAGAGTTCATTTTGACACGCTGAACGCAAAGAAAACGGAGAGGTACGTCACGGAGGTCATCTGGAAGTGCTAGTGGAATATTATGCACATCTGCAGTCCAATTTTGCCAAAGGCTATTTTCTCGTGATTGATTCGTGAATGATGGTATAGTACACACGGCATGGTACTTGTGCGGCGCACCGCTGGTGCCTGTCGTCCATCTACACTTTGTCTTTGTGTCTTCTGCTAGCGCTGGGTATGGAACTGGTTGATTGTCTTGCAGTCGAATTTCAGTAGGCGTGTCGATGTCAAACGCCCCTAAAAAACAGTGTACGTCGTATATTGGTCTTGTATTTTTGCGTTTGATTTTGCTGGTGCTCGTGCTGGATATGTTGCCCGGTGTGTAGCTGGCATATAATTCGTTATACAGCTTGCCTTCGCGGCACACAAAGCGCAGCATCTCACAGACAAAGTAAACGTGTGCATTTGCATATGTGCGAAGAAAATAAATAGCAGTTTCTAGTTGCATCTGCATGGAATCTTTTGAATTAATCAGTTTCTTGTTTTTGGGGGACGAAAAAGAGGCATTGAGAGCAGAACCGCTTGCCTTGTCCTCCTCATCTTCAGATTCGTTGTCATCGCTGGCGGGTGAGAGTTCATCAACTTGACCATCGTCTGCGGTACTGTAATCTGAATCGCCTCCAAGCTTGTCATGGGTGTTACGCTTGGACTTCTGTCGATTCGCTTGATTCGTGGGTTTTTTCTTGCTCACAAACAAACGACGTAAAACTTTGTTAGCATCGTTAAACCTGTGAGTATGCATCTTGTAAATGTTGGCACGGAGTGTGAATGTAATTGCGTCTGCAGTGCGTGCACGATTTAGGTCAACAGCCTGCCACATTTTCATTGCACATGAAAAACTCTCCTTTGTCTTGTCTTGTCCATCCACCTCCAAATTTAATAACCAACGATATACGCTTCTATTTTGCGAGTAGACATTGAATACAAACAAACCATCCACTTTGTTGATTCTGCCAGTCAAAGAATAGTCATAATATTTGTAAGCAGTACTTTCTTTGAAAAAAGCTCGATTGTCTTCCAACACAGAAACGATATTGTCCAATGAACTTGCATTTAAACGTGAGATTTGTAAATTGTTGCCAATACAACTTTCAAAACACTCATTGACATATTGCATGATTTCAACGCCTAATGAATCTTGCTCATGTGATCGTGCCAAAGACAAAAGCCGGCTTTCTGAAATTTTCTCAATTACTTGTTGTTCTAAATCACCGTATTTTGCAACGTCAAACACTGCTGGCAATGCTGCTTTTATTTCTGCAACCACGTGTTGGTTTGCTATCATAAAGCACTACGTTATGTTAAATAAAAAACACATTTATCTTCAAAAAGCTAAAACTACTCAAACTACGGACTGCGACGGACACCATTGAGATTTGAATATTAAAATTTATTACAAACAGACTGCACTATGTCTCTATGCATCGGCGTCTATGGCGGCTTCCGCTGCCGCAGCTGCATGTTCTCTTACCTTTCTGTCCTTGAGTGCCACCATCTTATTCACAATGTCGGCATGCGGAATGATGGGCATGTCAAGCTCGGAATCTGACGGCCAAACGCACATAACATACAACTCTTCAGCATCTTCGTATTTTGGTGGATTGTTGTCCAGTGATTCGAAGAATATCTCAAATGCTGTGGTACTTATCCAAGCTTCCAGCTCTAGGATTTTATCAACCATCGCTTCATTTCGGGACGCCTTTCCATCTTTGAATAATTCTGCCGGCATAGCCTCTACAGCCTTCTTGAGGCGTTCATTTGTATCCACCTTTGCCAGCATAACTGATTTTAGCGACTTGCTTTGTGCCTGCTTGCCAGGGATGAGCCCCCACTTAACCACGGCAATTTGATACAGTAACATTTGCTGCCATGGACTATAGATTCCCACGAGATCCCAGTACTTCTCAGAACCAGCAGAACCAGTGCCGTCCGTCTTCCTCACGGAAGGAACTCGACGTGTTTGGTTATTGTCGACAAAAGTCACCGTTTGCCAGTCACAATGTATACCTGAAAAGTATTCTGCCTGCGCTGGAATCGTATTAAGCCCAGTAATGGCATTCTTCACCATTGCTTGGAATGCTTTTGACCCAGCAATAACCCCCGGTGATTTATCTCTAGCACCACCACCTACACCAATCCTTTTTGTTGCAGTTGCTCTTCCTCTAGCATCCACATTTTGTGGACATGTACGTCTGAACTGTTCAACGAGACTTGTCTCCATCCAGCGCAGTACATAGCATTGCTCTGTGAGGTGTACCATAATAGCGCACGTGAAACTCTCTTGCATTGAACCAAAAATTTCAAACAGGAGAACAGTCCCAGACAAGGGTAATGCAAGCATTACCAGTACTGCTGCTTTTGCAGTGACATTATGCATCAACATGAAGGATAATGCTATGCAAATGGGAATTACATTCAATGAGATTGCTTCTAGGCCAAGTATCACAAATGAGATCATGCCTTGAACAACTTTGCTGTGCTTTTGATCGTCAGCTGTACTTGCATTATCTGCGTCTTTACACTTTACAGGACTAGCGTCGGCGTTACCCAAATGTCTGTGTATATCTTTGCCAAATTGGTCGACTTGAATCGCAAAAATCAAACCCATAATAATGGTGTACAATACCACTGAACATACATATGCATCCGGAAGAAAAGCAAACATCACAAAGCACATAAAGTACTCGATGATTTTCACACTATGGCTCTGAATAGAAAAGCTAAGTCTGGTCTGAATCAAACATGTCCATGATTTGGCATTCGTCTCGTACTTGTCTCCATCATCTTGCATATTCAAAATAAAGTACTTGATACACGTCACTAAGGTTGTCACAAGCCTCCAACTTACGCACGCAATCACCACCAAATCTCGAATTTTGTCGCTGTGCTCTCTTTTGAATTCATGCAGTGGGTTCCAGAAGTTGGTCCTATCTTTAGCTATCTTTTTCTGCATTTCTTGCAACGTTTTTTTGTTGGTACTTTCACTGTCATTACTGTCGTAGGCAGTTATTTCACGCATCCAATCATAACCACCTTTGGCAGCCTCTTCAAGTGCGTGCAATGCCAGTGCCGTCAACATACACAACAAAATGAACCGGAGTAGACCATTGACTTTTCTGGTTCCCACATGCACCGCATCAGCGTCGTACATGAAAGCCGTTCTACAATGCTCCAAGAAATGAGGCACGACACTACAAAAAAATAGCGTCTTGTGATTCTCAAAAAATTCAAGGTAGAAAATCGCAAAAGCAAGTTCAACTGTGCTTAAGAACACAAAAATGAAAAAATCAGCGACCACACCATAAATTGGTTCTTCTTTGGCATGACTGGTGTCGTAATACACCCTCAACGGCTCTTTTTCACCTTTTGCTCGGTGGGGCAAGTTCAGTTCTTCGATCTTTGCGGTAACTTCTTCTAATGACCCAGCCCCAAAATTGAACACACAATGCTGCATCAAGATGACGCATACAGCTGCAGGTTGAGCTGCAAGTGTAAGTTCTAAAAGAACCAAAAGAAAACAGACCGAGCCAAAGGTAACATCGTTCTGGAAAATCAAGCCGAGCAAAACCAAGCCTGATGCGCACAGTGTGCTTGAAAAGAACTTGGCATAATGTCCATCGCACAGCCAAGACCACTGTACACTGTAGCCTGTGTCCTTATTCGTTAACTCCACCAATAAATACACAAAGCAAGCCAGCATCAACAATGCCGAAATTACCAACAATGTTGTATGTTTGACCCATGCATGGTCTTTGATTGTTTTGTACAGGTAGAAGGTCACGCAACGGTGGCTCAAAAACGCAAGTATCGTGACTGCGCCGAACCGTAACCAATCTTGCAAAACGTACACCTTCTGAACGCATGCAAACCCAACCAACCCACCCAGCAACCACAATATGACACTACATATAGCATATTGACACCATGTCCTGCACAGCGCAATATGGTAATCATTTGTTGCCTTTTGTCTTTGATTCTCGCGTGCGGCGCGAGCTGCTTCCTCAGCAGCAGTCATGGCTGTAGGACTTCCTATGCCACGTACCACCGCACTTAAATAATCCTCATAATCCTCA
>TARA_B110001450_G_scaffold142268_1_pt1 | contig 18974 bp, 15 predicted proteins | sample TARA_B110001450 | Tara Oceans TARA_B110001450 (sample SAMEA4396538) | marine metagenome | biome: Polar Biome; feature: [SRF] surface water layer (ENVO:00010504); material: water (ENVO:00002006), including particulate matter (ENVO:01000060) such as... | depth 5 m | reverse complement strand
CGCTGCTCATGGCACCAATGCCGCCAGATGTTTCCATTTTGGAGGTGAACGTGATGTTTTCGTGGACAAGTGAAAGATCGGAGGTAGCATAACATGCAACCCCGGTTTCTTCATCGGTGGTGGTCGTCGTCATGCCAAAGAAACTCATCGAGAAGGTCATCTTTCCTTCTAAAGAGACTCTGTAGCATTCGTTTCCAGAAACTGTTTCTGTACCTGTTACCGTCATTTGGTGATATTCGCTGTATTCAGCACCCATCATGCTTGGCATTGTGACTGTGAAGTTCCAGAAATCACCGGTGGTCCACACCGGTGCAGAAGATGCTGTGGACGATGCTGAGTTTGCGAACTGATAGGAAGAAAGCGATTCAGTGTACAAAAGGTTGGCTTTTGCATCGAACATCTCTGTCGCTGCGTTCCAGCCAACAGCTGGTGCGTACCAGTGGACGAGGTAACCTGCATCGATCTCAAGAACATAGGCGCCACCACCAGCTTCGGTCATGGTTGCGTTCACAGAGACGATGTAGAGCCCACCGTAGTCGGTTTCCTCTTCCCCAAGGAACAGTGTGTCCCTGGTTTTTCCAGGGTTGCTCGCACCTAGGTGAGTTCCTTCTTCGTCCCAAACTGACATTGACACGCCATCGCCTGCGGCGTGTGAAAGGGTCAACAGGAGGGTTTGGCCAGGCTCCAGCCAAACACCAAAGTAATCCAATTCATCGCTCCACATATCGACTGCTCCTCGAACCACGTCTCCCGGATAGACTTCTTGGCCAGTGGTGTTGAGGTTGTTTGGTTCAATTTCTTGAATGACATCAACGCTTCCGGCATCGGCAAAGTGGGGGTTTCCCCCCTCATCGAACGAGGGTTGAGCCAGCATTGGTTGCATTGAGGCAAGGAGAAGGATCACAAGAACAGGAATACGCATGTAATACTGTCCGAATGAACGCATATAACCATTAGGTAACATTATTGTTATTCAATCGTAAAGAGAGGGCCCTCTTTTGTCCCAACAAATCGCACCGTATCTCAAGGTTCTCTCAAATCCCTCAAGACATTATGGAAGAGTGCAATAGGTGTTCAGTCCCCCAGTACACTCGCTACCCCTTAGGGATCCCGGGGTCCAAATCAGCGCCACAAACCAAGCGTGTCCCGCAAGGCAGGTTCGAGGGTTGTGTGTTCGAATCGGTAGCCGAGTTCAGTCAGGCGGGTCGGAACGACCCTTGCGCTATCGGTTGTCAATGTCACACCCATTTTTCCAAATAGAATCCAGACGCCGAACGGCGGTGTTGGGATGAAAGCAGGGCGACGTAGAACCTTTCCAAGCACCTTTGCGAATGTTTTCTGTTGAACGGTGTCAGGCGACACGAGGTTGTAGGCGCCATCGCAGGCTTGAGTCATGAGCAGGTGGTGCATTGCATAGACCTCGTCGTCCATTGAAATCCATGATAGCCATTGCTTGCCCCGCCCGATTGGACCGCCAGCGCCGAGTTTTGCAGGCAGCAGCATCTTTCCTAGCCCGCCACCGGTAGCGTCGAGCACAATTCCACCGGTTCGAGCGTGAATGGTTCGGATGCCAGCATCTTTTGCAGGCTGGGCAGAAGCTTCCCAAGCTATGCATGTTTCAGGAAGATAACCGTCACCAGATGTGGAGGCTTCAGTGAGTTCTTCATCGCCTCTGTTGCCGTAATAGCCGATAGCGCTTGCCACCATGAAGACCTCTGGCTTCTGGTCCAAGCCTGCGAGCGTGGTCGCCAGAAGTGTGGTGCTTTCGGTTCGACTTGTACGGATGAGATCCATGCGTTTCTTGCTCCAGCGTTTGTCACCAACGCCAGCACCACCGAGATGAATGACAGCGTCAAAGCCTTCGAGGGCCGAAGCCTCGAGGGTTCCGTTTTTTGGATCCCATTGAATTTCATGTGCTCCTTCAGCCGGTGTTCTTCGCACCAGCCGCCACACTTCGTGGCCGCCAGTGTCAAGGAAAGCAACGAGTTGCCTGCCAATCAATCCTGAAGACCCGGCAATCAGTATTTTTTTCCTTTCGATGTGTTCGAATTCCTTGTGCCGAGCAATGTCTCGGGAAAGCCTGTTGCCCCGTGCTGTGAACATACGGTCAATACGTTTGTTGATGCTTCGTCCTGCAACCAACATGCCAAGGCCACCCAAAGGAACGCTGAAGTTCACAGTGTCTTCGACTCTGCTCGTGCCGTCTTCATTTGCTTCGAACGCGTGAACGTGGTGCCATGACTTGAATGGCCCCTTGATCATGTCGTCCTCAAACGCATGAGGTGGATTGTACCCTTTATGTCGGGCGATCCATTGAAGTTTGATCGGGCCCATTGGGAATCTGAAAATTCGTTCAGAACCATCTTCCAAAGTCGGGTCAGCACGAACTTCTTCGACCTCTTCCCATGGCGGCATCAACCTACGGAAGGATCCTTTGCGTTCATGCCAATCAAATGTGGTTTGCACGTCTGCAGCGACGTGGGTGGTGTGAGTGTAACGCATATCAAGGCCCCTTGTTTTCAATGGCCAAACTCTTGCAAGTAAGGTTTGAGGTCAAACTTGCGTCGAGTGTTCTCAGATGACATGTAGCGAATTTTACCGAAGATGGCACGTTCTGGACCCCATGCGCGGTCGTGACGGCCGAGCACCCAGAAAATCCCTGTGTAGGAGTTCGGGTCGCGTCCATCCAGTGCGTAGGTGTCGTTGAGTTCGATCATCCACTTTGCGGCTTGTTCGGGTGAAGCCGCCCATTCGAGGATTCTTTTGCCCCACAGCATGCGCAAATAATTGTGGATGATGCCTTTTCTCACGAGTTGCCGCTGGGCAGCGTTCCAAATCTCATCATGCGTGTCAGCGTTCCTGATCTGCTCAAGGGTGTATGTTGTTCGTTCATCATCAGCGTGTTCCGAAAGGGTAATTTTTGCCCAGTTGGGCAGGGATTCGAATTCATTGTGATTGGGGTTGTGGAATGCGTTGTTGAATCCGAGTTCACGCCATGTGATGATTTGGTCGAGGAAAGCCTCGACAGGTTCTGGTAGACCCCACCAACCTGCTCGAGCCCCTCGTCGAGAGGCGTTGATCAAATCGGGCATCCAGCCGTTTGAATCTATGATTCGGCGAACGACTTCAACCGTGGAAATATGGCCGAAGTGGAACCAAGGCGAAAGGCCACTGGTTGCCGGATTTTTTACTTGGTTTCTGTCTTCATGATAACGCCCAAGCCGATTGGACAGGAATTCTCTGAGCATGCGAACTGCAGTGTCCCTGCCGCCTCGGACGTTCTTGACGGGTTCCACGCTGTGATCGATATCGAGGGTCGAAAGAGCATCCCTTCCGACGGAGCCCTGCTCACCTGCTCGCCACAACCACTCAAACGGAGTCACACCAAGGTTTGAGCGCTCAGCGAGCGGTATGAAATCTTCATCTTCCATCCACAGATCGTGGTCGTTGGAAACTGGCATGTGAGATGGCCAGGTCTCGATGCATTCAACAAATCGTTCGTGCACAAATCGGCGGAATCCGTGTGCCGTGGGGTATGGTCGTTCTGTCCAAGACATCGGGAACACACCGTTCGAGTCCACGATCATGAACCTGTAAGGCAACGATTTGGCTGCGCTCTCTGCCGCTTTGCGGGGGAAGTAAGTCGGGAACTCATCGCTGATGATGATGACAGCATCCTTTGCGAGTTCGTGTAATTTCCCTGTTTTCCCAGAAAGTGGTGTTTCGACCCATGGAATGTAGCGAATCTTGTTCTCTTTGAAGGTTCGAATGTTGTCCAACATGCCTTGTACAACGAAAGCCGTGACTCGGTCGTTGGCAAAGTCGTGCCGAGTTGAAATCTCTTCGAGTACAATCAAGGGCACGTTTTGCTGGTGCGCTACATGTGCGGCGTATTCCAACGCCGCATTGCAGTGGAACCTTCGATTTGCGATCATCCAGTAGAGGACATATTTCCCTTCACTGTTGAGTGGTTTGGTGTTTAGGACTCTTGCTCGATCTGCTAGTTTTGTGTTCATAGAATGCCCCCGCGTGATTCAGGTAAGGTGTGAAGGACGTATGGATGGCCACGTGCGGCTTCGTAGTCCACACTGGAAAGGCGGTGTTTTGAATTGACTGCGTTAACGGCCATCGTTTGCATGGCATCGCTGATCCACTCCAGCTTAGAAAATTGGTCAACTGGGACGAACAAAGCTTCTGAGACTTCTTCGTTAGGGATTGGCTGAGCATCTTTGGCAATCTCGACCATGTAAGCGATAAATATGGCGGGCGTGCCTTCAAGAAGGCGTTCTCGCACCGATTGAACGCCCAAGACGTTGCCCTCGACGCCGCATTCTTCTCTCAGTTCTCTGAGCGCTGCGTTGCGCGGTAATTCTCCAGCATCGACATACCCTTTAGGTAGGCCCCACCTTCCTTGGTAGCGACCGTGAAGTTCTCGAACAAGCAAAATGGAGCGGGCGCGACGCACGATTGCTGCGACACCCAAATCACATTCTACGTTGTGCATGGAAGCACCTTTGGCTGAAAAGCGTATAAAGGACTGTTTCCGAGCCTATACGATTTGAAACAGGATATTATAATACAATCCTTGTCATTTCGGCCTATGCCTCAACTAAACGTACCCGTCGCAGACATCAAAGCAGACGCTAACCTTCCCACCGAATACGGAAACTTCCGCATGAGGGTCTTCGTCGACGATCAAGGAGGCGAACATTCGGTGCTCTCAGTGGGCCTCGAAGATTCCTCCTCCGTGCCGATTGTTAGGATCCATTCAGAATGCCTCACCGGCGATGCATTCGGCTCGTTGAAGTGCGACTGCGGCCCCCAACTCAAAGCATCCATGGCTCGCATCCAAGAAGAAGGAAGCGGCGCTATACTTTACATGCGCCAAGAAGGAAGAGGAATCGGGCTTGAAGCAAAGATTCGAGCCTATGCCTTGCAAGATATTGGATTCGATACCCTCGATGCCAACCTGGCGCTCAACTTACCAGCCGACGCACGAGATTACTCCTTCTGCGCCGAAATGCTGGAAAAGGTTGGCGTGAACGAAGTCCGATTGATGACCAACAATCCTCTCAAAATCCGAGGTCTGCGCATCAACGGCATCACCGTACAGGAGCGTGTGCCTCATCTCGCTGGACGTTGTGAATCAAACGACCACTACCTCTCTACAAAACAGAAGCGAATGGGGCATTTGATTCCAGAACAGGCTTAACCTCAAGTTATAAGCGCAGGGTTTGAGGGAGATACATGGCCAATGAGTTGTCGGGGAAAACCGCCCCTGAGTTTACCCTACCTACCTCGAACGGGGAGACCTTCTCATTGTCAGACTTTGATGGCAAATGGAAGGTTGTGTTCTTCTACGCCAAGGATGGTTCTCCTACATGCAAGCGCGGATGCTTGACCTTCAAGGAGCAATATGACTTGTTTCAATCATTGACGCCCCCCGTTGAAGTGATTGGGATCAGTCAAGATTCAATCGAAGACCATCGCCGGTTCAAAGAAGACCTGAAACTCCCGTTCCCCCTTCTAAGCGATCCAGATCGTCAAGTCGCCGATGCGTTCGGAGTGCCAGTATTTTTGGGACGTTTCCCTGCAAAATCCTCTTTCCTCATCGGCCCAGACCGAACCGTGCATTACTGCTACGACTGGTTGTTCCGTCCTCGCCGTCACGTTGCTCGAATCCTTGACGCCTTCAGTGAACTTTCATCGGGAGGCTCAATGCAATGAATTGGTTCGAATTGTTCGAAGACGCAGGCCTCTCTGAACGTGAAGCACGCTCCCTGGTCATACTCTCTTCTTCAAAAGAGTTGAAAGCCAGCGAATTGGCAAAAGAACTGGGGACAAACCGTCTTGATGCTTACAATTCCCTCTCCCGGTTGACTGAAATCGGTCTGGTTTCCGTCACCGCAGACCGTCCTATGCGCTTTTCTTGTTCATCGCTTCCAGTGCTTTTCAAGCGATTGCTGAATGAACAGCGTGAGCGAATCGAGCGTACATCGAAGGCTTTCGAGTCAATCATGTCCGGGGCAACCTCCGAATACGACGAAACTTCTGAAGAAGATACCGATGACACAAACGCCAAGTTTGCAGTGCTCAAAGGAAGAGAGCACATCCACAAGCGAATTGGGGAATTTGCGGCTCAGGCTGAAGAACGGTTGGTTCTCCTTCTTGGTCGATTTGGAATCCTCCATCTGTGCCGTTCCGTGGGCCTTGAGGAAGTCAACCTCGCAGCCGAACGGGGCGTTATCGTCACCGTTTTGGCCCAACTCGATCGGCGCACGGTGCGGTTTTACGATCAATTGCACGATTCAATATCGGTTCGCCATTCGGACGAAGTGAGTTCTCTGGGTGTGCTTCAAGACACAGGAAACGTCATTCAATTCTTGCATGTAGAAGAAAACCCCGTTGGCCGAGGCCGTGACGATGCAGCGCTCGTCGTCAATTCGGAAGCCTTCGCTAGCTCTCACAGCGACTTCGTCAATGCGATTTGGTCAAAGGCCATCGACATTGAGGCGGCCAAAAAGCGATTCACAGAGGAACGGATTGTGGATCCACTCCGTCTCACAGTCGGCCAAGGCTCCTTCTTGGAACAATTCCGAGGCGCCCTCAAGGTGAGTGAAAATCTGCCAGAAGATGACGTTCCATTCAACCCTGAATCGTTCCTTGCTTCGAGCAGCGAAATCAATCAAGCCCGCGCTGCACTGCAAGAAGGTCGTATGAGCAGCCTGCATGAACTTGGCATTGACTTGGGGACCATGCTTCGACAAGTGGGTCAACGCATCGGTGAAGAACTCGCATTTAGCCTAAGAAAAATCGAAGGGCATGTCGAATTCCTCAACGAACTTATGGATTGGTGGGAACACGCAGGTCTTGGCGAGCTGGATTACAACGCAGATCCCTTCTTCCACATCATTGTCAACCTCGCTCATCCGGAAACTCAAGATGACGACGTGCTCCCACTCTGGCAACTTGATGATGGAATCATCGAAGGTGCACTTCTTGCACGTTACCCTGAAAACGGAAACGTTCGAATCCGAAGGGAAGCCGAAGGGAAAGAGGCATGGCGATATACCCTTGTTTTCATCGATGAAACGGATGGAAATCTGCTTGATTGAAAACATCTCTTGATAAGCAAAACCGCAGATTAGCCGGCATGCGAATGCTGACGTTTTTCCGCTTCATGCGTCAAATTCTTCGCAAAAAACCGGCAGACTTGGATTGGATACAACGCCAAGGGCTCATCGCTGTGAAGCTTGCGCAGATTTTCGCACTGCGCCCTGACCTGCTTGGTGTAGAGAAAGCGAGGCAGCTTCAGCAACTGTATCAACACGCAGCTTCGATTGCCTCGGAAAACCTTCATGAGACCATTGCCAACAAAGCACCTGCAGGCTTCATGGACGCCTTCGAGTCCGTCGATGATGAACCACTTGCAGCCGCTTCAGTTGGTCAAGTCCACCGTGGGCGGCTCAAGACCGGAGAAGAAGTGGTCATCAAGTTCATCAAACAAACCAACGCTGTTGAATTCAAGAAAGAAGTCGTTCGTATGCGTCGCTGGTTGCGAATCTTCCTTGTGTTTGCTCCAAAACTTCGCAAAGTTGGCAACCCAATGGCCTTGATTAATCACGTAGCGGATTACACCCTTCGTGAACTCGATCTTCGAAATGAAATCAAGGGTGCCGACGAACTGGAAGCAATCAAAGAATCCCTCGATGGTCAATTCCAAATGGATTTGCTCCGCTTCCCAATCTATTACTCAGAACTCTCAAACTCTGACATCTTGGTTTCCGAGTACATAGAAGGCATGTCGCTGGAAGAAGGCATAGAAGAAAAGGCCCTATCATGGGAATTTTTGCTGCAATTTTTCCGCATTCACGGTGCCTACTTGTTTGGCATCGGTACCTTCCATGGCGATTTACATCCTGGAAACTGCATCATCGATAACGATGGAAAGTTTGTTTTTATCGACAATGGAGCCATCTGCCATGCCCCAAAACGAGTCGCTCATGCCTTGTTCCACTTTTTCGACCACCTCTCCCGTCAAGAGATGCAAGAGGCGTTCGATGCTCTGTTGACCATGACGGATCTCACTCCAAATCCAAAAAAGTTAGTGAAGTACTACACCACAATGGAAAAAATCTACACCGATTTCGAAAAGAAGCCCGTTGGAGAACAGAGCCTAACCACCATCATGATGGGCACCGTCAAAGCCGCAGTGGAACACGCTGGCGCTACCTTTGGCGAGGAAGCGTTCCCAATCATTCGCGCACTGATGTACCTCGATGGACTTGTCATTAGAACTCACCCCGATGCCTTGTTGATTCAATCCATGGGCCCGTTCTTGGAAGAGTTCCAAACCAAACTCAACATTTGAGGTGCTCATATGGCTTCCATTGCAATCGTTGGCGCAGGCCTATCGGGGCTTCGATGTGCCACATTGCTTCAAGCCTCAGGCCATGATGTGGAAGTCTTCGACCGAGCCGCTATCATCGGTGGACGCATGCGCACAGACGAAGTGAATGGGTTTCTTCTCGATCACGGATTCCACGTGATGCAAACCGCTTATCCGACCTCACAACGAGCGTTCGATTTCAAGGCCATGGGGGCTCTTGCGTTTGAACCCGGGGCCGTGCTTGTTCAAAACAAGAAAAACCGCTCTAAATTTTGGACAATGGCCGACCCCTTTCGCCGTCCCTTTCAAGGCGTTATGAGTGGTTTGAATCGATTTGCCTCACCGTTTGATTTGTTTCGAGTCGCCCGGATGCGCTTTGCGGTCCGAAGGGGGAAACAAGCGGACGTGTTCCACGGAAACAACGCCACAACGAATGAGTATTTGCTCAACAGAGGCTTTTCATCAGCCATGATCGAACGGTTCTTCCATCCCCTGTTTTCAGGAATTTTCTTAGAAGACGAATTAAGAACCAATGAACGAATGTTTCGTTTTGTTTTCCGAATGATGTCTGAAGGTGACATGGTGCTGCCCGAAGGTGGCATTGCCGCAGCACCGAGGCAATTGGCTCAACGATTGGGCGATGACCGAATTCATCTCAATTCCGCCGTTACGGTGATCGATGATACAACCGTTGACATCGATGGTAAATTGCGTACATTCGACGCAGTTGTGCAGGCATTTAATCCCCGACAAACAAAAGAAAAACGCCATGTTTGGACGCTTCATTTCGGTGCAACCACCTCCCCCCTCAAAACAAAGCATGTCCTCTTGAATGCTGACGTCAAAATTAACAACGGATTGATTGCACACTTGGCCGTTCCCTCTGATGTCCAACCAACGTACGCTCCAGCAGGCAAATCCTTGGTGACAATCACAGTTGTCGGTGAGCGAGCGGACGCATTGGGGCTCTTGGATGCTGAATCAGTCGAGTCAGCGGTTCGCCAAGAAGCATCGCAATGGTTTGTCGAGGCATCTGAAGATTGGGACCTGCTGGCAACCCAACACATCGAACACGCCCTACCAGAAGTTGGGCCAGAAGTAACCCTCCTCTCTGACAGACGAAGCACTGGGTTTGAGTGTGGGGATCACACTTTGCACGGAAGCGTCGAAGGCGCTTTGCGTTCAGCAGAATCTGTTGCTCAAGCTGTCGATGCACACCTGAGAGGCTAAATCAATGTTGAACTTAAGCACCTCAGAACAGCGGAGTTGCTTTCTTTCAACTCAATTGCAAGCGCCACCTTCGGAAATTAATGCTTGGGTTTGGCTCTCATACGATCAATTGAACCTCGCCTTGCTCGAACACATCGAGCGCACACATGCTCCGCTTGGAATTGTCTTGATTGAATCCGAGGCCAAGGGGAAATCTCGCCCCTATCACAAACAAAAATTAGCCTCGCTCCTCTCAAGCCAACGGCATTTTTCAGTTGAAGCCCAGGACAATGGCTACCCAGTGCACTACATCACAACCCGGGCAGGGTACTCAGAAGCGCTCGATGCTTTGAGTCAAACCCTCGGGCCCATCCATTGCATCGCCCACGCAGAACGAAGCACGAGGGTAGAACTCGAACCCCTCTTTGCCAAAGGACAACTGGTCAGCCACCCGCATAATGGATGGCTCACTTCTCGTTCGCTGTTTTTGAAGAGCGTAGGAGACACTCCCCCGTTTCGAATGGATGCCTTTTACCGCAACGTTCGCAAAACAACCGGATGGCTGATGCATGACGGGAAGCCAATCGGAGAGAAGTACAGTTTTGATGAGGCCAACAGAAAGTTCTGGAAAGGCGACCCTGCTGCCCCTAAGCCCCCCGTTTATCCGCTTGATGAGATCGATGAAGAAGTGCAAGAGATTGTCGAGCGGGTGTTCGGTGAGCATCCTGGCGAGGTGGATTTAACTCAGTTTCCGACATCACAAGCGGATTTAGCCCGAGCAAAGGCGTTTGCCAAAGTTTGCTTGAACCATTTCGGAACCTATGAAGACGCCATGTCCTCAAAGAACCGTGGGCTCTTTCATACTCGGCTGGCGCCGTTGTTGAACCTTCACCGGGTCTTGCCACAAGAAGCCGCAGATTTGGCCCTCACCAGCGAGGCCGCGTTGAACAACACCGAAGGGTTTCTGCGTCAGTTGATTTGGCGAGAATACGTCCACCATGTCCACGAAGTGACCGATGGATTCCGTACCCTTGATGTCAACCGGAGTTCTTCACGGCGAGATGCAAATTGGTTTGAAACCGCGCCAATTGATCCCGAACTTCATCCGAACCACCTCCAACAGAACCACCCACTCCCTCAGGCCTATTGGGGGGAAAAGAGCGGATTAGCCTGCCTTGATGCTTCAGTCAGTTCCGTTATGGAAGACGGTTGGACGCATCACATCCCACGGCTGATGGTGCTCAGCAACATAGCCCATTTGTTGGACGTCAATCCGAGGGAACTCACCGATTGGTTCCACGTAGCCTTTATTGACGCCTATGATTGGGTCGTTGAGCCAAACGTGCTTGGTATGGGCACCTTCGCCACTGGCTCTGCCATGATGACAAAACCGTATGTTGCGGGCTCGGCTTACATCAACCGAATGAGCGATCACTGTTCCACATGCGACTTCCACCCAAAGAAAACATGCCCCATTTCTCGGATGTATTGGGCTTACTTAGCGCGCCATGCTCCTGCTTTTTCCGGCAATCACCGCCTCTCGATGGCCATGCGGAATGTGGAGAAGCGAAGCGAAGAACAACGTCAACTGGATCATGCAACCTTCCTTCATGTTCAACAAACACTTGCCAAAGGCGGTAAGCTGACTCCCGAAGATCAATGATCATCGGTGGCCAATTTGACAATGCGGGCAATGATCGAGGCGCCGACCACCGTACCGCAGTCGCACCACGAGGGTAGCGCATTTCAGGCATGGGCGCTCGTTTCGACAAAAGGCATAATGGCGCCAAGTGCGCCGTGGCTCACCTCGTGCCTTTCCTGCGGCTGCAACCTCTTTGGGAACCGTGACCCCTCCCTTTTCATAGGCTTGAACCGTTACGGATTTGATTGCTTCAGCCCATATTTTTAGGCGCTCTTCGGGTAAATCGCACGGACGATCATCGGGATGGACGCCGGCAGCGAACAAGATTTCAGACCGCAAGTAATTCCCAAGACCAGCGAAACTTCGCTGATCGAGCATCAAGGTGGCGGCTTTCTTCCTAAAGCATTGCTTGGAAACCAACTGTTGATGCAGTCGTTCTCCAGTGACCCGTTCATCCAAGACATCAGGACCGAGCCTTGCAAGGAAGGCATGAAGCGGCTCTTCTGCGGTAGGAATCAAGTCAATGTCGGTTGCAGACCAAAGGCGAACCGCATGCTTGCTGGTGCAGAATTCAGCACGAAGCGAGCGACGCATTTTGTTTTTGGTGGAAACAAGATTCACCGTCCAACGCCCGTAGAGTTGATTGTGACTGTACATGGTCCAGCCGTTTTCGAACCGAATCAACATCGCTTTGGCCCTGCTCGTCACATCGACTACAGTTTGGCCTTCAATCAGATGTTCCCGGCCAACAAAGGTCACGTAGGGGAGGTTGACGCTCTGAAGGGTTTGTCCGATGAGCGCCTTTCCGATGCGGTCAGCGGCGCGTCGGATTTCCGGTCCTTCAGGCATGGCCTAAATCAATTCACATCGCCTATCAAGATGTGTTTGAAGGAACCGATGAAGACAAGAGCAATCACCCACTGCGGTCAAACATGGCGCAGGAAGTGGTGATGCTTGGAACTGGCAACGCTTTCATGCCCTATGGGCGCTATCACTCGTTTGCTATGATCGATGGAAAGCACGTTGTCGACTGCCCTCCTACTGCACTTGCAAGCTTTCGCCGCTCGGGCGTCGTTGTGAGCGACATTGAGACCATATTCATCACTCACGTGCACGGGGACCACGTGTTTGGATTTCCGTTCTTTTTACTCGAACGCCGATACATCTCCGATCGTGGCATGGAAAAACCACTCACGGTGGTGGCAGCGCAAGGCGTACGGGACCGTTTGAAGCAACTTTGTCAACTTGCATACCCTGGGAGCCTGGACGAAATTTTTGAAACGATTAACTGGCGGGAAGAAGTCGAAGGGGAATTGGAGTGCGGACTCACTTGGCGGCGTTTCGTTGTCCATCATGATGCCTCAGTGGACCCTTATGGATACCATTTCAACGCGGGTAAAATTGGAAGTTTTGTTCACAGCGGCGACTCAGGCCCTTGCGAAACTTTGTACCAAGAAATGGCGCAAACGAGCATGACCATCCTAGAGATGGGGCTTCCTGAGTGGGTTGAATCCGATCACCATCACAAACCGTCTGACGTCATGCGCATCGCTCAACGCTTGCCTCAAGTTCAGATGATCATCACTCACACCTTCATTGACACACCTGGGGTCCAACCGGTGCCAACCGTTACCGACGAATATCCGGAGCACCCTCGGAATGTGCACCATGCCGAAGATCAATTCAAGATGCGCTGGGACGGAAAAAATTGGTTGCTCGGCGAGTCATAATTGAAACGGAAATCCTTTCCGGAAAAGGGTCAAATGTTTGAGGTTTCGTGGCGTTATTTTTCCTAAATCACGGTCAAGAGCACTCCTCTTTATATCTGCAAAGTAATCTTGAATCCTCTGACAAATACCCATTCATGATTGGTGGCGGTGAACATGCTTATGAGGGGGACTCGGACTCACCCACATTATCGCGCATTGGTCAATCCGACCCTTGCTCGATATTGCGAGACACTGAGGAATTATCATGAGCGGAAACATCTTTGATGACTTCCTTTCACGAAAAACTCTGTTCGTGGATAAAGAAGTCCTTCGTCATGACTTCCGCCCCAAAAACCTCCCACACCGGCAAAGCGAAATCGAGAAACTAACCTTCAACCTCGTCGAAGCCCTCAACGGTCATATCCCCTCAAACATGACCCTCTACGGAGTCACTGGAGCAGGTAAAACCGCAGTCACATCTTATGTCTGCGCTGAACTTGAAGCAAAGGGAAGAGAACTCAATCGCTCGGTTCAAAGCATCATGGTCAATTGCCGCCAAATTGACACGCAATACCGGGTGCTAAGCCACCTTGGTAACTCCTTATTGGAATCCCATGAGATCGACGAGATTCCCTTCACTGGTTGGCCAACTGACCGAGTGTTTGGCGAATTGGTTCGACGCATGGACAAGAGGGGCGGCGTGTTCGTCATCATCCTTGACGAAATCGACCATCTTGTCCGCAAAGCTGGCGATGATTTGTTGTACAACTTGACGAGCATTAACGCTTCTTTGAAAAATGCACGAGCCTGTGTGATCGGCATCTCCAACGATCTCAAGTTTACCGATTTCCTCGACCCTCGAGTTCGCTCCAGGCTCGGTCAATCCGATGTTGTGTTCAATCCCTACGATGCCATTCAACTGCAGAACATTCTTCGCCAACGCGCACAATCTGCATTGGTCGAAGGGGCACTCGATGACAGCGTCATTGCCTTGTGCGCTGCAATCGCTGCCCAAGAACACGGCGACGCACGATGCGCCCTCGATTTGTTGCGCGTCTCAACTGAAAAAGCGGAACAATCCGGCGACGAGTGCGTAACTCAGGCTCACGTTCGCATGGCTCAGCATCAACTTGAAGCCGATCAAATGCAACCGGTTCTCTCATCTTTGCCCAGTCAACAAAAACTTGTTCTCGCCTCCATTCTGTTGAATGAGAAAAACGGTCTTCGAAACATTCAGACCGGCGAAGTGTATGACATCTACGCCCAAGCATGCCGATACGTCCGTCAGAATCCACTCACTCAGCGAAGGGTTTCAGGCTTGATCTCAAACTTGGACATGCTCGGACTCATCACGGCTCGCACCGTTTCCCGTGGACGCTACGGCCGCACCAAGGAAATCAACTCCTGCATTCCAAAGAACATCGATGCAGAGGGCATTATGATCGAATCAGAGTCTCACATGAAAGAGGTCTTTGAGCGACCTTATCGACATCAATCCCGCCTTTGAGTGTGATTTTTGATTGTTCACCTCCAATCTTGTTTGATTCGGTGTGCTTATATCCAAAAGGCAGGTGGCGCAACCTATGAGCAAAGACGAAAACGACGGTTCCAGCAGCCTCATGGCGTCAATCATGAATCCTTCACGCGGTGTTTCTCAGTGGTTCATCGCTCTTGGTCTGTGGGGTTTGTTCCTCGCAGTTCTCAATATCATGGGGGAGGCTCACCCAAATTACCATTGGTCTTGGGGCGGTTTGCTCACCTTTGAAGCAACCAATCCCGCATTCGAACAGAGCGAGGGTTTCCAAATCGTAGCCTCGGATTTTGTCTTCATGGCATTCTGTGGCGCTTTAGCAGGTCTTGGCTTCAAGACCATGGCGAGCGAAGACGGTGGCATTGGAGCATGGGCAAAGAGCCTGCTCGTCAACGACACCTGGCCTGCTTTGGCTGACCCCGGCTACAAAGGCTGGTCGATGTTTGCCGCAGCATGGTGCCTTCTGCTTGGTTTCGTTTGCTATGCCTTCTATGGAATTCGTTACACTGGATGGACCGATCCTGGTGTTTACTCGGTGACCATTGCGTTGCTCGCCTTTGGGTTTGCGCTCAAGGCTTCTGCTAACGCACCTGCCGGTGATGAAAACCTCGATTGATCTGAGATTAACGCTTGAACATTGGTCGATGACCGTTGGTTCCTTTGAGTGCATCGAGGAGACCTAAGGCCAATCCTTGCCACAGTGCTACGCTCCAGCGGAAGGTCAGACGGCGAATCCGTAAAACGGCCCTGACGCTTATTTTGCCCTCTCGTAATGCACCACGGTTGACTTCGCCCAGTGGCCCACCCCAAAGAAGCAGTTCATGAATCACCATCAACGCCAATGTGCTGAGAAGGATCTTGGTCTGCCACCATTGCTGGACGCTTTCCCAATCCCAATCCCCCATCGTGACGGCTTTGAACAAAAATGGTAGCCCAGAGGCAAGGGCAGAAATCCAAAGGGGGAGGACAACCAGAACAATCGTCGAGCTGCCGATAAAATCGAGGCCAGGGCCCATTCGTTTCCGTCGCGGAAAGTGCCGCATAATTCGGACGTGAGCCCGTGCGTCCCTGCGCCGTTTGCCAAGGAAACGGGTTCGCTCGATTTCAGGTACATGTTGCACCACTGCGTTCGGAGCGTAGATGATTGAACCCCCTGATTCAATAAGCCGCAAACTCACTTCCATGTCTTCTGCGTGGTACCAATCAGGATTGAACCCACCAATGTCCATGAGCGATTGGCGATGGAACATCGAACATGGACCATTTGCAAGGCTCGTTTTTCTCGGGCGGGCTTTGTACTTCCTGGCAATCTCGACCGAGCGAACCCGACTCACGATATCACCGGCATGCCCGAAAACGGTTCTTCCAGTCACGGCAACAACCGATTCACCTTCTGCGATTGGTTTGGATTGACCGATCATAATTTCGATCCAGTCCGGTTCGGGTCGCACGTCAATATCGGTGATGGCAACCCATTCGCCCTTTGCCTCAGCCACCGCCCATTGACGTCCTGCTGAGAGCCCCTTTGGGTCTTGGGTGAGGATTCGAATGGGCACTTCGGCTTCCGAATCATTCCACGCAAGCAAGCGTTCCTTCGAACCGTCGCTTGACCCGTCATCTACGGCAATTATTTCCAAGGGTCGGTAGGTTTGAGCGATGAGGGCCTTCATGCAATCATCAACCCATGAAGCACCATCGCGAACGCACACAGTAAGCGTGACGAGCGGGGCTTTGCTCACTCCATCACCTCAAACAAATCGAGGAGGTTGCGGCAGCGTTGCTTCACGGCGAGGCTTGTGATTTGCATCACAACACCAGTTCGCGGTTGACCATAGAGAACGACGGTTCCGATGGGGGCAAAGCAATGGATCACAAGGGGTGCCAGATCTTCTTCACCCTCCACTTCCAAGAGAACCGGCTCCTCAGCCCGGAGTGCTTCTTGCAAGGTTTCGCACAACGAAGGGGTCAACACGCCAGCCGGATTCACCGCCGTTAGGCGATGTTCAAAGGCTTCAGGGTTGACGAGGTCTGCTTCGTCCAACTTCGATCGTTTTGTCATCCCGTCGATCAGTGCAAGGTCAGGTGTCACGCCCATCTCGAGCAGTGTTTTGGTGGTCACATCGCCAACGGTCACCAACAATTGAACGTGATCGGGCATGCCATCGAGGGCAGCAGCCATTCCAATTTCAGGATCGTCTTCCGGACCTTCAAACAGGGTGCCCATGGGTGTTTTCAATTCTGCGTCAAGCGCCGGCGCCATTTTGAGCGTTGCTTCGCGCAGCGCCTTTCGCATCCAAGGGTGCCCCTCAGAGTCCATGAGGCCATTTCGCACTGAAGAAGAACTGATGATGCCACCTTCAATCCCTCGAAGGTGTGCCACTTCGATCACATGGAGCGGAGCAAGGCCGTTGGTGACGCGTTGATCGTTGATGTTTTGACACATACCTACGGTTTCGGGCGTGGCAACAATGGCGTCTGCAGTGGCATGGTTTGGTGCTGGGCCGAAGGCATCTTCCAGCGCATGTACGGTGATCGTTGTGCCCTTTTTGGTTGCAGCCCAGTCCAAAAGGTCACTTCGTCGCTGTTCAAAGTCAAGGACAAACATCGATTTGTGTTCCGCCATTGCATCTGTGGTAATGTGAACTTCAACCGCTTCCGATTGCCTGCAAGCCGCATCAAGAAGCAGCAAGTGGCCAGAGTGAATCCGGTCAAAGGTGCCACCAACGAGGCAACAGCGGAAGCGTTGCTCATTGGTCATGAAACTCCGTGGTCAAAGCGGCCCTTTGATTGCATCGCCTCGGCTGAACAGAATCAATGGATTTGAAAGGAAGAAGAAAGGAACTGTACCCCGGCGCGTAACGGCCCATTTCATCGCAAAGCTCGAGGGCCTGACCCAGCGCCAGGGTGTTCTGTCCGGAAGGGTGGTTGTCTCGTGTTCATTCTGTCGTCGCACGAGGACCCATAACCTACCGGTTGGTTTAAGCGCGTTTGCACCGAGAATCATCCCCCGAAGGGTCATCTCAGTCTTCGATTGCGCACCGTACACTTGGTATCAGACTTCACAGCAATTTCACAGTAGCTCTGCCTGACGTTGCTGGTACGGCAAGATGAACCACCGGTCAACCCTTTTTCAATACATCGTGTTCGGTTTCATTCCAACCGGTGGGCGAAACCACGGGCATAAAGCAAGGCTGCGACCTCTTGGTCGCCTTCATTCAACACTTCTAATCCCATGGTTGGCCATGATTCAACAGGTCGAGCAAGCCAACCGACAAGCGGGTGCAAGCGGCCATAATGGACGGGTTCGCTTCGCTTGAACGTCGCCAACATGTCATGGACGTCGAGCAAAGCCGGCTTTCCTGGTCCGTCTTCAACCAAGTGAATTTGGAGGACATCTTCCACGGTCAACCGCCCTGCAGGGTGGGGTGTTGGGAGGCCGGGCAAACCACCGCGCTCACCCTCGGGGCGAGCAAGCAGAGCTGGCCATGCCACATCCTGTTCGCTTAACCATCGACGCCCTGATGCGGATGAGAGTTGGACTTGGAGCCATTCACCAGCCCATGCAGTCCACCAAGAAGACGGAAGGTGAGACATCAGGTTGCGCAACATTTCTGGTTGCACGCTTTCATTGACTTCCAACATTGAGAAGGCCGTTGACCACATGGAGAGCGCTGAATTTTTGTCTCTATCGCCTGCCTGCAAGCACATCGATAAGCAACTTTGATTCGCTTCGTTGAGGGCCGTGCCAAGGGGGAACAACGCTTCGAGGATCTGTTCACTGTGATTCGGGTTCTGTAGCCAGACCTCACAGGCGCGTTCAATCATCGGGTGGAACTCCACTGGCAGATGCTGAGATGAAAGCAAGATGGCCGAGGCCATCCATCCACTCAACTCTTCATGGTCTAGAAATTGCTCGTACCTCAGGATTGATTCTGCGTTATGCGTAAATCTCTGTCGAACCTTCTCGAGGGCAGTCAGTGTCCAAGGAAGCGAAGCAGACGGCATTGCTTGAATCAGGGTGGCGGTTTCACACGCCCCGACTGGAAGCAAATCGGCCCAACCGGGTGGGAGAATATTGCGCAACCGAATCCATCGACTTGATCGGTCCCCTTCGGGTGTGGCAATCCATGAAGCCAAAGGAGCAACCGCTTCGTTTCTGTTCGCCCATGTTTCATCTCCGCTTGGATGGAGGGACAATGCGTGCCATACGGCTTTTCGTTGTTCCAGTGACGGTTCAATGACGGTGAAGGCTTCATGGTTGAATTTCATTCCATTGTACGCTGTGAGCATCTCATAAGCCGTTGCTGGTGTGCGTTCATGAACAGCAGTTGAGCGCCGTTCTTCGGATGATTCTGGCAACTGTACGGTGAAGGTGCGGCCTCGGCCCAGTCGTAAAGACACCTGGCCCAACATGCCTGTTGACTTGAGCGATGCGGAGGTGTGGTCGAGAAGCACGTGTTCTCCATGGGATGTGACCAACAACCTGCATCGTTG
>TARA_B110001450_G_scaffold46543_1_pt1 | contig 19016 bp, 16 predicted proteins | sample TARA_B110001450 | Tara Oceans TARA_B110001450 (sample SAMEA4396538) | marine metagenome | biome: Polar Biome; feature: [SRF] surface water layer (ENVO:00010504); material: water (ENVO:00002006), including particulate matter (ENVO:01000060) such as... | depth 5 m | reverse complement strand
AAATTTTTTTATCATGAAATACTCAATATTTTTTCTTATAATTTTATTTATTACATCATGTAATTCTACTGAAAGGAATTGTACGGATTTTAAAACCGGTAATTTTGAATATGAATATGAATTGAATGGAAAAATAATAAAAGCAACTTTTACTAGAACTGAATTTTTAGAAATAGATTATATAAATAATCAAATAGACTCAGTAAATGTGAGATGGATTAATGATTGTGAATATATACTTAAAACTATAAACCCAAAAACAATTGCACAAAAAAAAGCAGTACACATTAAAATTTTGAACACAACTAAAAACACATATAATTTTGAGTCTAAAATAGTTAATGATCCACAACATAGAAAAAGTAGAGGTACTGTAACTAAAATAGATTAAAATTATTATATGTTATTTAATTGGAATATCTTTAGTAAAATTTCATTTAAAAAAAACCTTTTTTGAAAATTAAAATTATATATATATTATTATTTAGCTCTTTTATTGTTTTTCCAAACGATAATGAATTTATATACACTTCTAACTCCGGTGATATCAATGTAGGGTCTAATTTAGAAATATATGAAGATGCTACAAATTTATTATCTATAAATGATATTACTAAAATAAAATCATTTAAAAATTATAATAAAAACATACCAAGTTTCGGTTTATCAAAAAGTACCTTTTGGGCAAAATTTAATTTTATTAATAATAGTAAATTTGATGAATTCCTTCTTCATATTGATAAAGTTGATGTAATAAAATTGGAAGTCTATTTTAAAGATGTTAATAACAATTTTATTAAACAAACTTCTATTAAAAATAATAGAACATTTAGCAAAAAATCGTTTCTATACAACCTTCATCTTAAAAATAATCAAATTAAGACCATATATATACAATTTAAGACGAATTGGAGTGTTGTGTTTCCCGTAATGATAGATCACAAAAATTTTACTTATGAAAAACTTTTTAATGATGAATTAATTAATGGAATGTTTACTGGTGTATTTTTAGTGATGTTCTTTTATAATTTGTTTCTCTATTTTTCAATAAGAGATAAAAGTTATTTATACTATGTATTCTATATATTTCTTTTTTTAGTTTTTCAATTATTAGAAGATGGTTATTTCTACAGTCACTTGTCTAATAATCTATATTTTACATATGGAACATCTATAAGAATACTTCCTATTTTAACAGGTATTGCAGCTATATATTTTGTTAGATATTTTGTAAAATCTCCTTTATACTCACCTAACATTGATAAATTTTATATAGTAATAATAGTTTTTTACATTATTAACCTTTTTATTGCTTTAATACCTAACTTAGAACATGTCTCATATATATGTTTAAATACCGCATCAATTATTGCTACTATATATGCAATAGTTCTTGGGACTTCAGTAATAAAAAAAGGTTTTAAACCAGCATGGTTTTTCATAATTGCTTGGGCAATATTGATGTTCTCAGTTTTGTATTATTCATTATGTCATTTAGGAGTTCTAACCTATAACCCAATAACAGAACATATTTTAAAAATTGGCTCTGTTGTTGAGATTGTATTACTATCATTAGGTCTAGCGAACAGAATTAATGTTCTTAAATCAGAAAAAGAAAGTTCACAAGCTCTAGCAATTCAACTAATAAATGAAAAAAAGGTTATTATTGAAAATCAAAATACGCATTTAGAAAATATGGTTGCTGAGCGTACAAAAAAATTAGAGGATAGAAATATAGTAATTAGCAAAAAAAATAAGGAAAAATCAATAATGATGCGTGAAATTCATCATCGAGTTAAAAACAATCTTCAAATGATTAGTAGCATGGTTCGTTTACAGTCGCGTTATGCAGAATCAAAAAAAAGCATATACACACTTAAAGAGGTTGAAAGACGAATTCAGACAATGGCACTATTGCATGAAAAAATTTATCAATCAGATAATTTAGTCGAAATTAATATTAAAGAATATATTGAAAGTATTTTACTTGATTTATTAACAATTTATAAAGTGGATAATACGATAACTTATAACTTAGAAATTAAAGATTTTAAGTACGAAACCGAAACTGTGTTATTTTTAGGCTTATTAATAAACGAATTATTAACTAATGCTTTAAAACACGTACTAAAACATGAGATAAATGGTCATATAAGCATCACTCTTAAACCTCACAATCAAGAAACACATTTATTAATAGTATCAAATAGTGGAGAAAAAATTAATTTAGAAGAATTTAACAATTCCAAATCAATTGGAAAGCATTTAGTTGAAAATTTTGTAAAACAACTTGACGGTGTTTTAAAAATTGAAAATATTAAAGAAACTGCCTTTAAAATACTATTTAAAAATATTAATTAACAATTCTTCTCAAAGGTATAGGCAAACCAATACCTTCTTTTCGAAATCTTTTATGTACTGCCTCTTTTAATTTACTTTTTATTTCAAATTCCTTTAAAGGATCTATTAGCCATATATAAGCACGTATTTGAAATCCTGATTCTGTAACATCCAATAACCTAACAACAAACTCCGGATCATTATTAATTACCTCCTGAGGTGTTCTATTATCTATAACATAATCTAACTTTTTTGTTTCTTCAAATATTATATTTTTAGCCAAATCAATATCAGAATCTAAACCAATCATAAAATCATTATGACTTAAAATCTTTGAATCTTGAATAGTATAATTTAAAACAGATTCTTTACTAATTACAGAATTAGGAATTATCAATCTTTTATTTTCAAAGGTATTAATTACAGTATGTCGAAGTGTTATATCTTCAACCAAACCAATACTACCTTTTTCTAGTTTAATATAATCACCTATTCGATAAGGCCTAAATAAAACAACAAACAGCCCCGCAATTAAATTTGATATGGCGTCTTTTGCCGCAAAACCAATGATTGCTGCTAAAATACCGGCACCAGAGAAAATATAACCTACTTGTTCTCTAAAAACAGGCACTGTAAAAAGAATTATTAGCACTCCTAAAAAGCCAAAAATAAATCTTAATGAATTTCTTGTGAATTTTAACCTTGTCTCTCCAAAAGTATCTTTTGTTAAGCTTCGTTTTAAAAAAAATATGAAAAGAATTCTAAAAAATCGGGAAATTATCCAACATAATAAAAAAACAATAAAACTATAAGCTGTTATACCAATACTTGACTCTAAATTAAAATAATCAGATAAATTATACATAATTATTTATTTAATATAAGTTTTAAAATAATTCAGTTTGTTCTCCATCAGCTCCTAATGTATTTTTATCTAAGTCTATATTATTCTTATCATTGATGATATTTTGTTCGATAACCTCTATTTCATTTAAATCTTCAGTTTCTTTTACTTCAAAAGGTAATGAGGTTAGCAAATTAATTTGTTTAATTTTTTCTGTGGTTAATTGATTTCCTAGAGCTTTAATACCTTTAATAGCGATAAATTCTTCAATATTGATTTCTTGGTTATCTTTTTTATCTTTTCCTCTTTGTTTGCTATATATAATTTCAACAACTGGTCGATAATCTAATGCAACAATTTCTAATTGAGTCTTAGGATGCTCTGATATAAAAGATTCTTCTTTACCTTCATGCTCAACTAAAAAGCGCTTTATGTAATAACGTTTTTTTTCTCCATCAAAATATATTGCTGATATTGGTTTATTAGGAATCCATTTCTCCAAAACAATCATTTGATCATCAAAATGTAGAGTTACTTCTGGTATAACAGTTTTGATAGTTCCAGATTGTGAAATAATTAATAGTTTATCATCTCCTTTAAACTCTCCAAGCAGCTCTCCTCTTCCGTCAATATTTATACGCTGAATAGTATCATCAAACCATATTTTTCTTGGCATCAATGTTGATACGCCCCTAGATTTTAATTCTATACGTTTTACAGCATACTTTGTAACTAAATTACCCTTTGAGGCCCTACCTTTAACTAAAACATCTGCGAATTCTAAGTCCCATTTAAGTTTTTTAACACTCCCTACTTGACGTAAATTAATTGTAATTATCTCAGCTTCTCCATTAGGATTAGCAGAAAAATAGGTTAACATAGAACCTTTACTACCCTGAGTAACCATATATTCTTTATCTCTTGTGATACTGGTCACAGAAAAGCGTTTTATATAAGATGCTTTTGAAATTCCATCTTTATAAATAATATTATAAACTGTTCTTTTATCTTTCTTTTTAAAGACAGCTACATGTATAATGTTTTTTCCAATAAAAGTTTTACTACCCACTTTTGTTACCATCATTTTACCATCTCTAGTAAATATAATAATATCGTCTATGTCAGAACAATCAGTTACATATTCATCTTTTTTTAATGAAGTACCGATAAACCCCTCTATTCTATTTACGTAAAGTTTTGTATTTCTAATAATAACTTTTGTAGCATCTACATCTCCAAATTGTCTTAACTCAGTTTTTCGTTCTCTTCCTTTACCATAGTCTTTCTTTAATCGTAAGAAGAAATCAATTGCATATTCGATTAGATTAGCTAAATTATTTTTAACCTCTTCAATTTGAGCTTCTAACGCATCTATTTTTTGTTGAGCTTTATCAATATCAAACTTTGAAATTCTTTTAATTCTTATTTCAGTTAATCGAACAATATCATCTGTAATAACTTTTCTTCGTAAATGTTTAATATGGGGCTTTAAACCTTCATCAATTGCATTTATAACTCCATCCCAAGTTTCTTCCTCTTCGATCAAACGATAAATTCTATTTTCAATAAAAATTCGTTCTAATGAAGCAAAATGCCACTGTTCTTGTAACTCATTTAATTTTATTTCTAATTCACTTTTAAGTAAAAAAACAGTATGGTCTGTAGACCTTCTTAACATTTCAGATACACCAATAAAAACAGGTTTGTTATTATCTATTACACAACCTAAAGGAGATATAGAGGTCTCACATGATGTGAATGCGTATAAAGCATCTATTGTTTTATCTGGTGAAATATTTGCTGGAAGATGTATTAAAATTTCAACATCTGCAGCAGTATTGTCTTCTATTTTTTTTATTTTTATTTTTCCTTTATCATTTGCTTTTAAAATAGAATCTATTAGACTTGAGGTGGTTGTTGAAAAAGGTATTTCATTTATAATTAGGGTGTTTTTGTCTAATTGATTTATTTTTGCTCTTACACGAACTTTCCCTCCTCTCAATCCATCGTTGTAATTTGAAATATCAGCAGCACCAGCAGTAGGGAAATCGGGATATATCGTAAATTTTTTCCCTTTTAAATGTTTTACTGATGCATCTATTAATTCAATAAAATTATGAGGTAAAATTTTAGTAGATAATCCAACAGCAATTCCTTCACCACCTTGCGCTAATAAAAGAGGGAATTTAGCAGGTAAATTGATTGGTTCTTTATTCCTTCCATCGTAAGATTGTTGCCATTCAGTTATTTTAGGGTTAAAAATTACATCTACTGCAAATTTACTTAATCGAGCTTCAATATATCTTGAAGCGGCTGCACGATCACCAGTTAAAATATTCCCCCAGTTACCTTGTGTATCAATCAATAATTCTTTTTGTCCAATTTGCACCATAGCATCTGCAATACTCATATCCCCATGCGGATGATATTGCATCGTATGCCCCACTATATTGGCAACCTTGTTATAACGACCGTCATCCTTCTCTTTTAAAGAATGCATAATTCTCCTTTGAACAGGTTTTAAACCATCACCAATAGCAGGTACAGCCCTTTCTAATATTACATAAGAAGCATAATCTAAAAACCAATCCTTGTACATTCCTGTAACTTTGGTAATTACCTCTTCTTCACTATGTATATTTTTATTTACATCTTCGATGTTTTCGTTTTCTTCTTCAATCATTATTAGATAAATTTTCCTGCACAACTTTTTCTAATGATGTCTGCAAATGTTTTATTTTATTTTTACTTAAAAAAGTAATATCAAAACTGACTTTTTTAAGCTCATTATATGATTTAATATATAAAAATAGTTTTCTATTAAAAATAGTGTTTTTGATTCGATAGTTTTTTAATTTATTCTTTGGAATTTCAATACGTTGTTCTCTATAATTATTAATCTTAGATAGAAATATTCCTTTATTGATAAAAACTAATCCTAGTCCTTTACTATCATAATGTATATATTTTGCTTTATCATACCAGTAATAAAAGATTAAGGATATTGAAAACACCAAAATTAAAGTTTCAGTTCTATTGAAAAATGATGAATTTAATATCACATAATTATAAATTAAAAAACTAAACAAAAATAAACTAAGAAATACATACCCTAGCATGTATAACGATAATATTCTACTATTTGTAAATTTCATATATACTCCCCCCAAAAAAAAATCAACTAAATATCTTATTACTCATCTATTTTATCAAGTTCAACTTTTAAGTTATTAATTATAAATTTTTGTCTATCAGGAGTATTTTTTCCCATATAAAACTGTAATAAATTTTCAATGGATGTTTGTGTGTCTAACATTACTGGATCTAATCTTATATTATCTCCTATAAAAAATTGAAATTCATCTGGCGAAATTTCCCCCAATCCTTTGAAACGTGTAATTTCTGGACTACCCTTTAATTTATTTAAAGCATTTATTCGCTCCTCTTCAGAATAACAATAAATAGTTTCTTTCTTATTTCTAACCCTATAAAGTGGGGTTTCAAGAATATACAAATGTCTTTCTTTAATTAATTCTGGAAAAAATTGTAGAAAAAACGTAATCAATAATAATCGGATATGCATTCCATCAACATCTGCATCTGTAGCAATTACGATATTATTATATCTTAAATCAGATAAGGATTCTTCAATATTTAGTGCAGCTTGTAATAAATTAAACTCTTCATTTTCATAAACAATTTTTTTACTCATACCGTATGAGTTTAAAGGTTTACCTCTTAAACTAAAAACAGCTTGTGTGTTTACATCTCTTGATTTTGTAATGGAACCACTTGCTGAATCTCCTTCAGTAATAAATAATGTTGAATCTAAGCGACGTTCTTTTTTTATATCACCTAAATGAACTCTGCAATCTCGAAGTTTTTTATTATGCAAGGATGCTTTTTTAGCTCTATCTTTAGCTAATTTCCTTATTCCTGATAGTTCTTTACGCTCTCTTTCAGCTTGCAGTATTTTATGCTGTAATGCTTCTGAAACATTATTATTTTTATGTAAATAGTTATCTAATTGTGTTTTTATAAAATCGTTAATATAAGTTCTAACGGTTGGCAATTCGCCTCCCATATCAATAGAACCAAGCTTTGTTTTTGTTTGACTCTCAAAAACAGGCTCCATTACTTTTATTGCAACGGCAGAAATAATTGATTTACGAATATCTGAAGCTTCGTACGCTTTACCATAAAAGTCTCTAATTGTTTTGACAATAGATTCTCTAAACGCTGCTTGATGTGTACCTCCTTGAGTGGTGTGTTGGCCATTTACAAAGGAATGATATTCTTCAGAATATTGAGTTTTACTATGTGTAATTGCAACTTCAATATCATTTCCTTTTAAATGAATTATTGGATATAACATATCCTCTTTACTGTTATTATCCTCTAACAAGTCTTTTAATCCGTTCTCTGAGAAATACTTTTCTCCATTATAGATTATTGTCAAGCCAGGATTCAGATACACATAGTTTTTCAACATTTTTACTACGTATTCTGAACGATATTTATAATTTTTAAAAATTGTTATATCAGGAATGAAAATAACTTTAGTTCCTTTTCTAGAAACAACATTTTCAACAGGATAATCTTCTGTAATAACACCTTGAGAAAAATCTACAGCCTTTCGTTCATTATCCCTATTTGATTCTACTCTAAAATAACTAGACAAAGCATTTACAGCTTTTGTACCTACACCATTTAACCCTACAGACTTTTTAAAAGCTTTAGAATCATATTTCCCTCCAGTATTCATCTTAGATACAACATCTATCACTTTTCCAAGCGGTATTCCTCTTCCATAATCTCTTACGGTTACTTTACCATCTTTAGTAGTAATTTCGATAGTTTTACCAGAACCCATTACAAATTCATCAATGGAATTGTCAAGAACTTCTTTAAGTAAAATATAAATACCATCATCAGGTGAAGCTCCATCTCCAAGTTTACCAATATACATACCTGGACGCATACGTATATGCTCTTTCCAGTCTAATGAACGAATATTATCTTCAGTATATTTGGTTTCTTTTGACATTTAAGTTGATAGCTATTAGGATATATTGCTAATATAGCATAAAGTATAAAAAAATAAAAGGTGGTTTCAATAAAGTTAATAACAGAGTTTTAAGTATTAAAAAAACCTCATAAAACTTATTGTTTCATGAGGTTTTTATTTTGTTATGTCCCGACCTAAAATAGCGTTACACTAAAATGTTATTTTATGAGCACAGATAAAACAAATTATGTAAAGCTATACATTAAACCTAAAGTGCATAATATCGCCGTCTTTAACAATGTATTCTTTCCCTTCTACACCTAATTTACCAGCTTCTTTAACTTTAGCTTCACTACCAAACTCTACAAAAGTGTCATATTGCATTACTTCAGCTCTAATAAAACCTTTTTCAAAATCTGTATGTATTACTCCTGCTGCTTGAGGAGCAGTAGCACCAACAAAAACAGTCCAAGCTCTTACTTCTTTTACACCTACTGTAAAATACGTTTGTAGATTTAATAAACTATATGCAGCCCTAATTAATCTTGAAGCTCCTGGCTCTTCTAAACCAATATCTTCTAAAAATATTTGTTGTTCATCATAATCCTCTAACTCAGCAATATCAGATTCTGTCGCAACTGCTAAAATAAGTACTTCAGCATTTTCTGATTTTACATTTTGTTTAACTAAATCTACATATTTATTTCCTTTTTTTGCAGAAGATTCGTCAACATTACAAACATATAAAACAGGTTTTGAAGTTAACATTTGAAACTCATCGACAAAAAGTTTTTCTTTCTCATTAAATTCTAATGATCTTACAGAGTTTCCAGACTCTAATACTTCCTTAAGTTTAAGTAATATGGCTTGCTCTAAAACAGCTTGTTTATCGCCTGTTTTAGCTGCTCTATTTACTTTCTCTAATCTTTTTTCAACAGTTTCTAAATCTTTTAACTGTAATTCAAAATCGATAATTTCTTTATCTCTAATCGGGTCTATAGTTTCTTCTACATGAATAATGTTATCATTATCAAAACAACGTAACACATGAATAATTGCATCACATTCTCTAATATTTGCTAAAAATTTATTCCCTAAACCTTCACCTTTACTTGCTCCTTTAACTAAACCTGCAATATCTACAATCTCTACAGTTGCAGGCATAACACGTTCAGGATTTACCATACTTTCCAATTTAGCTATCCTAGAATCAGGTACATTAACTACACCAATATTAGGTTCAATCGTACAAAAAGGAAAATTTGCGCTTTGTGCTTTTGCGTTAGACAAACAATTAAATAAGGTTGATTTACCTACATTTGGTAATCCTACAATTCCTGCTTTCATTATATGATAGTGTTACAATTAAAATCTTAAAAATATTTATGAAAAATCAATTCACAAAACTACATTTTTTTATTGATTTATTAAGACACATAGGAGAAGGAAATTATTTGTAGTTTAATAATACGTAAATTAGACAAAAACAAATCTTTTAACTATAAACTAGTTGCTCTTTTGTTTTATGTTTTATGTTTTATGTTTTATGTTAAAACTAGCCATTTGGATGCATAAATGCTTGTTTTTCTAATAAAACTTCATCTGTTTCAACATTATCATCATCAGGCACACAACAATCAACGGGACAAACAGCAGCACATTGTGGTTCATCATGAAATCCTTTACATTCAGTACATTTATCAGGAGATATATAATATACCTCGTCACTTATAGGCTCTTGCGCATCATCTGCATTAACTTTTTCACCATTTTTAAGAACTAAATCTCCAGATAATGAAGTCCCATCAGAATATCGCCAATCATCAGAAGCTTCATAAATTGCAGTATTAGGGCATTCTGGCTCACAAGCTCCACAGTTAATACATTCATCTGTAATTATAATTGCCATAACTTATTATTTATCTTTTAATTAAATTACTTGTTTCCATATTTAACACAATGAGTATATTTGTGAATAATTCGGAAATAATTTATTATTACAAAAGTAAGTCCAAAAATATTTATATACCAAATAAATGAGCCAATTAAATACTAGAATATCTGCATTTTCACAATTAGGAACTTTTTTAAGCCAATTTACAACTAAAGGTATTAATAAATTAGATGGTATTCCGCATAATGATTTATTTTTTGACGCTTTTAAAATGCAAGTTGAACGAGCACATCAATTTAATGGTTGGTTTACTGTTGAAAATGTACTGTATGCTTGTGAGGGATGGCATAAATCTCTTACAGAAAAAAAATTAAAAAACTTTACTAATAACATAGATTTTAAAAATATTATTCCCAAAAACATTGCTGTTGTAATGGCTGGAAATATCCCCTTAGTTGGTTTTCATGATTTGTTATCTGTTTTAATTTCAGGGCACTCGGCGATAGTAAAACAATCTTCAAACGATAAACATTTACTGCCTATTTTAGCAAAATATTTAGAATATGTTTCTAATGATTTTAAAAATAAAATAAATTTCTGTGAAGGAAAACTTGAAGGTTTTGACGCTGTAATTGCCACTGGAAGTGATAATACTGCTCGCTATTTTGACCATTATTTTGGAAAATATCCATCAATAATTAGAAAAAGCAGAAATTCTGTAGCTGTGTTAACAGGTAATGAAACTCAAGAGGAGTTAAGTAATCTTTCAGATGATATTTTTACCTATTTTGGTTTAGGATGTAGAAGTATTTCAAAAATTTATATTCCAACCAATTACAATTTTGACTCTCTATTTAATGCGGTTTTCAAGCATAAGGATATCATTAATAATGCTAAATATGCAAACAACTATGATTACAACAAAGCTGTGTATTTAATGAGCCTTTTTGATTTGTTAGAAAACGGTTTTTTAATGTTGAAAGAAGATTCAAGCTACTCCTCTCCTATTTCATCTTTATTTTATGAAAAATATGAAGATTTAGAAAAATTAAAAAAACAGTTAATTACTGATAGTGATTCCATACAATGTATTGTTTCAAAAGGCTTTGTAGATAATGAAGTTGATTTTGGTGAAACACAAAAACCAAAACTTACAGATTTTGCAGACGGAATAAACACATTAGTATTCTTATCAAGTTTATAACTGACATTTTATCTTAATTAGTTCAAATGAAAAAACATAATTTTAGTGCAGGACCATGTATATTGCCTCAAGAAGTTTTACAAAAAGCAGCAGAAGCAGTAATAAATTTTGATGGTTTAGATTTGTCTTTAATAGAAATTTCCCATAGAAGTGAAGGTTTTGTTAAGGTAATTGAAAAAGCTAGAAAGTTAGCTTTAGAACTATTAAACCTTGAAAACAAAGGATATTCAGCTTTATTTTTACATGGTGGAGCAAGTACTGAGTTTTTACTAACTCCTTACAATTTAATGAAAAAAGTAAACGGTAAGGCTGCATATATGAATACAGGTACATGGTCAGATAAAGCCATTAAAGAAGCTAAACTTTTTGGAGAAGTTAATATTGTAGCATCTTCTAAAGACAAAAATTATTCATATATCCCTAAAAATATAAAGATTCCGAAAGATATAGACTATTTTCATTGTACTAGTAATAACACCATTTATGGTACTCAAATGAAAAGTTTTCCTAAGCATGATGGTATAACAGTTTGTGATATGAGTTCAGATATATTTTCACGCTGTTTAGATTTTACACAATTTGACGTTATTTACGCTGGTGCTCAAAAAAACATGGGACCATCTGGAACAACATTGGTAATTGTTAAAGACGAAATACTCGGAAAAACAGAACGAAAAATCCCTTCAATTTTAGACTATCAATTACATATTTCAAAAGACAGTATGTTTAATACTCCTGCAGTATTTCCTATTTATGTTTCTATGCTTACTCTTCAATGGCTAAAAGATTTAGGTGGTATAAACGCTATTGAAAAAATTAATAAAGAAAAAGCTGATTTACTATACCAAGAAATTGACAGGAACCCCTATTTTAAAGGACACACTGCTCACGAAGACAGAAGTAATATGAATGCAACATTTTCATTAATAAATGAAAATTATAAAGATACTTTTGATAAGATTTGGAAAAAACATGGTATAAATGGCTTAGATGGACATCGAAGTGTTGGAGGATACAGAGCATCTATGTACAATGCGTTACCTCTTGAAAGTGTGCAAATATTAGTGAACACTATGAAAGAATTAGAAAATACAATTTCAAAATAATACTATCAAAATGAAATTATTAATTAACCATAAAATATCTCAAATCAATATAGGTTTGTTAGAAAAAGCAGGTTTTGAAATTACAGCAATTACTGTAGCTCAAAATCAACTTATAAACTACATTAATAATAATGAATTTGAAGCCATAATAACAAGTTCTAAAACTGCTATAAATAGAGATTTTATAGATAATTGTGCTGATATAAAAATCATAGGATGTGATTTAAATTCCGTAAATAATGATGACATAGAATATGCTAATTCACAAAATGTAAAATTAGTAAATACCTCAGATGGTTATGCTATTGCTGTTGCAGAATTAGTTTTTGCTCATTTGTTTAGTATGGTTCGTTTTCTTCATCAAACAAATAGAGAAATGCCACTCGATGGTGATCATAGATTTAACGAATTTAAAAATCATTATTCAAAAGGAATAGAATTAAGAGGGAAAACCCTTGGTATAATTGGTTTAGGAAAAACAGGTAAGGAAGTTGCAAAAATTGCACTTGGTTTAGGAATGAAAATTATTACCTCAAGTTCTAAATTAAAAACAGAAGTAATTGAAATTTCCTTTTTTGATGGAAGAAAAATAAATTTTGATATTAAAACTCAACCATTAGAAAATTTATTAAAAAAATCTGATTTTATATCGATCCATACACCATTTAATAATTCACCATTAATAAATACTGAACAAATTAAATTAATGAAAACAGGTGTTGGAATAATAAACACTTCTTTTGGTGGTGTTTTAGATGAAGTAGCTTTGATTGAAGCAATAAATTCAAAAAAAGTAAAATATGCTGCACTAGACGTTTTTGAAAATGAACCAAAACCTGAGATTCCTATATTAATGAATCCAGAAGTTTCATTAAGCCCACATATTGGTGGAGCAACAATTGAATCTAAAATTAAATCAGAAGAAATACTAGTAAATAATTTTATTGAATATTATAAAATAAAAGAATAATTCATCAAAAAACATTATATTTAAATTTAAACTAAACAATTTATAATTATGTCAGGAATATTAGATTTATTAAGCAGCGATTTAGGAAAATCAATCATAAATGGTGTATCTCAACAATCAGGACAGTCATCAGATAAAACATCTTCCGTATTAACAATGGCTTTACCTGTTTTAATGGGAGCTATGAAAAGAAATGCAAATACATCTGAGGGAGCAGATGGATTAATGGGAGCTCTAGCAGGAAAACATGATGGATCAATTTTAGATAATTTAGACGGGTTATTTGACGGAGGTGTAGATCAGAGTGTAATAGATGATGGTGGTGGTATTTTAAAACATGTTCTTGGTGGTTCTGAAAGCAATGTTACCAATGCTTTATCACAAAAAACCGGTATTGATACCGATAATGTTATGAATATTCTTAAAGTAGCCGCACCTTTAGTAATGGGTTATTTAGGAAAACAGTCAAAAGAACAGAATATATCTGACAACAACGGAATGGGTAATTTATTAGGTAATTTGTTAGGTGGTAGTTCAGCTGCTCCTGCACAACAAAACATGATAGAATCTTTATTAGACGGAAATAATGATGGTTCAATTCTTGATGATTTAGCAGGATTAGCTCTAAATACTAGTAACTCTAAAAAAGGTAGTATTGGTGGTTTACTTGGTGGTCTTTTCGGTAAGTAATAAATAAACTAATAAAAAAGGGGCTAAACTATAGTTTAGCCCCTTTTTTATTAAGAAAAATTAAACTAAAATTTAAATATTCATTATTTTTGTGAAAATTATTTTTTTATGCAAAAATTAAAAGAAAAGTGGGAAATTAAGGAAAATTGGCAATTAATTTATCCTCTTTTAGGTATCGTTGCATTATTTGTTTCAGGTTACGTTCTAGCAAAATTAATTATTTCTAAATTTTCATCAGAAAATTTAATATTAGAGTTATTTCTAACCTTTATAATTGCATATGTAATTTTAAATATAACATTAAGATTATTCAAGAAACTTTCGGTAAGATGGGAGGTTAAATATAGGTGGGAATTAATTGCTATTTTTTTAGTTTTTGCTATCACTGGTTCTGCATCTGCTAAAATATCAGGTCCGTTAATAGATTTTTTAAACCTTAAAAACATAATAGCGAATAACTTTATTTATTGGATAACACGTATACTTATTATATTCCCTATATATCAATTGTTATTAGTTTTTGTTGGATGGATTTTTGGACAGTTTAATTTTTTCTGGGAATTTGAAAAGAAAATGTTGTCAAGAATTGGATTTAAGAAGTTTTTTGAAAACTAATTATATTTAAACATTCAATTTTATAGTATATTATCTTTATTTTTTTTTGTTTTTAACAACGTAGTTATAAAGCCATGTTAGTGTAAAAGTTGGAATAAAATCCAGACCAGGCATTAATTCTTCAAATAAATTTACCATACCAGCAATTTTACCCGTTATACCTTTATAAATACTTGTCATTATAAAAGCAGACAAAGGAGCCCATATTACGTCACTAAACTCCCCAACAAATGGTAAACTAAAAGATAACATCCCAATAATATCTAAAAGTATACTTAAAACTAATTTAATATATTTATTCATTTCTTTTAAATGACATTAATTAATCTAATAAAGATAAAATTATATTAATAAAATAATGTGAGATAAATTACAAACTTATATATATACATATATCAATTTTTATCACATTCATAAAAGTTGATTAAATAAATAAAGATAGCGTTGTATATAATCATAAAAATATTAATTAATAGTATATTTGAATTTCATATTTTTGAGCTATAATAGCATTTTTATCTAATTATAAAAACCTACTACATGTCAGGAAAAGCAAAGATTATATATACTAAAACAGATGAAGCACCAGCTTTAGCAACATATTCTTTTTTACCAATTGTAAAAGCATTTACATCTTCATCAGGAGTAACAATTGAAACTAAAGACATCTCACTTGCTGGAAGAATTTTAGCAACTTTTTCAGATTTTTTAAATGATAATCAAAAAGTTCCTGATGCTTTAGCTGAATTAGGGGAACTTGCAAAAAAACCAGAGGCTAATATTATAAAATTACCTAATATATCTGCTTCTGTACCACAACTAAAATCCGCTATTAAAGAATTACAAGAACAAGGATATGCGATACCATCGTATCCTGATGAAGTTAGTACTTCAGAAGATAAAGAAATTCAAATTCGATATAATAAAATTAAAGGTTCCGCAGTAAATCCTGTTTTACGTGAAGGAAACTCTGATCGTAGAGCTCCAAAAGCTGTTAAAAATTATGCACGTAAAAACCCACATTCAATGGGAGAATGGTCACCAAATTCAAATACTCATGTAGCAACTATGAGTGCTGGTGATTTTGCTCATAATGAAAAATCTACTACCATATCAAAAGCAAAAACTGTTAGAATTGAATTTACAAAAAGTACTGGTGAAAAAACTATTCTAAAAGATAATTTAAATTTATTATATGGAGAGATTATTGATGCTACAGTAATGAATAAAAAAGCATTGATTTCATTCTTAGAAGCTCAAATTAAAGATGCCAAAGATAATAATGTATTGTTCTCTTTACATATGAAAGCAACCATGATGAAGGTTTCTGATCCAATTATCTTTGGTCATGCAGTAAAAGTATATTTTAAAAATGTTTTTGAAAAGCATGAAGCAATTTTAGAGGAGTTAGGAGTTGATGTAAACAATGGATTGGGTAATTTATTAAATAAACTAAATACTTTACCAACAGATAAACGTCAAGAGATTGAAGCTGATATTCAAGATGCATATGCAAACGGGCCAGACATCGCGATGGTTGATTCTGATAAAGGAATTACAAATTTACATGTTCCCTCAGACGTTATTATTGATGCTTCCATGCCAGCAATGATTCGTACTTCTGGTCAAATGTGGAACTCAGATGGGCAGCAACAAGATACCAAAGCTGTAATTCCAGATAGTAGTTATGCTGGAATTTATTCTGCAACTATTGATTTTTGCAAAAAACATGGAGCTTTTGATCCTACCACAATGGGTACTGTACCAAATATTGGTTTAATGGCTCAAAAAGCTGAAGAATATGGTTCTCACGATAAAACATTTGAAATGAGTTCAAATGGAATTGTTCGTGTTATTGATGCAGATGACAATACTTTATTAGAACATCATGTAGAGGCGGGAGATATCTGGAGAATGTGCCAAGTTAAAGACGCTCCAATTCAAGATTGGGTAAAGTTAGCAGTTACTAGAGCTAAAGCTTCTGCTACTCCAGCAGTGTTTTGGTTAGATGAAAATAGAGCGCATGATAATGAATTAATTAAAAAAGTAAATACATACTTACCTAACCACGATACCGCTGGTTTAGATATAAGAATTTTATCTCCTATTGAAGCTACTCACTTTACTTTAGACAGAATTAAAAAAGGACAAGATACAATTTCAGTTACTGGAAATGTTTTAAGAGACTATTTAACAGACCTATTCCCTATTTTAGAATTAGGAACTTCTGCAAAAATGTTATCAATTGTTCCTTTAATGAATGGTGGTGGTTTGTTTGAAACTGGTGCAGGTGGTTCTGCACCAAAACATGTACAACAGTTTGAAAAAGAAAATCATTTGCGTTGGGATTCTCTTGGTGAATTTTTGGCATTAGCAGTTTCACTAGAACATTTCGGAAATGTAAATAATAATGCAAAAGCACTTGTACTTGCAGAAACTTTAGATGAGGCAACAGATAAGTTTTTGGATAATAAAAAATCCCCTTCACGTAAAGTCGGAGAATTAGATAATAGAGGTTCACATTTCTATTTAGCCACATACTGGGCAGAAGCTTTAGCAAAACAAACAAAAGATGTTGATTTACAAAATTCATTTTCAAAATTGGCAGAAGTTTTAGTTGAAAATGAAGTAACAATACTAAATGAATTAAATACAATTCAAGGGAACCCTGTTGATCTTAAAGGTTATTATTATCCTTCTAAAGAGATAGTTGCTTCCGCAATGAAACCTAGTAATACGCTAAATACAATTTTAGCTACCATTAGTTAACAATATATTTAATGCATTAAATCAAAAAGCTTCTGAATTATCAGAAGCTTTTTGATTTTAGTATCTTTACATTATGAAATTTACAAAAACAACTGAAAAAGATTCCAATTATAATAATTTAGAAAAAATGTCAGTTTCTGAAATATTAAAAAACATCAATAAAGAAGACAAAACAGTTCCTAATGCAATAGAAAAAGTTTTACCCCAAATAGAAGAGTTAATAGATAAAGTTGTTATAAAACTTAAAGACAATGGTAGGTTATTTTATATTGGTGCTGGAACAAGTGGACGGTTAGGAGTTGTTGATGCTTCTGAGTGCCCTCCTACTTTTGGCGTTACAGATAATGTAGTTGTTGGGATAATTGCTGGGGGAGATAATGCTATAAGAAAAGCTGTTGAAAATGCAGAAGATGACGAAAAACAAGCTTGGAAAGATTTAAAAAAATACAATATCACCAATAAAGATGTTGTCATAGGAATTGCAGCATCAGGAACAACACCATATGTTATTGGTGGTTTAATTGAATGTAACAATAAAAATATAATAACTGGATGTATAACTTGTAATGAAGCAAGTCCCTTAGCTTTAACAGCTAATTTTCCAATTGTTATCGTTGTAGGACCTGAATTTATTACTGGTAGCTCACGAATGAAAGCAGGTACAGCGCAGAAATTGGTGTTAAACATGATTTCTACTACTACTATGGTTAAGTTGGGTAAAGTAAAAGGTAATAAAATGGTTGACATGCAACTATCAAATAATAAACTTGTTGAACGTGGCACACAAATGATTATGAATGATTTGAATATAAATCATAAATTAGCTAATGAACTATTAATTACACATGGTTCTGTTCGTAAAGCAACAAAATTTTATAAAAATGAGAACAAATAAAGAAGTGTTAGCTAAAGGTATAAAATTTATGGCAATTGCTTTATTTTTTATGTTTTCAGGTCCATTTTTAATGCATCTAGGGTTTAAATTACGTAATTTTCTTACGATAGGAATTGCAGGAATATTCTGTATAACTGCAATATTATTAACTATGAAGGGATTACATACAATAATGAAAGCATTATTTAACGACTAAAATTACAATCTTCAATAGTAGAAGTTGAATTATCTTTAATTAATACGTCAAAACTAAGTAATAATAGAGAAATTATGGAATAATAGTTTTCATGTACTTAATCAAAAATATATTAATTGGAATTATTTTTTTCCTAAAGCTAAATTGCCTAATAATTCAAACTTATGGTCTAAATCATAATTTGAAATTATACCAAGTTGTGCAATAATATTTTTAATTTAATTTTTTTCAAAATTAGTATCTATTTTTATTGAAATCTTAAGCTACAGTTTTACCAACAATTATTTACACTAGGAACTTTAATATTAGATTTTTATTATCAACTGATAGAATATCTAAAATATTGTGCATGGAAAAATTAGTAACATAACTAATATCTAATGGTAAATTAATATTTATTAAATAGTTAGCATCTGTCAGATTAATCGTAATGGTTTGATTTCTGGAGGCTGAACATAAATACATACTAAGAAACATTTTATTTA
>TARA_B110001450_G_scaffold21555_1_pt1 | contig 19098 bp, 19 predicted proteins | sample TARA_B110001450 | Tara Oceans TARA_B110001450 (sample SAMEA4396538) | marine metagenome | biome: Polar Biome; feature: [SRF] surface water layer (ENVO:00010504); material: water (ENVO:00002006), including particulate matter (ENVO:01000060) such as... | depth 5 m | reverse complement strand
AAAAAAAAAAAAAAAAACAATACTAAAAAAAAAACAAGTTATATGGTTTTAGGCTTTATTCAAGAAATTTTACGAAAATCACCTAGTAAGTTAGTAAAAAAATCGTTCAAAAAGAAACGCAAAATAAAAATCACCAAATACATTCAAAACTCGCCATTGTTCAAAAGTTATGCCATAAAATTACTCCTTAAAATTAATAACTACTCAAAAGTATTAAATTTACATAACAACTATAGCCTTAGTAACACGATACACCAATTCGGTTATAGTGCGCAACTTATGAAGTCCTTGTTAAGTTACTTAAAACCTGTTAAGCGCGGGACTGACCTATCAAAAACCCTTAACACTCTTCGATTACCAGCCTTACACACTAATTTTACAAATCGATATTTTTTCGAGAACGAGCATTTCTTTTTCACTAAAAACTTACCCCTTACTGGGAGCTCAGTCCCTCAAAATGTATACGAAGTTTCACACTCATTAAGTTGAAAGACTCAAGTTCTAGAAGATACCTCAAAGTACTATTTAGGCTCGGAATCTGTTATAGTGGCACAGCCACGACGTACATCATATAAACGCCGTACCGTAATTCGCCCTAAATTCTTTCACCACTTTCAACGCTCAAAATGAACACGTTACGGTGTAAAACCGTATATGCTGGTAAAGGATTATTATCAACATACTACCTCACTACCTTTAAGGCGCAAGGCATCACGTAAACGTTATAGGAGCTTAAGAGTAGGGGTTGGGTCGCATGCAACCAGAAACCAACGTTACCGCACCTCAAGTAAGTTATTAAAATTACGAGCTCGTAAAAAAGTACAAACTTTACGCTCAAAACTACGTAAATTCAATCGACGGTTCCAAAAAGGTTCACCGAACCGTAAGTGGTCACCTAAGTCGCATCTTGCGGAACCCACACTAAATTATATTAAAAAATTTCAATTCTTAGGTTTTTGGAAATCTGCGCGGATTTCTACCAAGCGTTTTGCTCGCAAATCTTATTTGTTTAATGCAAGCAATAAAACAAAACGCTTAATGAATAAAATCGACACTAAAAAATCATCCGTTGTTAACAGATCGTTGAGGTGACAAAACGTAAGCTTAAAAATTGGTTGACAGCGCCTACGTACTAAACGTAGACTTTTGCGTTCCCAGCGTCACGAATCGGAATATTTCTTAACAAAAGACTTGAGTTATTGAAATCATCAACGTAGGTTTAAAAACATTAAAACCCAGGGTTTTCGAAAATTACGTAAACGTCGTTTATTTCGCAAATTCGTGAATTTCCGCCAGAGAATGTATGCATTAAAGTTGCGCACGAGTTCACACTACACGCGCTTTAGGTTTCTACAATTCCGATCCAATCCCGTTAACATTATTACTATTGTGGGTCAAACTAAGCCGAAAAGGTCTCCTAAGTGAAAACATAACAAGCCTTATCTATTTTCCGGTGACGCAGATCTCGGGGAACATAACAACTCGTCTCTATTAGATACGTATTTACATGTTAATTTGCAGAGGTACACACACCACAGTGCCCGAGCAAAAAAATTACAAACATATTCCCATAAGCAATATTCTAAATCAAAGTCGTCAAAAATCAAAATCCTCCCGCATTTAACGAAAGTTTTAGTGGGTACAAGAAACAAAAATGTCGTATACAGCTTCCGACCATCGGCGTTCAGAATCACTCCCAGACTAACCAAACCCTTTCGGTTGAGCCCTAAAGTCTATACACACTCTGCGCCATACTCGAATCGCCGCCGGTTTAAAAACCGTTATAAAATAAATAATTTGTTTTACAAAAACACCTATACGCGAAGACTCAAAATTCTACACTATCGCAACTGTAAATCCTTTAACCTTAAAAACACGTTAGTAAACACTTACCTTGGTAACTCTTTATCGTCTAAAGGCTACATTAATAACCTACCTAGTCGGGTCGAGACAAAAAGTTTACTGAAATCACAGAAACAAAACTCTCCAATTCAGCGCATTCGTTCTCGAAAACTTTCACGCCTACCTTACCTTACACTTAATAATAACTTCCGTTTCTTGTCCAAAAGTCCCACCCGCCAAAGTATCTCGCTTTGTACACGGTCATCGCAACATTTCACTTTAAAATCACCTATCATGTTTCTAGTTCAATTTTTTATGAAAAATGCCTCACAATCGCTTATACCCAAGTTTCTGTTCAAGAAAAAAATCTTCTCTTTTTTAAAACCCAACGAAGTCCGACAAGCTTTAATGGACCGTAAAAAACAAATTTTTACTTACAAACTAGTCTTTAATCAGAAAGTATTGGCAAAGAAAAACACAACCTTTTCTCCATTAAAGCTTAAGCAGTTATATAAATCGCTTTCAATCACAGGCCTACGAAATCATAATTCTTTATTTTCAAATCAATCGTCTTCTACGAACCGCGTGAACAACCTAAATTATCAACTGTCTGACGTAGTAAACACCGATACGTTCGATTTACGTGGTACCGACCAACTTTTTAAACGCCTAGAGGTGAAAATTCCACGCGTTCGATTTAAGCCCGGTTACCAGCGTTTATGGAGGCAGTCACGTGTTGCACTTAAGGAAGCTTTACGTGTAAAATTCACTTACCAACAAAAACTCTCGCAGTACATAACCAAATTTTTTAGACGCAGCAACTTCTACGCTTTTAGTGCGTCTGAGATGTCAATTGACAAAGTTGTGATTTATTCACGCTTGCTCCCTGACCTTGCCACCTTAGCTATTTTCCTCCACCACCGGTTAGTTTACTTAAACGGTCGCCATATTCAGTCGAAATCTTTGATCATTTACGAAAACGATTTAATTCAGTTAGTTGTCTCGAAATGGTATTATGCCGCGTATCGATGAATCGCAAATTGAACAATCAAGCGTGTTAAAAAGTACAAAAGGTTGATTTACAGGAAAGGCCTCGCCGGACGATATAAATTAATGAAGCAGCGTAAGCAGCGAAGTTTTTACACACCAAACTGAATTTACTTAACTCGCTATGATATTTCCGACATAAAACCTTATCTTGAAGTAGATTATCTAACATTATCTGCAATACTGGTTTATAATCCGTATGTATTAGAGTATCGCACTCCTGCAGAAACACCGCATTATAGACCAACAATCTACCGATTATATAATTGGAAATATATTACATAAATCGTGTGAAGACTCTGACCGCCAGGTTACTTATGAGTATTTTATGAAATCATCTATGTTTAATTTTTGACAAGCTCCCTTACCACAAAATTCTTTTTCTGAACGAAAAATCAAAAACTTAGTCCTAAATTTCGGCCCACAACACCCTGCTGCTCACGGTGTTTTACGACTCGTACTTCAGTTAAGTGGTGAGTTAATTGAGCGTGCTGACCCTCATGTTGGTTTTTTACATCGAGGTACTGAAAAGCTTATTGAAAAAAGAACGTACCTAAAATCGGTTCCTTATTTTGACCGTCTGGATTATGTCTCAATGATGACACAGGAGCACGCATTCTGTATTGCCGTCGAGTCATTACTTAAAACTACCTCTCATACAGCTCTTTATGTCCAAATAAGAGTTTTATTCGATGAATTAACTCGTGTGTTAAATCACTTGTTAGCTTTATCCTGTCACTCACTTGATGTCGGTAACATGTCCCCTGTCTTTTGGGCTTTTGAGGAGCGTGAGCGTCTCATGGAATTTTACGAACGCGTTTCAGGAGCACGTATGCATGCGGCCTTCTACAGACCAAATGACATTGATTGGACAGGTTTAAATCACCAGTTTTTTCTTGATGTGGCCTTATTCGCTCGTGACTGTTTTAAGTCCTTAACAGAAATCTTCGCCGTTCTAACTACAAACGCTATCTGGAAAACTCGTTTAGTGGGTATTGGTTCAGTAAACCTGAATGACGCGGTTGCGTACGCTGCTTCAGGTCCAGTAGTACGTAGTGTTGGTATAAAAAAAGACGTGCGGTTTTACAAGTCTGAAACCTACGCCTCCTACTGATTCTTGTCCCTTCACAGTTTTTTAGGTAAGCGTGGTGATAGTTACGACCGATTTCTAATTCGAGTTCGTGAAATGTACGAGAGTATTAATATAGTCTTCCAGGTCTTAAGCAACTTAGTTAATAGTCGAAACTCATCCACAAATATTAATACTAACAATGTAAATTTTCTATCTTTCTTTGAATTTTTATACAAGACTAAAAAAAATCAACTGAATAAAAAAACAAAATATACTTCGATGGAGGGTCTCATTCAGCACTTTAAAAAGTATAGTGAAGGTATCAAGGTTCCTAAAGGATTCACATATGGGGCGGTCGAGGCACCGAAAGGTGAGTTTGGCGTTGCGCTAATTTCAGACGGCTCCTCAAAGCCATATCGATGTAAGATTAGAACACCTGCTTATCATCACATGCACATCATGCCTAGAATGCTACAAGGTCACTACTTAGCTGATTTAGTTACGGTTCTCGGGTCTCAAGATATCGTATTCGGTGACGTCGACCGGTAATAGGCTTTAAATAATGGATAGGCATGACTTATGAAAAAGCGTCGATAATTACAAACGTAAGATGTACGTTAAAAATGAAATCAAAAAACAACTTCTACGCTCAGTCAAAAAAAACAAATATCTAACGTACCTACAACGGTCTAGGGCTGCGTTTCACATGTCAAACTTGCCTAAAATTTCAACTATTACGTACGTAAACAATCGATGTTCTGTTAGTGGGCGTTCTCAATCTGTCGACCGTAAAACGCGTACTTCGCGTTTCGTATTCCGAGAAAACATGTACAAATCGGATCTTCCAGGTTTCAGACGCGCAAGTTGATAATTTAAATATTTGATAGAAATATTTCTTATGTTCAGTTCTTTCACCGCTATGCTTTCTCATACTTCCGCTTACCTTACCGAAAACCTAACGTGCCTAACGTACGGTTTTGAAATCTTATTACATAAGTACCTTATTAACTTTGCTTGTTATGACTTGTTAGTTGACATTTCAGAATCATTCGGAGTTTGGGTTACCTTATTTGTTTTAGTAGCATCCGCACTTTTAACTTCGGTCGTTGTTCATAAACACAGCCGAGTGACTAAGTCAGTTAACACTTCCACATCTGAGCAAGCTAAGCCTTCGGACTTAAAAGCTTTCTTAAAATTTTCCACTTTACCCAAAACTAAATTATAAATTCTTGAACTACTTAATAACCTAAATAATGAGATGATATCACATGAACATTTTAGACTGATGACTGTTTATCTATAATAAATTCTTAGGATTAACGCTTTACAAATACGGTTTTTTCGACCTAATCCACCAACTTAATCAAAACTTCGAAGATTTCGTTCGTTTAATGTCACCAAGCGTCCTTCTTAAATACGTACCGCTTAGTGCGCTCAGTATGTCACTTAAGTTTATTATACTTATTGCATTACTAGTTTTCATTCGCGGTGGTATTCCTAGGTACAGGTACGACTTTTTAACTAAAATAGGCTGAATTAAGTTCCTAAGCTTAGTATTAGTGGTGTTTCTTGCTAGCATCTTATTCACTTTGTCCCTGTAACATCTCTTGAAATTCGAACATTTATTAACCTCTTCAGTACTAGTAACCAAAACCTTTTTACTATTTAAGTTTTACTTCAATTTCCTAGTAACTCACTTCGAAAAATTTTTAAATCGGCAATTTTTCGTCTGAAAACTTGCAAATTATGCAGACTCTTACTGGTTCATGTTTAATTCTAAAATGACAGATCAAGCGTATAACACTTATAAAAAATAATGGAAACTAGCTTAATCGGTAAAGCAGTAGACTTTGGATCTAAAGAGTACGGGTTCGAACCCCGTGTTTCCAAATTTGTATTATTATACTTACGCGTATACTATCAATCACTTAAATCTTATGACAACAAAAAAACAAAGCAAAGTTAAAATTCTCACAAATAAAAAAGGTCTGACTCTAATACGCGCTCTTCATAAAATTGGATGTATTAGCAAGTTTATTATCTTCAAAAAACACATTCGCAAGTCATTAAGAACTTACGCTTATATCTCATCACCTTTTTATAAAAACACACCGTTTTTTAAGTCAGTACGTGTAATTTCAACTCCGTCTAAGCATCATCAAATTTCCTTGAAAGGCCTAAAGTTATTGGCAAACTCACTCAACGCCTCGATTATGTTATTATCAACTTCTCACGGTATTGTGACTCACCGCGAAGCTTTGAAGTTGTCTATTGGTGGTCAGATCTTGTGTATGGTGCACTAAGTAATGTCACTAACATTTTTAGACCTAAAACATGCTCGGCATATTTAACTCATGTTATTTATTAATGTACTAACTCAATTAAAAACAATTTATACTTCTTTAGTTAATCACTCAAAACTTGTATTAAAATTAGTGGTGGGTAATATTCCTGACTGGTCCACTTTGATGCCACAATCAAATTTAAGTAATATTAAAACGAGTGCAAATCTCAAAACAGATATCTTTATGCGTGATTTTGTATACGGTTGGGATACTCAAGTAAGTCAACCTGTGGACTCACCTAACACTTCGGTACAAAAAACCACGCCAGTTAGTAACTTATCTATTGAGAGTAATAACTTAGACAATTTCGAAAACTCCGTAGCAAATTTTTCAACTAAACTCTTATTTCGATTCTACTGAACGTATTTTCTTAACGTCTGTAATAAGTCCTTCGGTTTTAGTTTTTACTACATACAGGGATTTGTCTTCGTTCTCTTTATTGACGCTTGTCTGACGGATGATGAACCTTTGTGGGAGCCTCTAGAGTGGAGCTTAGTTCAGACATGAATTTTATTCATTTTCACGTTCGCATGAATCGCAGAAAATCTCATCGTTAGTCGTTACGGGAGTTATACGGGTCGGGATAAACGTGTTTGGATGTCTTGATACAAGACGTTTTGACTTATCGAAGGTTACTACATTATTAATTACGGTGTTGCTGCAGTATTTGTTATTGTTCCGTTCTACTTCGAGACTAATTATAATCTTTCTTTCGTGTATTCTTGATGGCATTGGTATTCAAGGGTGTTTTTTTTTAAATTCATTTCAATTTTAACACTCGTAATGTACATTGCGTTTTATTTACAAATGACTACTCGGTGATTAAATTATAAGAAAGGTTTATTTCTGGTTTTACTAGTTAACATATTCTTATCTTACTTAATTTATACTCAGTTCATTATCACATTCTTAGGTTTTTTTACGGATCCTGTTTGGTATCAAAAAACTCGCCCAATTGATTATATTCAGTTGAGTCATGAGCCCGCACGTTGAGGTTGGGGTTCAGCTAAAAAAGACCATTTTACTTACCACGGCGTTAAAACCGTTTTCTGGTTTAAAAATGATGGTCCATTTGCTGCTGCAATGATCTTTTTCCAAACGTTTTTGTTTGTATGTATATTCTTTTTGTATATTTATTGAATTACGCTATTTAGGCGTATTTGGTCGATGAAAGAAATCCCATTAACCTTAACAACTTATTGCGTCTCATCCTTAAGACAATTTTTTTACTTCGCCCTATTCATGTATATATTAGTTTTCATTAGTTATCTTGCGAATTATTCGCGAATGCCAATTGAGTTCTTATGGGCTATAGATAACGCCTCTTGGGGTGAAAATTTACTTTCCATTGCTCTCGATTATCCAAAATTCATACTCAGCATCTTCAGTTAAGTTATTAAAACAAGTAAGAATGTTATTCGTTAAAGCTGCAAAAGTTCTCGCATTAGCTATCGTATTTATGCCTTTAACTGGATGTGCTATTGCAACCGGTTTAATCTTCGCTTCTTTACTTAAAAGTATGTCTTATGCTCCTGACTACGAAGAAACCCTATTCAATTATGCTGCTTTAGGTTTCGCTTTCGTTGAAAGTTTCTCTTTCTTACTTTTCTTTGTTGCAATTGCAATTTTCGCAATGTAATCCTAAGATAACCTACTAGGTTAATTATCAAATTTGGGAAACATGGGTAATCCAGTAATAACACGTTTAGGTATAAACCAGTTTTGGTACAAACATTGATACAGCGATACGCGGTATCATCAAACAATCAAAGAAGATGCAACGTTCACAACTTTCATAGAGTTTTATCTTAATCACGGTATTATACGTAAATCAAACCCTTTCATACACGAGTATTGATATAGGCGTGTGTCTAAAAAAATTCGAGTACACGACCAAGAACATCAAAATCTGCAGGCTTTTCGACGCTATTATTACACAAACGAGAGGCTGGGAATTGAACACTCTTATTTTATTCGTCATCGGACCGGTGAATACTTTCCTATGCGTTTGTGAATTATGCGGTACGGTGAGTGGTTATTTTTAAGCGCTCATTGATTCAAGCCTCTAAAATCCAAATCACGTTTTCGTAAAAAAACAAAGAAAAAATTTGCGGGCGCAATCTATAGAGCAACGACACAAACAACCTCGGCGCGCAGACTCAATTTAGTGAAACATTTCGCAGAGTCAGCGTCTTACAGTAACCGCTTGTATTCGTTTTAAGTTAGTAATTATTTTTATAATAGCCATAATAAAAATTTTGATTCAGTATCCTAATGTCAACTTTATTATTAAAAACACAGAACATCATTTAGAACGCCATTACGAAATTGAAACTAATAAAACTTACTATCTTCAGTACGTATATGTTTCAGATGAATTTTACAATGACAGGTTTAGTCATTGCTTAGGTATGTCCGAACCAGTCGACGTAAAAAACATGCTTTTAGACGAGTACGGTTCTCATACCGCTGCCGAAGATTTCTGATTCCTAAAAGAAAGAACATTTACGTCATTCTTTCGTGAAAGTAACGTCGATGTGCCTAGGTGTTTTCGAAAAACGCTGTCCGTCAGGCGATCAATTAATGAAATTAAGTTACTTAAGTTTAATAATTACTTAATGAGACACGGTAAACGTCTTAGTGTTTTTACGTCACTCGTTGATGTGTTGCACCAAAAATTCCACGACCCCTACCACCTAGACGAGCGTACGCTCAAATTAAACTACTCATGAAAATCCGTTTTCTTACTATTAAATTTCGCACTTAAACAAGGTCAAAATACTAAATTACTACCTCACTTAGCAGAGGAACCAACGTCTTATAACCACTTATTTACACCTACAGCAAAAGATATTTTACCTGAGTGAGACTTTAACAAGTGGTTGTTTAAAAACGTCTACGACATTTTACCTATGTTCTCATTTTATATTTATCGTGTAGATAAAAAAATCTTTAAAAACACGAGGGGTAAGTCAGGTAAATTTACCTTCATTTGAAAATACGTAACACCTTATAAGCGTATGTTCTTGGTTATGCACTGACTTATGAAAGAGTTACGTATTAAACCTGGGAGGCACCTTAAGGAACGTCTTACGTCACTGATTCACTCAATTACGGTGTCCCCAAAATCTACGTGGATCTACCGTGTAAAAAAATTCTCACATAATTATGTATACCGTAATTCTCGCCAAACATTGGCTGAGAATTATAGGACAGTCACTAAATAAGCAACCTGGATTGTTGTGGTATGGTTTTCGTAATAAGCAGTATTCTAAAAACATTTATAAATTAAGAAACAAAAAAAACAAGCTTTCTCGTCAATATGCTCGACCGTATTACTACAACGTACAGATTAATAAACAAAACTTTCGCACACACAAGCCGTTTGGATGGGATTTAATAATGTTGAAGGGTAAACAAGTTTCGATTACTAACGTTTTCATGGCTTCCTCAACTTATGTTGTCAATTTACCGCTTCCTAGTAGTCTTGCGAGCGTTTCATTCGACCCAAATACAAGTGTGATCAAATTACATTCCTTATATGTTAATAACAATTATCGACTTTTTTGAGGTGTGTTAAGGGAAGCCCTTAAATCTTTCTATTCACCCGCCTTCTTAAAAATCAAATTCAAAGGTAAAGGTTATTATATTTACAAAAATAAGCGTAATACGATTACGCCTCAATTTGGTTATGCTCACAGATTATATTTGTACTCCTATTTCGTCTCAGTCAGGTTTTTAAGTAAAACGTCTATATTAATATTTGGATTTACGCATCAAGATCTTGTAAAGGTGGGTTTGGGCATCAAGGCGATGCGTCCGATTAATATTTTTACGGGTCGCGGAGTACGATTCTCTAAGCAAATTATTTATAAAAAAGTCGGTAAGGTTAGCTCATACCGATAACACTTGTTTTGAACCTCTATGAATAAAAAATCGCAACACTTTACTCGCATAATTCTCTCGTACATTGCTTATGAGTCTAATTCATCATCACCAATAACTACACTTAAATATTTCTTATTACTAGCTACATTTGTGGTATTATCTAGTATCATCTAGTAACCTAAACTAAATAATGGGTGATTTTGAAGTTTTTTTAGCCACAATGTCAATTACTGTACTAGCAGTACTCGTTTATAATGTTATCACAGTACTTTCTTTTAAAGACCTCCTTCGACGATTCGGGTTTATGAAAAATTCTCGACGCGATTTTTACGAGTGTGGTTTCAAACCCCAAAATCAACGACCAGTAAAGGTGTCGCTTCAATTTCTGCTTATTTGTGTTTTCTTTTTACTCTATGATATTGAATTGGTTTTTCTTTTCCCGTACGTATCTGGATATACTTTTTCTGGCCTGTATGATTTACTACTATTGGTGCTCTTTTTTGGTGTACTGTTCATTAGTCTAAATATTGATTACGAGCGACATGCTTTGTATTGACAATCCTAGTCTACCAAAAACTAAATTATGTTAGAAGGACGAAGTTTTAGACGAGCTTTATGAGGGTATCACCCAAGTTTTCAAAATATTGATATTATTACTAATTGGAGTTGAAACTTAGTTTCTTTATCTTCAATGATCTTTTCCTATTTAAATTTTTACGTTAACCGTTTAGTACTTCCATTCTCAAGTGTAACTTCGATTATCGGTTTCATGCTTTTATTAGCAATCATTAGTCAACTACTCTCAGGTTTTTTCCTAGGATGGTACTATATCCCTGAACCTGGACTAGTTGTTGAATTACGTGAAGAGATGTTCAATGATACCCGCTTTGGTGCTGAAGTTTTCTGAATGCACCTACGTGGAGTAGACTCATTAATGCTTTTATCGTATATGCATATTTTAAAAAAAATCTATTTAAAAAATTATGTCACTTCTGAGTCTGACGGTTGAATGCTAGGTGCTTATGCTTTCTTATGGTTCCACCTTATTATTGCATTAGGTATCTCCTTAAGTGCTACCCACCTAAGTGATATTACTTTAACCGTTGTTGCTAATATTTTCTGGTCATTATTTAATAACATTTATAAGACTTACTATATTATCTTCACCAATAAACACTTAAACACTGATCAATTAACTCGTTTAATGATTTTACATTACTTTATCCCTTGGTATTACTTATACTTAGTAAAATTACATATTTTATTTTGTCACGAATCTTGGGATACCGATAGTGGTGAAACAACTTATGAAGATAAGTCAGGGTCTTACATTTCGTGATTTTACGATGCATTTTTAAAAGAAATTCAAGATGCCTTTTATTGGACACTTTATATTTTCGTATACTTCTTCTTACATCATTTCAATGGTGCTACGGTAAATTATTTCTTTTTCGAAAGATGAAATATTGCTGAGTTAGATGAGGTACGTTTCTATGGAGTTGCACCTCATTGGTATTTTCGACCACTTATGGGTCTTTTAACTATTGCCCCTACTCATTACGAAGGTTTAATGTGGATGGGTTTATTTTTCGGTTTATTGGCTTTTATGCCTTTAATCTATAACTGCTTCAACACGTTCCATAAATACGTAGCTACAATTCCAATGCAAAATTCTCTCTTACAAACTTCTGCATTTATCTTTTTTATGATGTCCTTATATTGTTCTGCAAGTATGCTACCTTGTGGTCGTTATTACTACGACCCTGAAGGTGGTTACGTTGGTAATCCTTGAGTTAAAATCTCATACCAATTTATCTACTTGTATTTAGGTTGGATCATTCACCACCTTGACTTATTCGACCATTATATCTTCCAATTTACACAAACATTAGTTAGAAAATGTAGTGCTTACAACTCACGAACTTTAACCAGTTCATTAAGTAATACATCTTCTAGTAAAACATCTGAAGTTTTTGAAAATAATTAATTTTAGTATAACTAAGGTATTGATTACACAATTTACTAATAAATTCAACATGGTATTCTTAAGAACAAATTTTTCACTCCCGCTTTATGCAATGTGGGACTCAGTAATCATTAAACTTTGTTTTACGCCTCAATATTATTCGCGTAATGAAAATATGTGAAACGATGGGTTCTTGTTTGATTTCTTACAAAAAAAAACTGCCGATGCGTGAGTTCGCCGCTTTGTAATCTTTACGGGGTTCTTGTTCAGTGAGCGTGTGGTTTTTGAATTCGTAGTTCGTATCTACTTAGATAATTTGATTTGGGTGTTACACAGTAAAAGTATCTTCGAGTCGTCTAATACATCTGAGATGTTGACTACAACCATATTTTTACTACTCTCTATCTTTTTAACTTTCGTAGTTATTGCTTCCTACTTACTGGTTTAGTCCTACCAAGGTAAATGTTTAAACCTTAATTGCTTTACTTACTCAAGAGATTTTTATGTCTTCGTAAGATATTCACTACCGCCCTTTTAATTACACAATTTATACTAATTACTCTTTATATTCTGCAGACGCTCAGCCATAACCTAACGATTGCGTACTTAACATACCCCGTGTCACTTATATCGAATTATCTTGTACCGGTTGATCATCTACTAAGCTTCTTGTATATTTTATAATTCTTAATTTTTATAAAATTACAGTGCAACTTGTAGCGTTTTATTTTGTCTTCACCGCTGGTTATTTACTTACTGGGCTAGGTACTCTCTATTCTAATTTAGTAGACCAACACTCACGCTTCATTAACCACGATTCGGTATTAAATTCACTCTATTATTATTGAACAAACTTTTGATTTCTATTACCGACGATATTGTTCATTATATGATCTATAACCCTAATAAAAACACCTTTATTTAAGTTTCGTATTTCTGTTATTTGGGCGACGCTGTTATGATATTCATTTTCGATTAATCAATACTACATGTTTAATTCTTGCGGTTTAGGGTCCGCGTTACACAATGAGACTGTAAACACGCTATTGACCAATAGTATAAATAAGTATCATCCTTTTATTTTTTACACTACAATCCTCGGACTCACTTACTTGTACCAAGTCGGAGTTAGGCCCCGCACTAATTATTTTATTCACAATATACACGACTACAATCCAAATAACTTTTTAGTACTTTTAATCAGCACGCTTGCTTTGGGAGGGTGGTGAGCACTACAAGAGGGTTCTTGGGGTGGTTGGTGAAATTGGGACCCTTCAGAAGTCTTCGGATTAGTTCTCTTACTTGTTTATTTGTTGGGTGTTCATAACCGTAGCATTAATCTATTATCGTGGTCAGCATCAACTAGTATAAGGTTGGGTGTATGCGTTTTTGTACTATTATATCTTTTTATACAACTAAATTTTGATTTAGTATCGCACAATTTCGGAACACGTACTCATCAGTTCGTAAATTCGTATTACTCGTACCTTGCTGGGCTTGGTATACTTATTGTATCCCTTTCGAAACTCTGGTGGGTAGGCTCTTATTCACTTTATAGCCTTAGGGTCCGTGCCCGTATCAGAAGTCATCACTTAATTGTAAGGTCTATACTTTTTGTAACGTCGATTTTAGTACTAGCTAGTTTAATAGACTTGTTTATTAGTTTTACGTGACTGCTTCTAAGCTTAAATATACTTAACATTAACTTTAATTTCGAATATTTGGTGGTGGGGGTAGTCACTCTTCTAACCATACTCCTTTACTCACGTAACGTTTTTCTGGTCATATTAGTCTTTATTTTGGTACCAATAACGTGATCCTATAAATTAGGTACCATTTTAGTTATAGCGTTAGGATCATTCCGTATATCCCACAAGCTAGTGATTATTTGATTACTTCTAAGTTTGTTATACATAAATCAGCAAGTCTCTGGGTGAAGCTTATTAAATACTAACTTAATTGCCGCCTCACAAAATTACGGTAACTTAAAATTAAACGGTTCGTATATTGAATGCTCTAGTAATATACTTTCCGGTAACTATTTTGTAGATACCCTTTCTGGCTTTATCAAAAACTCTTCAACAGTGTTAGGTCAAACTTTTGAGCATATAACGTTCACAAATTATACAATACAATTACTTAAGCCCTTTTATTTTGAGTTTCAACACACTATCGCAGTTATTGACGGCGCAGTAAGTAACCTAGCACTACTGTTAATCTCGTGAGTGGTAGTCACGTCGCGTTCTCTATACATAAAACCCATAATCATATTTTAGTAAAACCATATGTAGTTCAGTTAACACCTACTAGTTAGAGTAATCGACAATAGCCGGTTTAGAATATTATTATCTTATCCTTTGTAGTACAAAATTTCATTACACACCATTTCTTAATTAAAACACAGAAGTACAAAGCGTTAGTCAACCTTAATAATACTACTTTACTTTTCGTGTTGGCAAAAGTAAACTTGAGTTGGTATACTTGGAGCGGCTCGTCTGACAAGATCAGTTATTCGACTATACAACTATACAAAACCTACTTTGCAAAACCTTTTTGGAAGCGTTTTCGTAAGTCTTTTACCCGTAAATTAGGTACTACGGTTAGTAATTTAACAAAAAGCTCATTTTACTTAACGTACACCCGGTTACTTACGCAATTTGACATTAAGAGCGCTTTAGTTACACTACCCCCTACTAACTCGCCCAACCTCGCTTATTTATACCCCAACACTTTAATACCGTTTAGTTTTCAAACAAAAACTTACAATACCCTAATGTTCTTCATGATAACTTTGTTGGTAAATTTTTACCCACCGACTCAGTCAGAATTTCAACTCTATTACGCGTTTATTTGGAGATCACCCAATTTGTTACAATATAACTTCTTAAACCATTTTTATTTTAGATTAAAAAACTACTAATTTAACTAATGTTATTTTCTGAACATGCTTTAATATCAAGTTTCTTAGTTATATTACTTACCCTTTTCGTCGTTCTAACCGAACGTAAATTATTAGCTTTTGCCCAACGCCGTATGGGTCCTACATTGATGGGCCGAAACGGTGCATTTCAAATCTTGGCGGATCTTTTTAAGATGTTAACAAAAGAAATTTTCTTAATTCCGAGGCCAGCAACAGTGATGGCACCGATTTTCTTATCACTTCTCTTTGTCGCTCAACTACTATTCTCTTTAAATTTTGTTTGGGGACCTAGTATGTTTTTAGTAGACTCCGTCGACTCGATGGTTCTTTACCACCTAATCCTCATCTTATTGTCTAATATCTTCTTCTCAGTGTTAGGGCTCTTAAGTCAGTCTCGATACGCAATTATTTCAACTGTGCGAGGCCTTGTACACATGATATCTTTAGACATTTTCATCACTGTACTTTACTCACTCCTTGTATTTAGTTCTCAATCGGCAAATTTCCATGACTTTGTAGTAACACAGTCAAATTACTGATATATCATTATTTATGCTCCCGCAGCGTCGGCGTTTGTTGTTGTTCTATTCCTTGAGTCAAAGAGAGCACCTTTTGATCATGCTGAGACGGAATCGGAAGTTGTTGCTGGTTATTCTACTGAATACAACGGTCCCATGCTACTAATGATTTTCTTGGCTGAATATTTACATTTAATTATTTCAGCACTACATTTTATCTTATTTTTTTCTGGTGGTTGATTCGCCTTTGACCTGTTTACGATCCTCCCACCTTTCTTTGCCGCATACCATGATGTTGAACCTTTTGCATTCTTGCATAATATCCTCTAGACTTAAACTATGTTATTAATTCAATCACTTTTTTCGTTCGCACCCCTCACTTTGGTATTACATTGCTTGTTTATTTTCTTATTTAAGCGTTGGTTAGGTCCCGTCGGTACGTTTTACGCATCTATTTTCAGTTTCTCGTTAGTATTACTAGGTTCCCTTAATGAGCTTTACGTTTTACTAGTTCAAGGTAACTACGTTTTTGTAGATTTCGGTCGTTGGTTCTTTTGTTTAGATCTTATTGACTCGCATTTCGTATTCTGTATAGACAGCCTCGCGTTAGTCGCTTCTTCTTTAGTTCTAACCTTAACTATGTTTGCTTTATACTTCGGTGTAGAGTATATGTATAGGGAAGCCTTCATAAACAGACTTTTATATCTTTTAAACTTATTCGCTACGAGCGTCGTATTTCTCTTTTATTGTTACGATTACTTTCTAATTTTATTTTCGTGAGAATGTATTGGTTTATTTTCGTTTTTACTCGTAAATTTTTATTCATCGCGTATTTATACGGTTAAGGCAGCGCTTAAAACATTTGTATTTTCACGTATAAGTGACATGTTTATGTTTTTCTCGTTTTTACTCACCGTAAACACCTTCAATACAACCGATCTATCTTTGATATTCGTGCAAACTCCATTTCTGGCATTTCATTACTTGTTCTTTGGTGATTACGCCGTGCATTTTGTGACACTATTCTCTTTCTGCTTAGTTACCTCGGGTGGTATTAAAGGTGCTCAGTTCTTTTCTCACGTGTGGTTACCTGATGCGATGGAAGCTCCTACACCTGCTTCTGCACTAATCCATTCGTCCACTCTAGTCGTTGCGGGTGTATTTTTGGTTATTCGTTTTTCTACGGTTTTCGAATTCACTGTCTTTACTAATTATTATATGGCGCTGTGAGGTGCCTTAACGTTATCGTTTGGTGCGATTACTGCGACCTTTCAAAATGATATCAAGAAGTTAGTTGCTTATTCAACAATTAGTCAAATAGGTTACTTAATTTGCGGTTGTGGATTTTGTTGTTACGAGGAGGTCTTGTTATACTTAATTATACACGCCTTAAATAAAGCATTTTTATTCGTATTAGTTGGTTATACTGTCCACTTTTTTAGTGGTAATACGGATCTTCGTCAAATGGGTGGTGCTTATTTATATTCATTTGATATCGCCGCTTTACTTTTCGGGTGCTGCTTTAACCTCGCCGGATTGCCTTATAGTGCAGGTTTTTTAGGTAAAGAATTTTTACTCCTACAGGTATTGCGGGACGATTTCCTATCCCTGTTTGTCCGAGGCTGTTGACTAGTTAGTTTCTTCTTCACCCCTATTTATATGTTCACGTTAGTTTATTTGGCTATGTTTGGTGTTAAGAAGGGTTCGATCGTAGCTTATGAAAGTTCTTGGAATTTCAACTTTTCACAGTTCGCTTCCGCACTTGCGGCCACACCTGCCCACCTAAAATCCGTTTTTGGTTACCGTTTCCAACAAACGTCGATAACGTCTCGCTCTACAAGTTATTTTCTAATAACTTTTTGACTTTTCTTCTTTTTTTACGGTGAAACCTTATTATTACTTGTGTTTAATTACTCGTCACCGATCGATACAATCACCTCGTCTTCATTCTTCACGCTGAAGCAACATATCGTGTTTTTTTTAACCACAACGCCAACTAAACTTATAAATTACGTTAACTTTTACATTGTAGTTTTAACGGCGTCAGCTTTCCTCTATTTAACAAATCTTAATTTTGCATACAACTACACATACTTCCGACTTAGTTACCTTAATTCCGTTATGGTTACGGTGGTTGCAATTACTTGTTTAATTGTTTAGTATTTTCGTACTTCCGTACAGATAGTTGTATTTGTAATTGGTAGGTTATGTTTTTATGTTATGCAACAGTTCCATAATGGTGGGTATGGCTCAATTGGTTAGAGTGTCAGGTTGTGACCCTGAAGGTTGGGGGTTCGAATCCCTCTATCCACCCTGTGATTACAGAAAATTCAAATTTACAATTCTGAGAAGTTATACCTGCGGACTTTAATTATAATCGTGATTCTATAAAGTGAACAAAGCTTAATACGAGATTCGCACTAATAAAATTCATACTAACGACTTGGGGTCAGCCCTTGTTAAGTCGTTCGTGTAATACTCTCTTATGGGATTTTTTATGAAACAAGTCTGTCTACAAACAACCTACAGACTTATTCAAGAGCAACTTTCTTAAACAGGACTTTAAGTTTTTAGGTAGTTCAAATAGTATCGATTCGTTACACCAAAAAGCTTTACCTGTTAATGCTGTCGTTGGGTGTTCAGTACACTTTGACGTTAAACTATTAAACACTTTTAGGTCGTTTACGTTAAATAATATGTCCTCACCTAACACCCTCTTTAAGCCACACGCGTCTTTCAGTAGTTTTTATATAAGTCAGGCTAAGGGCGGTTCAATCTTATTGAACGTAGGTAAATTCTTTCAAAAATGGAAACTGGCATATTTTTTACTTTTTAACCTTTTTTATTATAAGATCAAGTTATTGGTTTTTGCTCAGTCCTTTTTTAAGGTCGAGGCTTTAGCTATAAACTGGTCAGAGGGTTCACAATTAGGTTTTATGTGGCGTTACATACAACCTTTCCTTACTTATAGAGCAACTAAGATTCACCATTCCTGTGACTTTCTTTTTCGTAAATTAAAATATTTAGGGTTATCGACGTGTATTGTAGTTAATCCGCTATACCACCGCAACACGCTTTACTACTTACGTCGTTTAAATTTTTATTCAATCGGCCTATTACCAAGTAATTACGCTAGTAACTCGTTAGACTTCTGTATCGCCATAACTAACCAATCAATTTTAGGTGAGTTATGGTTCGTGAGATTCGCACTAAATACTAAGAAAATCGCAATGCAGCAAAGACTTAACCTTCTTCGGGGGGCGTGATCAGATACAAACTAATTCGCTTGTTGATGGCGGCCAATTCGTAACGTATGTTTTATATGCCTGTCTCCATACAATCCCCCACAAACCCAATTAAATACCGTGTTAAATTCAACGAATAGTAGAGTGGTCTCGGGTACGGCTCATAACCGCTTCTCTATAGGTTCAATTCCTTACAATTCGCCATTTCAGTAGTGTAACGTAGAGTAGTGTAACGTAGAGTAGTGTAACGTAGAG
>TARA_B110001450_G_scaffold257060_1_pt1 | contig 19171 bp, 18 predicted proteins | sample TARA_B110001450 | Tara Oceans TARA_B110001450 (sample SAMEA4396538) | marine metagenome | biome: Polar Biome; feature: [SRF] surface water layer (ENVO:00010504); material: water (ENVO:00002006), including particulate matter (ENVO:01000060) such as... | depth 5 m | reverse complement strand
AAATCCCAAAACTTGAGATTAAATGGGCACTGGCATTTCCTGGTAGCAGTCGTGCTAGGTCATTACCAGTAGTTGCGATGGAAACGCTCTTTGTGGGCAGTCAGAATGGAACGGTTTATGCCCTCGATTTAGAATCTGGTTGCGCTCGATGGGAAACTCGATTGTCAGCAGAAATACGTACAGGCATTGTTGTCGAAACCTGGCCTGCTGGTGAATACCCAGAGACTTCGCCCCGCTTATTTTTCGGGGATCTGATGGGGCGTGTTTATGCACTTGATGCATTGTCAGGCGATGTTTTGTGGAGTACGTTAGCAGATGATCACCCAAATGCGACGATTACAGGAACTCCAGTCCTCCATAAAGGAAGGTTATATGTTCCGGTTTCATCTTTGGAGGTTATAACGGCATCAGATCCAAACTATGAGTGTTGCACTTTTCGCGGTTCAGTCGTAGCAATGCATCCTGACGATGGAGAAATCATTTGGCGACATTATACCGTTCCTGAAGCAGCTGTTTTTCAAGGAGCATCTGCTGCGGGAATCCCTCAAAAAGGACCATCCGGGGCCGCTGTTTGGGGAAGCCCTACAATCGATGAAAAAAGAGGGGTTATATATTTCGGTAGCAGTGAAAATTATTCTTCACCTGCGGATAGAAATTCAGATGCTATCTTCGCAGTTGACCTAGAGACAGGTGAACGTCGATGGAGCCAGCAGCTTTTTGTTGGGGACGCCTGGAATGCGAGTTGTTATTTTGGGGCGCAGAATCATCCCAATTGTCCTCTCGAACTTGGTCCAGATTTCGACATTTCGGCTTCTCCTCTATTGCTAGAAACTCAGGAGAAAAAGCAAGTCGTCGTCGTTGGGCAGAAGTCGGGAATGGTGTTCGCTTTGGATCCGGACAAGAATGGCAATATAGTTTGGAGCACTCGCGCGGGGCGTGGTGGAGTGCAAGGTGGAATTCATTTTGGCATGGCCGCAGATCATTCTCGACTATATGTGCCGATTAATGACATACCTCTTGATAGTGTTAACAGGCCAATAGCGGGAGAAATGTTTCCCGGGATTCATGCTATTGATATATCGACAGGAAAAGTTATTTGGAGGTCAATCGCTGAAGATATTTGTGCAGGGAAGAAAGGTTGTGATCCTGGTATATCGGCTGCCGTCACTGCAACACCGGATGCAGTATTCGCTGGCCATTTAGATGGCCGATTGCGTGCTTATGATGGTGGAACGGGCAGAGTTTTATGGGAAGTTAATACTGATCGGACATTCAATGCCGTCAATGGCGTAGCTAAGGGTGGGTCTATCGGTGGTCCAGGTCCAGTCATTGTCGATAATATGGTGATTGTTAACTCAGGCTATGATTTTGGCGAGCACATGGCGGGAAACGCACTATTGGTTTTTACTCCCAACGGTAACTAGGAATAGAGAGAGTCAGGCTGGATGAATACTAGACTAAATAAGACAGCGCTCGATGAAAAATCGATGCTTCAATTTTATGCTTCGATGAAGCGGATTAGAAGAGTTGAGGAAACTCTGATGGCTCTCTTCTCACAAGGTGTGATACCTGGGTTTTTACACGTGTGTATTGGCCAAGAAGCGGCTCCTGTTGCCGTTAGCAGTTTGCTGGAAGATACCGACTATATTGGATCGACCCATCGTGGTCACGGTCACGTTTTAGCAAAAGGCGTTGATCTAAAACGTTTTATGGCAGAAATTTTTGGTAGAAAAGATGGTTGCTGCTTGGGGCGCAGTGGCTCCATGCATTTGGCTGATAAAGATAAAGGTGTACTTGGTGCCAATGGAATTGTCGGTGGTGGCATTCCGATTGCTGTTGGTGCGTCTTTGGCTGCTAAGTATAAATATCCCGGTAGGGTGGTTGTTGTTTATTTTGGTGAAGGTGCAGCGGATCAGGGGACCTTCCATGAATGCATGAATATGGCATCACTCTGGGATTTACCTATCATTTTCCTCTGCGAAAGTAATGGCTGGTCGCAATTTACGCCTAAAAGCGTTCATATGAAAAGTAAATGTGTCGCTGATCGCGCTGGGTCTTACGGTATTCCATTTGAGACATTGAACAATGATGTGATCGAAATTCATCATGCGGCCGAGCAAGCGATTAACAGGGCTCGTGCTGGAGAAGGACCTACCTTGCTTGAGATCAAATGTAATCGTTGGTTTGGTCACTATGTTGGTGATCAGCAAAAATATCGTGATAAAAAGTTCGTTTCCGATGCCCAAAATGAAGACTGTCTGCAAGATTATGTTAAACAATTAAAGAAGAAGAAAATACTTGATGCCAAACATCTGAAAGAGACCGATGATCAGATCGAGTCGGAAATTCAACAGGCAGTAGATTTTGCTCAAAATAGTCCAGCCCCTGAGGCAGATGACCTTATTCAGGGCCTATATGTTTAGGTTTCCAAGTGAGAGAGGTTTCAAACTGATATGAGAGAAATTAGATATGTTCATGCAATCAATGAGGCAATGCATGAAGAGATGGCCAGAGATTCCGATGTTATTTTGATTGGAGAGGACGTCGGTCCCTCGGGAGGTGCGTTTGGTGCTTCGCGTGGTTTAACTGAAAAATTCGGCGAGCGTATTCTGGAAACGCCTATTTGTGAAGCGAGTTTTACCGGCATGGCAGCGGGGGCAGCTACCTGTGGCATGCGCCCAATAGTCGAAATTATGTTTTCTGATTTTTTAACGGTATGTATGGACAGCATTGTCAATCAAATGGCCAAGATACGCTATATGTTTGGCAATCAGTACACCCTTCCCGTTGTGGTTAGAGCAGCCGGAGGCGGTGGTTTGAATGCAGGACCTCAACATTCGCAGTGTTTGGAGGCTTGGTTTGCGCATATACCTGGATTGAAAGTTGTGATGCCCTCGACACCTTACGATACTAAGGGTTTACTGAAGGCTGCAATCCGCGACGACAATCCCGTCATTTTCATTGAAACAAAATCTTTAAATGCGATGAAAGGTGAAGTTCCCGATGAAGAATATATTATCCCAATAGGTAAAGCGGATGTAAAACACATAGGCACTGATGTCACTATCGTCACGGCGGGAAGGCTGGTCCACGACGCATTGGAGGCGGCAAAGATGCTAGATAATATAAACATCAGTGCTGAAGTGATAGATCTTAGGTCTATCCAGCCTTGGGACAAAGACTGTGTATTTAGTTCTTTGGCGAAGACTCATCGTTTGGTAGTAGCGCACGAAGCTGTAAAAAGCTTTGGGTTTGGCGCTGAGATATCTGCCACTATTGCCGAAGAGATGATGTGTGAGCTTGATGCTCCTATTGAGCGAGTGGGAGCTCCATTTGTGCCTATACCCTTTAACATTGAAGGGGCTTATCTACCTAATGCCCAGATGATTGTTGCGGCAGTTGAAAAAAATTTGACACGCGCATTTTAGTAGGAGTTTAGATATGAAAGCAGCGAATTGGTATGAGAAAGGTGTGCTCAAAGTAGAAGATATTCCATTGCCTGAACTTAGTGTTGGAGAGGTGAGGTTGAAAATAACGGCCTGTGGGATTTGTGGGTCTGATATACATGAATATCGAGACGGACCTTTTTTGATTCCAAAAAAGCGGCATCCCATCACAGGCAACGTCGGCGGGCCTGTAGTTTTAGGTCATGAGTTTTCAGCAACGGTTGATGATGTTGGAAAAGATGTTACTCAATTTGATCGCGGCGATAGAGTGACGGTCAACCCTCTCATTTATTGTGGCGAGTGTGCCTATTGTAAAAATGGTCAATTGAATATGTGCACTCAGCTCGGAACTCTAGGTTTTGCCGCTAACGGAGCTTTTGCTGAATACGCTGTTGTGTCAGAAGATATGCTTCTAGCATTACCAACCAGCATTAGTGCCGATATGGGGGCTTTTGTCGAGCCTTTGGCGGTTGCTGTTCGCGCAGTTAAGCGAGCTGGAGTAAAGTTGGGCCAAAGTGTAGTTATAGTTGGGGCGGGACCCATTGGTCTTTTAGTTTTGCAGGTTTGTCGTGCGTTTGGGGCTGATAAGATATTTGTTGTTGAGCCGATATCTTCGCGCCGAGAGTTGGCATTACAGCTAGGTGCCTGCCACATTATCGACCCTGTTAATGGAGATCCTGGAAAAATAGTTGCTGAGATGACTGATAATTTGCGAGCCGATGTGGCGATTGATTGTGCTGGCATTCAACAATCATTTGAAACAGCTGTTCGTACCACTGGTCGGCGAGCCACCATATGTGTCGTTGGTTTGGCATTAGAGCCCATCAAAGTGCCCTTCTTACAACTTTGGGCTCATGAAAAATCAATTACTTTTTCAAGCGGTTATGAGAATGAATTTCAAACAGCCATCGCACTGTTAGCTGATGGGCAAGTCGTTATCAAAAAACTAATTACAGCTCGAATTGAACTTGAGAATATTGGCGCAGAGGGCTTTGACCCTTTGATTAATCGCGCTGGGCAGCATATTAAAATCCTTGTCTATCCTAATGGCATTCCGAGTAAAACTTGTGGTTTCGCAAATGAACTCTAGCTGGAGATACCTGTGAGATTACCCTATTTTGATTTAAGCGGCAGAGTTGCCGTTGTATCTGGTGGTGCAACAGGTATAGGCCTATCCATTTCAGAAGCTTTGTCTGAGGCAGGGGCCACAGTAGTGATTTGTTCTCGGCGACAAAATATCTGTATGGATGCAGCCTCGGATATCGAAACTACGACTGGTCAGAAACTATTGGGATTGCGGTGTGATGTTGCTGACATTCAGAGTATCAACAACATGGTTGGCGAAGTTGAGGAATCGCTTGGTGGTATAGATATTCTAGTCAATTGTGCTGGTGTTGGCGGCAGCGAAAAGCCCGTATTGAAAATGGATGCAAAAGACTGGAAGTCAGTGATCGATATTAACCTGACTGGGGCTTTCAATCTCGCCCAAGCAGCGGGGGGGAGTATGATTAGACGAGGTAAAGGGGGACGCATTATCAACATCGCTTCTGTCGGTGGTTCCATTGCTTTCCCAAATATGACTGCCTATTGCGCATCTAAAGGAGGCTTGGTGCAGTTGACTAAAGCGTTAGCTTTGGAGTGGGCGCGTTATGATATTTTAGTAAACACGATTTCACCTGGTTACATTGAAACTCCAATGAATGTAGATTTTTTCGATTCTGATGCGGGCAAAACTGTCATTGCTTCAGATGTACCCATGAACCGATTAGGCCAATCTGAAGAGGTAAAGGGGGTAGCAATTTTGCTAGCTTCAAAGTCTTCAAGTTTTATGACTGGATCGGAAATTTTCCTAGATGGTGGATACACAGCGCGGTAGAGGTTTCTAGAAGATGAAAGACTTTAAAACTATCATTGTTGAAAAAGAGCGTAATATTGTTCTTGTCACGCTTAATCGTCCGGACATTATGAACGCAATCGATCAGTTAATGATTGATGAACTTTTACTTGCTTGTCGGGATATTGCGGATGATCAAGAAATTCGAGCTGTAATCATAACCGGCGCGGGTAAAGCCTTTCAAGCTGGTGCAGATATTGCTGAGCTTGCGAAAATGTCTCCTATAGATATCCTGCGCTGGAATGAAGGGTTAGTGAAAATTACTGCTCTTCTTGAGGGCATGCCAGCACCGGTTATTGCAGCCATCAATGGGGCTGCTATGGGGGGTGGTTTGGAACTTGCCTTAGCTTGTACTTTCAGAGTGGCCTCAGCGGGCGCTAAGTTAGCTTTGCCTGAAGTGAGACTTGGTATTATCCCCGGGGCTGGAGGTACCCAGCGCTTACCTAGACTAATAGGTAAAAGTCGCGCTGCAAAAATAATCTTGACGGCAGAAATTCTTAGTGCAGAACAAGCGTTTGCCATTGGTTTAGTCGATGATATCGCACTGAATGGTGACTGTATTGAGGTCTCTAAGGAACTGGCATCTCAAATTCTTAAGAATGGGTCGACTGCATGCCAAATGGCAAAAGATGCAATGGAAGTAGGGTTAAGGCTTCCACTCAATGACGCGATTCAATATGCGCAGAAAAACTTATCGGTATGTTTTAGTACTGATGAAATGCATGAAGGTTTCTCGGCATTTATTGAAAAAAGACCGCCTAAATTCGAAATTTAATGTGCCTTAAATGTTAAGAATTAGGAGCTAATAATGTCTATAGAAATTTTGTTACCCAAACTGGGACTCACTATGGAAGAGGGTGAGATAGTAGAATGGTGCAAGCAACAGGATGAACAGGTATCTAAAGGAGATGTTCTTTATGTTCTGGAGACAGAAAAAATAAGCTATGAATTTGAATCTCCTGCGGACGGCATCCTTAGTCCTATATTATGCAACATTGGTGAGTCTATCCCTGTTGGAAGTGTCGTTGCTTATCTTCTGGAGCCAGGAGAAAACTACGAAGATATTCGGCACTTCGCTCAGAATAATGTTGAACAGGAACTTAGTGGTTCTGAATCATCCTCTGGGTTATCCGGTGACAAGACCTTACCCGAGTCCGTAGCCTCTGATTGTCGGGTTAGTGTTACACCGCTTGCCAAAAAGATAGCTAGAGAGAAACAGGTAGAGCTTACGTCGGTAAGAGGGTCTGGAGCCTCGGGTCGAATTGTTGCTGAGGATATTCATCGGATAGTTAGAGAAAAAACGTCAGAATATATTAATACGAAGTCCGAGGCTGACTCTGTTGATGCCAAAGTTCCATCGCCGAATACTGGTGAGGCTGGTGTTGGCTGTATTGATAAGTTCGTGCGTTTTTCAGCGACACGGAAAATCATTGCCAAGAGGATGCTTGCGTCAAAAATAGAGACAGCCCAATCTTATATGACGATAAGTATTGACGCTTCAGCTTTAGTGCGATCACGTAAAACATTTCTTCCAATGGTAGAAAAACAATGTGGTCTGCGTTTGACATTGACGGATATCTTCATGAAGATTTGTGGCAATGCAATTCTCAGCCATCCAATTATTAATACACAATGGACTGATAAGGGTGTTCAATATTTGGCCGATGTACACATGGGAATGGCTATGGATGTCGATGATGGACTACTTGTCCCGGTTATTCGTAATATTAATCAGAAAAACATAACGGAAATCGCAGCTGACAGATTGCGGTTAATGGATTTATGTCGCTCTAAAACATACAAAATCGAGGATATTTCTGGTAGCACCGTTAGCATGTCAACCCTCGGCGCATTTGGTATTGAATCGTTTACATCGAACATTAATATGCCCGAGAGTGCCATTCTTGCTATTGGTGAAGTAAGGGATTGTCCTGTGGTAGTGGATGGAGTAGTTAGAGTGCAAGCTACAACTAAGATTACGCTCACCTATGATCATCGACATATCGATGGTGCTGATGCTGCAAAATTTATGAAAACTTTGAAGTCACAATTGGAAACTCCTGAGGGCTACTTATGGTAAGTGAAAGAACAGCAGCGATTCTAGGATTTAAAAGGGGATCTCTTACATGAGTGCTAAGCGCAGAATTACAGTAATAGGTGGTGGTATTGGCGGTTACACAGCAGCAATACGTGCTGCCCGTCTTGGCGGGCAGATTACTTTAATAGAACAAGCTCAAATTGGTGGTACTTGTTTAAACTGGGGTTGTATTCCTTTTAAGTTGCTTCTTCAGTCCGCATCGGTTGCGTCAACAGTTAATAAGTCTAAAGAGTTTGGCATTAAGACTGGGCCTCCAGAGGTCGATTATGCAGCGTTGATTTCCAGAAAAAATAAGGTAGTTGCTGAATTGAGAAAGGGCGTTCAGAGTTTAGTGGAAGCGAAAAGGATTCGTTTGATAGCTGGCTCTGCAGAGCTTTTTGATGGTAATCGGGTTGAAGTAACGTCTAAGAAAAATGCTACTGAGTCCGTTGAAGAAATTCAAAGCGATCGAGTTATTATTGCAACAGGTTCCAAATCTTCAAGCGTTCCAATTCCTGGTCTCGATAAGGTTAAAGCTCAAAATAGTGACGACTTTTTAAATAGTCGTACTTTGCCCAGTAGTACCATTATTATTGGTGGTGGTGTTATTGGCGTTGAATTAGCGCAGATACTAAATGGTTTGGGGGGGTCGGTGACGATTTTGGAACTGCAGAATCAAGTCATTCCCGGTTTTGATAAAGAGATTGCAGATCTTCTTGAGTTGGAGCTAAAACAGCGAGGTGTTGAAATTATCAAAGGAGTTTTGATCTCGGGTGCCGCCTTGTCTAAGAATAAGTTAAAGAAAATAGTCACCTTCAATATTGATGGAAAAGAACAGACCATATCGGCCGATGAGATAGTTGTGGCTGTTGGCAGAGAACCAGTAATGTCTGGCGTTTCACCTCAGAAATTGGGATTGAATTTAAACAATGTTCCAATGAAAGGAATTAAGGTCAATAGTCATATGGAAACTAATCTATCTAATGTTTATGCGGTGGGCGATGTAACCGGTGAAATCATGTTGGCGCATGTAGCGTCAGCTCAGGCGGAAGTTGCAGCATATAATGCCCTGAGAGACGAAGTCGCTGGGCCTCGGATTATGGATTATAAATCAATTCCCTCCTGTGTTTATACCTCTCCCGAGGTCGCTTTTGTAGGATTAACAGAAGAACAGGCGATGGAAAAAGTGGATGTCGAAGTAGGACGATTTCCATTTTCAGCTTCAGGTAAAGCAAGATTGTTAGGAGAAATAGGAGGAATGGTAAAAATCATTGCTGATAAAAAATACGGAGAGGTGTTGGGCGTGCATATTATTGGTAGCCGTGCCACGGATATGATAGCAGAGGCCGTTTTAGGTATGAATATGGAAATAACCATTGATGAGTTAGCTCATACAGTTCATCCGCATCCCACTTTATCTGAGGGAGTTATGGAGGCGGCATTATCTCTGTCTGGTGGTGCTATTCATATCCCTTAATAGAGATTTGACGTAATCACTAGCCCGCTACAAACTCTTAGTAATAATGTCGAAGATATCAATTAAATCTAATGTCACATAAATTAATCGAATAGGAGATTATGAATGGATTTTGGGTATAACAATGAGGAAGAGAGCTACCGACTAAAATTGAAGGCGTTCCTTGATGAGAATTTGACTGAAGAAATTGCTCGACAAAATTGGGAGGACAAAGGTGTAGGAAAAGAGGCGCGAGAATTTAGTAATAAGCTAGCAGCTGAAGGTCTACTGGGTATGAGTTGGCCGGTTATTTATGGTGGCCAAGGTCTTCCTCAAAGTTACGATTATATCCTTCTTGATGAGTTGGGTCGTCGTTGGGGTGCACATGTACCACTTGCCATTGGTTACACGATGGTTGGACATACTATTCTCCGTCGTGGAAGTGAAGAAATGAAGAAGTTTTTCATTCCTAGAATTGTCCGAGGTGAGATTGAATTCGGTTTGGGATATACCGAGCCAAATTCGGGTAGTGATTTAGCATCTATGAAGATGTCTGCTATTGATCATGGGGATTATTATCTTGTCAACGGTCAAAAAACTTTTAACACCGAATCTCATTATGCAGACTTCCACTGGTTGGCTGCACGCACTAGTCTTGATTCAGATCAGCCACCACATAAGTGTATAAGTCTATTTATAGTCGATCAGAATGCTCCCGGTATTACAATCAGGCCGCTTTGGACAATGTCCGGAGAGAGAACCAATGAAGTTTATTACGATGATGTGAAGGTGCCTAAAGAAAGGTTGGTGGGAGAGGAGAATAAAGGCTTTTATTATATGATGGAAGCCCTAGGGTCTGAGAGAAATACTGTATTCGTTCCGACACGTCTCTCGCCTATTCTCAATTCGATGATCCAGTATGTTCAAGAGTTTAGTGATGAGAGATTAAAACTCTCAATTAGTCCTCAGATCCGAGAAAAGTTAGCACAGATCGCTATCGAAATTGAGGTTGCTCAGGTTTTGGCAGAGCGTTCTCGCTGGATTGAGAGTTCAGGTGGGGCATTAACCCATCAACCAGAAGTAACGAAAATAATGGTGTCAGAATTGCAGCAAAGAATGATGCGAATTTGTATGGAAATATTAGGCCCATTTGGGCAGCTAAAAGAGGGCTCCAAACATGTGCCCCTCGGCGGCCGGATAGAATGGAATTATTTACATTCTTTTATGACCACTATTGGAGGCGGGACAAGTGAGGTAGGTCGAAACGTCATAGCGCAACGCGGCTTGAACTTTCCTCGATGAAGAATTACTGCGTTTATTTTATTTTTTAATCCTAATCTATCAGTGGAGGTTAATTTTATGAATCTCAATTTCAGTGAAGAACAGCAGATGTTGCAGGATACATTCAGTGATTTTATGCGTGAAGAGTGTAGTAGTGAATTTGTCAGAAGGATGGAAGAAGATGACCAAGGTTATAGTGATCAAATTTGGAGCAAAATGGCATCTCTAGGCTGGATGGGATTGATGTTGCCGGAAGAGTATGGTGGGCTAAGTTTTGGTGTAATGGAATTGGTCATTTTAATGGAAGAGGCTGGTCGAGTTTGTTTTCCAAGTCCCTATCTCTCCTCGACATTGGCAGCGATTGCAATTGCAGAATGCGGTACGGATAATCTAAAGCTTGATGTCTTAACTCAGGTCGTAAGTGGAGATATTATCTTGAGTCTGGCTTTTTTAGAGCCAGAAGTTAGAGAGTATGATCCGATGGTGAGCAATACTTTATGCGAAGTATTAGACTCTGACGAATCAGGAAATGAATTTATTATTAATGGATGTAAACTGTTTGTCACAAATGCTCACGTCTCAGACTATATCTTGGTATCAACGTGTCGGAATCCTAACAAAAAAAACAATAACCCTTGCCTGTCTCTTTTTGTTATTCCCACAAATAGTGTAGGTATTAGTATTACGCCACTTACAACTATATCAGGAGATAAACAATTTGAAGTTTTGTTGAAGGATGTCAAAGTTAACAAAAATAACCTGTTAGGTGCATTGGATGAGGGAGGGAAAATCCTAGAAAAAATTCATCAAATTGGTGCCGCAGCGAAATCTGCGGAGCTAGTAGGGATGGGGTCGGCTGTTTTGGATATGACGGCTGAGTATGCAAAAACCCGACATCAATTTGGGCAGCCCATCGCCAAGTTCCAGGCTATTCAGCATCACTGTGCAAATATGCTTATAGATATAGAGAGTAGTCGTTACCTTACCTATAAAGCTGCTTGGCTGTTAGATGCAAAACATGAGGGACATGTTGCTATAACTGGAGTAAAAAGTTGGGTTGGTGAAGCTATACAAAGAATCTCGGCCCTAGGTCATCAAGTTGGTGGGGCTACAGCATACATGTCGGAGCATGATATGACGTTATATTCCAGAAGGATTAAAAGTGCTGATTTGGCTTTTGGTGATGCGTCGTATCACCGAAGAAGTACTGAACAGGTAATGGGATTATGATAGTCGAATGACTGTCACGCTCCCGCAGTTATGTGAGAATACAATCTACTCTTTTTTTGAGGCATCGTTAAGCCCCACTCGGGAATTGGGTTAAGGGGTTGGATTTTCTATTTACGATCAAAACAACCTCTGCAACGCGCAAATTTGTTAAAACATAATTCAGAAATGATCCATCCTTCCTGGCCCAAGACGTTTGCATCATTCATGATTCAGCGTTACCATTTTATTCGTGCCCTATAGCGAACAAACATTCATTATGGTGAAAAAATGGCGGTAGTTGCAGAGATTCTATTTAAAATCAAAGGTCAGTTATTATAAGGCACCTGACAAATGGCTTTATTCTCTTGCAAATTAAAATTGTCAAATGTAGACAGAATATAAATTCATTGATCGATTGGTGGTTTAGCCGCTTTTTACGGTTGACAACCTCAGTTTTAGCTGAGCTCCTATTTATTAAATATAGATCAGAGCGACGGGGTTAACGCCATTGTTTGCTAAAAACTCTAAAACTGAAGCGTATCTCTTTGAGGCGTTATTAAATATTGATGGTGGTGATGGTATGCCTACTCTGCTCAGGAAAATTGGTGCAAGAATGGGCTACAATTTTTAAAGAGTAAGTATCACTTGAAGTAGCGTGTGGTTTGTCGTCTCGAAGCAGGTAAGCTGAGGTTTAAAAAGTAATATTGATTTTTTTATTCGGGTGTAAGGTTTATGAGTTCTAAAGCGATGGATATTTATTATGAAAGTTATCGTCGCATGCGTCGCATAAGGATTTTTGAGGAGCGTGCTGAAGAATGCCATGCTAATGGTGAAATCCCTGGTTCACTGCACACCTCGTCCTGGCAGGAAGCAGAAATCGTGGGTGCTTGTATGGCGCTGAGACCGGATGATTATATGGTTGGGAATCATCGATCACATGGTCATCCCATAGGTAAAAATGCTGAGACTAAGCCTTTAATGGCGGAGTTGTTTGCGCGTAAAACTGGCGTTTGTGGCGGTAAGGGAGGCTCAATGCATCTTTCAGATTTTTCTGTGGGAAGCCTCGGTGAGACTAGCATAGTTGGATCGGGTATGCCTGTCGCTGTAGGGGCTGCTCTAGGCTCAAAAATGACGGGTAACGATAGGGTCACATTATGCTTTTTTGGTGATGGAGCTTCTAACGAAGGTGCGTTTCACGAGAGCTTGAATTTAGCATCTATTTGGTCATTGCCTGTTATATTTTTGTGCGAAAATAATGCCTATGCAGTTTCGACACCCGCGATGGAAGCTGTGTCTGTAGCCAATATTGCCGATCGCGGAGTTGCCTATTCTATACCATCTGAAATTGTGGATGGACAAGATTTGGAAGCAGTTATGCAGGCAACGGACCGCGCAGCAAATCGAGCTAGATCCGGTGATGGACCAACGCTCATTGAAGCCAAAACCTATCGATATGCCGAACATGCCGTCAATATGGGTAGGATCTTAGTGGACCGAGGTGAAGAATTAGAGCAATGGTGCTCTAAAGATCCGTTAGTTTTACTTAGAAAAAAAGTAATTGAATTGGGTGGTAGCGAGAAAATACTCATTGATATTGACGTTGAGGTAGCTACTGAAATTGAAGAGGCGATTGAGTTTGCTCGCTCCAGTGATTTTCCTGAAGCGGCTACTGCTTTTGATGATGTATTTATTGGACGGGTCGAGAGTTTTCGAGATTTCTAGGCCTTCGAATGATTTTTGATTGGATGTAAACCATGGCAAAAGTGAGTTTTATAGAAGCAATACGCCAAGCGCAGTATGAGGAGTTAGAACGCGATACAAATGTGTTTTTAATGGGGGAAGACCTTGTTTGCAATGTATTTGGGACCACTACAGGTTTTTTGGACGCTTTTGGACCCGAGCGTATCAAAGACACTCCAATATCGGAAGAGGGTTTTGTGGGAGCAGCTGCCGGTGCGAGTATGGTTGGGATGCGCCCTATTGTTGATTTGACCATTGCATCTTTTGTATACCAAGCGATGGACCAGGTCTGCAGTATTATCGCGAAGTCCCGTTATATATATGGTGGGCAGGCAAAGTTACCCTTAGTTTTGAGAATGTGTATGTTCTATGGGAATGCTAATGCAGCACAGCATTCCGATCGCCCTTATCCGATGTTCATGGGAATGCCGGGGCTTAAAATTATAGTTCCTTCATGTCCATCTGACATGAAAGGATTACTAAAATCTGCCATTCGCGATGATGACCCAGTGCTTTCTTTTGAGGATGGTACTTTATGGTCTCAAAAAGATGAGATCCCTGATGATATAGATCATCTTGTGCCGCTTGGGGTTGCAGATGTTAAGAGAGAGGGTAAAGATATTACGATCGTGGCTATTGGTGGTGCTGTGCCATTGGCTATCAAGGCTGCCACGATGGTAGAAGCAGATGGGATTTCAGTTGAGGTTGTCGATCCGAGAACGCTGGTGCCACTGGATTGCGAGACAATTCTTGAATCTGTGAGAAAAACTGGACGCTTAATAACAGTAGATCCGGCCCATGAAGCATGCAGTGCTGCAAGTGAAATTTCGGCCATGGTTGCTGAGAGAGCCTTTTCATTTCTTGAAGCGCCAATACTTCGAGTAACTACGCCTAATACTCACATCCCTTTTTGCCCAAGCGTCGAAAAAAACTTGTTTCCAACGGTTGATCGAATAGTTACTGCTATTAGAACGGTTAGTAATCAAACCTAAAATATGGAGTATTAGTTAATGACGATAGTTGATGTGCTTTTGCCACAGAGTGGCATGGGAATGCAAGATGGCGAGATTATCCAATGGCTGAAATCGGTAGGTGACGAGGTTTCTGAAGGTGAGGTTATTGTTGAGGTCGAAGCTGCAAAAGTCACTATCGAGGTTAACGCACCTTTGGCCGGGACGCTTGTTGAGATCCTCGCCGAGGAGGGTGAGGTAAAAGATGTACGTGAGATCATCGCAAAAATAAGAGTTTGATGATTCTATAAAGTAAACGAGCTCCTCCCATAAGAAATTGGAAACCCACACGGCTCTGAGCAATTTCAAGATTGGCATTATCTTTTAGAATATGAGGAAGAATAATATGAGTTTAGTTACGCAAGAAAACGATCTGTCTGCCAGGCTACAAGTGCTAGAGGATATTGAGGAGATTAGAAGACTAAAATTTCTTTATTGCAGACTCTGCGATGACGGTTTCGATGTGGAAGGTTTGACAGAGGTATTTACTGAGGACGCTGTATGGACGGCTGGCGAGGAGTGGGGTAGCTACGTTGGAGTTGAAGCTATAATTAATTTCTTTAGGACAATGCCTGATTCGGTTAGTTTTTCTGTGCATGCCCTTTCAAATGGTGAAATTGATGTAGATGGTGATTCGGCCAAAGCACGCTGGCGAACATTAATTCCTTGCAGTGTAATTGAGGATAATAGTCATACTCCTCATTGGATGTTCTGTGATTATTATGATGAGTTTCGCAAGGTGAATGGCCGCTGGCTAATTTCTCGTATTCATGGCGATGTCACACGTAATGTTCCGCATAAAGATGGTTGGTAACAACTTACTTATAGGCACTGATTTGCAAATAGGATAGGCCCACGAGAATTGAGTTTGGTTATCAGTTTCGTGTTTGATGGTTATGAGTTTTTCTGGTCGGAGATATGCTGAAATTTAGACATGAGCAGGCTAAGATAGAAGTTGATTATGAGAACTCAAGTGCAGAGGAATTGTGTGTGCTTGGAATATCGTTTCTGTATGAGGAGCGTTTGATTTTACAGAACGACAGGCCTCGGTATCGGAGTGGTATGGTCAAGGGGCTTCCCCTAAAGTGGATAAGTCGTTTAAGTAATCGTTTTGCTGGGATCGACCAATAAGATGTCTATACCGACACTATATTGTAAGCGATGTGCCAACAAAATGAGCTGCGAAGTTCCTGAGGGAGATACTTTATCTCGACTGTTATGCGGAAAATGTGGTCATATCGAATACGATAGTCCAATACCTGTCGTCGCAACAATTCTCATAGCCGAAGAAAAAATTCTATTAGTCAGACGTGCGATCGAGCCCTATAAAGATAAATGGGCACCTCCAGGAGGTTTTGCGGAAAAAGGTGAAGCTTTAACTGAAGCCGCAGTGAGAGAAACATTTGAAGAAACAGGTATCGTTGTAGAGGAAAACTTATTGACGCCATTTTTTATATCTAGCATCACATCTGTTAACCAGTACTATATCTGTTTTAGAGCGCACTTGGACCATAGAGTCGAACCAATATTTAGTCTTGAAACTAGCGATGCGGGCTGGTTTGGCAGAGATGATTTTCCGGTCAATGAGTATTGGATGCCTAAATTAATTTCGACAGTTATGCAGATATTTGATTGTGTAGAGAGTAAGGAATTTAAAATTTTTCTAGCAAAAGTGAACGAAGAAGAATTTCAGGGGCGCTCATTCTCAATTATCTAGTGGGCTGAGCTCATATTTAGCATATTATCACCTTTAGCAATAATAAATTTATATGCGGACACATGACAAGTTATTCATAAATGGGGAATGGGTCTTACCTGATGGTAAAGGTTCAATTGACGTTATTAATCCTACTACAGAAGACTGTTGCGCCTGTGTCCCTTGTGGGAATTCTAATGATTTAGATAAAGCAGTAATGGCGGCACGAGTAGCCTTTTCGTCATGGTCTCAAACTCCGGCTGCTGAACGCGGCGCCTTTATCGCAAAATTGGCAGAGAAAATTACTGAGAATGTTGAAGAGATTGCCGCATTGGTGGCAGAGGAATTGGGTATGCCACTGGCACTGTCTAAAACAGTTCAGGTAGGGCTTCCTATTGCGGTGATGACATCCTATACAGATATGCCAGCAGTGATTGATGAAGAGGAGCGCTTGGGTAATTCATTGCTGATAAAGGAAGCGATTGGTGTTTGTGCTTTTATTACTCCATGGAATCTTCCTTTACACCAGATTGTGGCAAAGGTTGCGCCAGCACTTGCGGCAGGCTGCACTATGATTCTTAAGCCTAGCTCCGAAACTCCTTTAACTGCATTGTATTTTGCAGGCTTAGTCGCGGAGGTCGGGCTTCCACCGGGCGTTTTTAATTTGGTTACTGGTTCTGGTAAGGTCGTTGGTGAGGCAATGGCCATGCATCCCGATATAGATATGGTATCCATTACAGGATCTACCAGTGCAGGTATTCGTGTAGCTGAATTGGCAGCCTCAACAGTGAAACGTGTCAGTCAGGAATTAGGTGGTAAATCTGCTTGTATTGTTCTTGATGATGCTGATTTAGACTTGGCTGTTGAATCGGTAGTCCGTGCGGTATGCATGAACAGTGGACAGGTTTGTGCTGCCCTGACTCGATTGATCTTACCACGAGCTAAATACAAAAGAGCGATAGCTATTGCGAAAATGACGGCAGAGAGTGTTGTGGTAGGTGGCGCTTTTGATGATGGAGCTTATATGGGGCCAATGGTCTCAAGATTGCAGCAAGAAAAAGTATTCAAATATATAGATAAAGGGATTGGAGAGGGAGCAACCTTGGTTACAGGTGGCGTTGAAATGCCGGATGGGATATCTAAGGGTTTTTTTGTCAAGCCAACGATATTTGCAGATGTAAAAAACGATATGATCATTGCGCAGGAAGAAATATTTGGTCCTGTCGTAGTTTTGATTCCTTACGACTCAGAAGCGGAAGCAATTGAAATTGCGAACGAAAGTGTGTTCGGTCTATCTGGCGCTGTGTGGGGTAATGATGTTGACCACGCAATAAAAGTAGCAAAAAAAATGCGTACGGGACAGGTAACTATAAATAGTGGTGAATTTAATTTGTCAGCGCCTTTTGGTGGTTACAAACAATCGGGTAACGGTCGGGAACTGGGCGTCTATGGTTTGCATGAGTTTATGGAAATAAAATCACTGCAGCTATAGTGCCTATGTCTCTAGTATTATCAATGCGGTGGTAGACGCCAAATAAATTGAAAAGAGAGATACGATTGTATTTTGTCCTGTAGGCAGAACAGTTTTTAATGAACAAATATGAGACATTACTATGCAGTATTTGCAAAATATATTTACTGGTTTTTTTCTTAAAGGCATTTTTTCACTATTTACGATTTCGCCGCTATTTCTTTTTATACTAATGTCGCAGAAAGGTTTGCCTAAATTGTTAGACTTTTCCCATGTCTGGGGTATTCCGACGTCAATTCTATTTATACTGATTCTAATGATTTTTCAGGTAATATTAGCTTGGTTTTACTTGCTACTTTTTCCAGAGCTAAAGAAAGATAATTTATGAGTATGCCCATTGCTGTTTTTTTGTCATTGGTGTCATTGACGTTGGTAATAACCTACTGGGCTGCTCGCCGCAGTGTAGGGCGCTCCAGTTTCTACACGGCTGGCGGTAATATTTCAGCAGTTCAGAACGGTCTTGCTGTAACGGGCGATTTCGTCTCAGCTGCTGCGATATTGGGCTCAGTTGCCTTGTTTTTTTATGCTGGTGTTGACGCTGCAATATTCTATATTAGTCCACTTGTTGGATTAAGTCTTTTGCTAATTTTTGTAGCGAAGCCACTACGTGAACTTGGGCAATATACTATTGGCGATGTTTTGGCGGCAAATCTTGATCACAGTTCGGTTAGAGTTTTTTCGGCATTTAGTACAATTATTTTATCTGAGTTATATGTAGTTGCTCAGCTTGTTGGTGCGGGGAGCCTTTTTTCAGTTGTGTTTGATATTAACTATGAACTAGCAGTAGCAGTTGTTGTTGCACTCATAATGATCTATGTGGTTTTTGGAGGGATGCTTGCGACGACTTGGGTACAAATTGTTAAGGCTGGATTGCTAATAATAGGTGTACTTTTGTTGTCAGTACTTAGCATAGCGAAAGCTGGGGGAGTGACTGAACTCTTTGTTATGGCTGAAGCAGCATATGGTTCATCTCTCAATGAATTTGGAGGAGCAGGCATGAGTATTTTCTCCTCGGTCTCTCTGGCATCTGCACTGGTTTTCGGTATGCTCGGAATGCCCCACTTATTGATTCGATTCTTGACAGTGCCAGATGTTGAGGCAGCTAATCGTTCGGTAGTGATATCAGCGCTACTGATTTCAATTGTTCTTGGTTTGTTGTTGGTTGTCGTCGGTCCAGCAGGATTGGCCTTTGTGAAGGGTCAGGCTGCCTTCCAAACCTCTAGTGGAGACATTCTGGGTGGTTCGAATATGATTCTTTTACATTTGTCTCAATCATTAGGAGGCGATCTTCTCTTTGGTGTGATTGCAGCAGTAACTTTTTCGACTATTTTGGCTGTTGTTGCTGGTTTGACCGTTGCGATGTCATCAAGTGCCGCTAGGGATGTATATTCTGTTTTAAAAGCAAACCCTGCTGATGAAGATGAACGCATGGAGTTAATAATCTTTAGAATGACTGCAGTAGTTACTATTGTCGTAGCTGCTATTCTCTCGCTCGCCCTTAAGAATGAAAACATAGCATATCTCACTGCACTTGCATTTGGGATAGCAGCAGCGACGAACTTTCCGATATTGATCCTGGCAATATACTGGAAGAATTTGACCTTGAAAGGAGCCATTTTTGGTGGTGTTGCTGGTTTGTTCTCATCACTGTTTCTTTTAGTTTTGGGTCCAACGGTTTGGGTTCAGCTATTAGGAAATAGCTCACCAATATTTCCTTCTGATTATTCTACTTTAATTTCTGTGCCCATCGCTTTTATCGTGGCTTATATTGTGTCGAAGTTGGATGGTGATTTGTCAGTTAAGAATAGCTGATAAATCAATTTTCAAAATT
>TARA_B110001450_G_scaffold240665_1_pt1 | contig 19234 bp, 18 predicted proteins | sample TARA_B110001450 | Tara Oceans TARA_B110001450 (sample SAMEA4396538) | marine metagenome | biome: Polar Biome; feature: [SRF] surface water layer (ENVO:00010504); material: water (ENVO:00002006), including particulate matter (ENVO:01000060) such as... | depth 5 m | reverse complement strand
TTTGGCTGTACATTGGCGAATTTGCAGTCAAATAATTTACATGCCCGCTCAATAGCGAGAGTTTCCGCAATATCCACATATTCACAGCCGCCGTAATACCGCCGTCCCACATAGCCCTCTGCATATTTATTGGTCATGACAGAGCCCTGCGCTTGAAGTACTGCTTTTGAAACGATATTTTCAGATGCAATCAGTTCGATTTCATCGCGTTGGCGTCCAAGTTCTTGGTCAATTGCTTTTGCCAAGGCCGGATCTGTATCGGTCAAGTTGGCATTAAAAAACTTTGTGATACTGGCTGTCATGATTTTGCTCCTAAGACGGTTTGCGACGCGTATGCTTGTTTCCTATAAGAAATGTCAAAGCCTCGCGCCGCGACTTATTGACCTGATTTCCTAGTTTATGGCCGTAGCTTGCGTTTTTAGCCTCGACCGGCATAGGGTGCGGAAACGGAGTTTCCGAAATGCACAAAACAGACCGTAAACGCTTTGCCTTCTTGGCAAGTAATTCAGAATTGGCTCAGTCTGCAAGGAATACATTTGTACACAGACTTGGTGATTGTGATGTAAGCGAAGCGGACGTGATCGTGGCTCTTGGTGGGGACGGCTTTATGTTGCAGACCCTCCATACGGCACAGCACCTCAATGTGCCCGTTTATGGGATCAACCGGGGTACAGTTGGGTTTTTGATGAATGAGTTTTCTATTGATCATCTGTCAGAGAGATTGGCGGCGGCAAAAGAAGTGGCGATCAATCCCTTGCGCATGAATGCCACCTGCACCGATGGCAGCCATCACACTGAATTGGCGATCAATGAAGTATCCCTCCTACGGTTGGGCCCACAAGCCGCGAAGCTCAAGGTTTTTGTGGATGACAGGCTGCGGTTGAGTGAGCTTGTGTGTGATGGTGCCTTGGTTGCGACCCCTGCTGGTTCGACCGCCTATAATTATTCCGCACATGGCCCAATATTGCCGATTAGGTCTGAGGTATTGGCACTGACGGCAATGGCTGCATTCCGGCCGCGTAGGTGGCGAGGTGCTGTATTGCCGAAATCTGCTAAAGTGAGGTTTGAAGTGATTGAGCCCATTAAGCGGCCTGTTATGGCGGATGCGGACAGCCGCTCGGTTCAAGATGTGGTATCAGTCGAGATCGAAAGCGCGGGCGATATTGTGTATCGTCTCTTGTTCGATCCAGACCACGGGTTGGAAGAACGGCTTATTCAGGAACAATTTTCTTAAACGGCAATATCAGCCGAGCGTCTATAGCCCGCCCGGCTGGAATTTAATTCTTCCAAACTCATATCCTATACTATAGTCAAAAGTTCCTAATAAATTGATCATGTTTATTTTTGGTTGTGTGCGGAATGCCAATCACCGCTAAGGATGGAGAGTTTATAGCATAACAATGCTATCTTTTTGCAGAAACTAGCCCCAAAGTCAGGTTATTTTGCATACCCCATAGCCTGAAGCGCGGTCCGCATTTCGTCAAGAACCGTAGGATCATCTATGGTGACCGGGGCCCAGAGCTGTTTGCTATCTGCAATACTGACCATTGTGCCGCGCAGAATTTTGCCAGACCGGGTTTTGGGCAAGCGATCCACCACACAGGCCAATTTAAAGGCTGCGACGGGTCCAATCTTCTCGCACACCAATTTAATCACATCCATTACAATACCGGCATGTGGCCGGATGCAGCCCTTGTTGAGGCATAGAAAGCCAAGGGGTAGTTGCCCCTTCAGATATTCCTCATAGAGCACTCGGGCGCAAGTTGCGGCTTACACTAACATGGGCCAACGCGACTATCGGCCATTGCATCCTATTTAAATCTCGTGAAACTTATCTAGAAAATGTATTTGGAAAATTGAGGCGAATTATGCAGAACATCCGTGCTGAAGTGTTGTTGCCAACTAAAGAACTGCGCGATGACATTCCGTTTTTCACAAAAGTATTGGGGATGCGCATCGATGAAATATTTCCAGCGGATGACCCCAGCGTCGCTGTATTCTCTGGTTTTGGCCTGCGGGTGCGGGTGCAAAAAGGCGCAGACGTGGCGCCGGGTGTGTTACGTATCCTTTGTGATGATCCGGTTTTGATTGCTGGTGGTAAGAGTCAGCTTATGGCGCCCAATGGCACAAGAATCGATATTGTGGCTCTTGCGCCACCGGTGGTGATGCCGCCCACCGAACATGAATTTGTTGTACGCCGAATGGCAGATCAGGCCCCTTGGGTGATTGGCCGGGCCGGTATGCAATACCGCGATTTAATCCCCAGCCGTCTTGGTGGTTCTATCATTGCCAGCCATATTCGCATACCCGATGGCGGACCAGTGCCGGACATGGTGCACTTCCATTCTGTCGGCTTCCAATTGATTTACTGCTATAAAGGATGGGTTGATTTGGTCTATGAGGATCAAGGGCCACCCTTTCGGCTGCACGCTGGAAATTGTGTAATTCAGCCACCAGAAATCCGGCACCGGGTACTGTTTGCCAGCGAAAATGTTGAAGTAATCGAAATTGGTGTGCCGGCAGAACATATAACGACCATTGATCATGACATGGTGCTGCCTACAACTGAGTTACGGCCTGACCGCGCCTTTGAGGGACAAAAATTTGTGCACAATGAAGCCCACGGCGCGGAATGGTGGCCGTTCCGCTTACCTGGCTTTATTGTAAGAGATACAACGATTTCACATAATACCCAAGCAGTTGCTGGGGTGCAGGTTGTGAAGCGAGGGCCGGGAAAGCCAGTTTGGGCAACGCACAACAGCGACATCCATTTCACCTTTGTGTTGCAAGGTAACTTAACCATAGAGGGCTTGGACCAGCCGGCGCAACAATTAGGTACAGGAGATGCATTTGTGATCCCTCCTGGCATGCCCATATGCTATGCTTCTCCATCGGAGGATATTGAGTTGCTAGAAGTCAGTTTGCCTGGTGTGTTTGAAACTAAGTTGGTTTAAACTATAAGTAATTTGTTGTCTGGACTGTGCTCACAATAGGGTATGTAGTAATTATTATGAGGCGCTGTTCGCGTTTCAGCTAAATGATACGAAAGGTATAGCCATGAGCACAGATTTGATTCTCGCAGCAACAGCGGTTCGCGCTAAAGCTTATGCACCCTATTCTAATTTTCATGTTGGAGCTGCGCTTCGTACGCCGAGTGGTGCCATATTCGTGGGCTGTAATGTTGAAAACGTTGCTTACCCCGAGGGTACATGTGCTGAGGCTGGTGCTATTGCTGCGATGTGTGCGGCTGGAGAATATACGATCGTGGAAGTTGCAGTTGTTGCAGGCGGCAATCGCCCTGTCCCCCCCTGCGGGGGATGCAGGCAAAAGCTTTCAGAGTTTGCCACAGGCGATATTGCAGTAACCATGGTTACTGCTGATGGGGCTCAAGAAACTATGGGTGTTGCGGATTTGCTTCCAGGGGCGTTTGACTTGGAGCACCTCAACGCCGGTGCGACGACTTTGGATAACTAATGCTGGCTCGCGACCTGCTTCTTTGCTTGCGGGAAGGCAGATCAGTTAGTCCAGAAGCGATCACGGCTTTTGCCAAGGATTTGGGTGGTGATCGGATAAGCGATGCGCAAGCGGGGGCCTTTGCGATGGCTGTATGCCTGGGTGGGCTTGATGATCCTGGGCGTGTTGCGCTGACATTGGGTATGCGAGATAGTGGCAAGGTTCTAAGCTGGAACCTTCCTGGTAAAGTTATTGATAAACATTCGACTGGTGGTGTCGGGGATGCGGTTTCGCTGTTACTGGCGCCAATGTTGGCTGCCGTTGGGGCCTTCGTGCCGATGGTTTCTGGTCGTGGTTTGGGGCATACTGGGGGAACCCTCGACAAATTAGAGGCTATTCCTGGCGTCTGCACCCAGTTGTCTGAAGCGCAGTTTCGTGAAGTAGTTACAAAGGTAGGCTGTGCTATTGTAGCTCCTACGCTTGATATAGCGCCCGCAGATCAGCGGCTTTACGCGGTGAGAGACGTTACAGGGACCGTGCGCTCAACTGATTTGATAATATCTTCTATTCTTGCCAAGAAACTAGCCACTGGACTTGAGGCGTTAGTACTAGATGTGAAAACTGGTTCGGGTGCTGTGATCCAAGATCGAGACGCTGCGCAGGCTCTGGCGCAAGCTTTGGTGTCTACGGCCAATGGGGCTGGATGCTCAACTAGTGCTATCATCACCGATATGAGCCAGCCACTTTTGCCCAGTATAGGTAATGCTCTGGAGATTGCTGATGTTATGCGGGCCTTCGATAGTGGTCAGGGCCCCATGGTAGAGGTAGCCATTGAATTGGGAGCACAGCTGTTGGTTCAGGGCCACGTATTTTATACAGAAAAAGGTGCGCGTGATGGGCTGATGAAATGCCTCTCTGACGGAACAGCGAAAAATAAGTTTGGAATGATGGTTGCTGCGCAAGGGGGGCCTAAAAACTTTACCGAGCGTTGGGAAGACTATCTAAACATTGCGCCTGCTTATGAAATTTTGGCGCCATCTGATGGTTATGTGCATGCGATGGATGGTACCGCTTTGGGTCGGATTGTGGTGGCTCTTGGTGGTGGTCGCCAACGTGAGGATGACCAAATTGATCACTCTGTTGGCCTATCCGAAATTACTCCATTAGGTGCGAAGCTGCGCCGTGGTCAGCCAATGGTCTTAGTGCATTGTCACGATACAGAACATGCTGATAGTGCCATGCTCTCGGTACAGGCTGCGATTTCCCTAGGCGGCACCGAACCTGCGCCAAAGCCGTTAATTTTGGAACGGATTATCAGATGAGCCGGGCGTTTTTAATTGTTCTTGATTCCTTGGGCTGTGGTGGTGCTCCAGATGCCGAGACTTTTGGGGATAGGGGGGCAAATACACTTGGCCATATTATTGCCGCTCGGCAAGGATCTTTGTATATGCCCAATTTAGCTGCCCTCGGCTTGGGGGCGGCACTGACACATTCCAGTGGTTTCGAATCGCCCTGGCCTGCCCCTACCGAGGGGTGTTGGGCTGTGGCGCAGGAAATTTCTAACGGCAAAGATACACCGTCAGGCCATTGGGAGCTTGCCGGTGTGCCGGTGCCTTGGGATTGGCATTACTTTCCAAATAGAACACCAGCCTTCCCACCCAATATCATATCGGCTGTCGCAAAGTTTGCAGGTGGAAGTTTGGCAAACTGCCATGCTTCTGGTCTGCCGGTGATTGAAGCCTTTGGTGCGCAACATATGAACTCTGGCTTGCCGATCTGCTATACCTCGGTGGATAGTGTGTTTCAGATTGCCGCGCATGAAGAGCGCTTTGGACTTCAAAGGCTGTATGATCTATGCCAAAAGCTTGCGCCGATTTTACATGAAATGAAAATAGGACGTGTTATAGCAAGGCCATTCGTCGGCTCTCTAGAGGCAGGGTTTCAGCGGACCTTAAACCGTAGGGATTTTGCGATTGACCCACCCTCCCTGACCCTGTGCGATTGGGTGCAGAAAGCAGGAGGGCATGTGCATGGTATTGGTAAAATTGGTGACATCTTCTCAATGCAGGGAATTACGCGGTGTCGCAAAGGTAGCGATGCAGAGCTAATGCAGCATCTGGCAGATGAGATCCAAAATGCTCCAGATGGTAGCCTGACTTTTGCAAATTTTGTTGAATTTGACTCACTGTACGGTCATCCGCGTGATCCTGAGGGATATGCGCGGGCTCTGGAATGGTTTGACGCTGCGATTGGGCCTATTATAGCGCAGGCTCGTCCCGATGATCTGATGATTTTCACTGCAGATCATGGTAATGATCCGACATGGCGAGGGACGGATCATACCCGCGAGCAGGTACCAGTTCTTGTCCATTGGCATAACTTGCGTAAAGGGGGTATGGCAGGCCAAACCATTCAGTTCCAGGATGTGGCTGCCACTGTGGCTTCGCATTTGGCTGTACCCGCGTTCGGTGAGGGCAGGAGTTTTTTATGAGCTGGAAATTATTTCCGAAGGTTGAATTGCATTTGCATCTTGAGGGTGCTGCTGATCCAGCTTTTGTGCGGGGATTGGCAGCTGAAAAATCGATCGATATCTGTGGCATATTTGATGATAATGGAGCCTATAAATATAATGGGTTCACCGAATTTCTTGCAGTCTATGAAGCGGCTACACTGGCCCTGAAAAGCCCAGAAGATTTTAAGCGTCTTACTCAATCTGTTTTAGAAAACCTTGCTGAACATAATGTGGTTTATGCTGAAACCTTTGTGTCTCCTGATTTTTGTGGCGGCCGTGACTTGGGCGCGTGGTCGGAGTATTTGGCCGCGATGCAAGAGGCACATGTAGATGGGGTGACCCTGAAGGGTATAGTTACCTGCATTCGCCACTTTGGCCCCGATAAGGCAAGAGAAACAGCTCGTTGCGCTGTCAAAACTGCTGGCGATTGGTTGGTTGGTTTTGGAATGGCTGGTGCGGAAGATGCAGGTACTGCCGGCGATTTTTCTTATGCGTTTGATATGGCTAGGGACGCGGGGCTACGATTGACCAGTCACGCGGGCGAATGGGGGGGGGCGCAGTCGATTTGGGACACGCTTCAGGACCTTAAAGTTGAGCGTGTTGGCCACGGGGTGCACGCTATTAACGATCCAAAATTGGTGGACTATTTGGTAGAGACTGGTGTTGTTCTTGAAGTAAACCCTGGCTCAAATGTGGCGCTTGGTGTTTATCCAAGTTTGGCTGAACATCCAATTGCCAAACTTCGAGACGCTGGGGTTAAGGTAACTGTGAGTACAGATGATCCTCCATTCTTCAACACCACAATGACTAGTGAATTTGAACAATTGGAACGCGTTTTTGGCTGGGGCGTTAATGATTTTAAGCAGTTGAACCAAGCCGCATTGGAGGCAGCGTTCTGTGATGCAGCCACCAAAGACCTAATAGCTAAACGATTGGAAACCGTATGACCCTAACTGTTGTTGATCACCCGCTCGTGCAACATAAGCTGACGCTAATGCGTAACAAATCCACGCCTACAAACCAATTTCGGCAATTGCTGCGTGAGATCAGCCATCTAATTGCATATGAGGTGACGCGTAATTTGCCATTGGAAAACCGGACGATTGAGACACCAATGACTACAATGCAGGCTCCAGTTTTAGCTGGTAAAAAGCTTGCTTTGGTTTCAATTTTACGGGCTGGAAACGGGCTTTTAGACGGTGTTCTGGAGTTAATCCCCTCGGCTCGTGTAGGGTTTGTGGGCCTGTATCGCGATGAAAAAACGTTGAAGCCAGTACAATATTATTTCAAAGTCCCGGACGATCTGGCACATCGTGTTGTGATAGCGGTAGACCCGATGCTGGCCACCGGTAATTCAAGTGTAGCTGCGATTGATTTGCTGAAGGGAGCGGGAGCCCAAAACATCAAGTTTCTTTGCCTGCTTGCGTCACCTGAGGGAATTATAAGAATGCAAGAGACGCATCCAGACGTGGATATAGTAACAGCGGCTGTAGACGAAAAACTGAGTGACATTGGTTATATCTTGCCAGGTCTTGGAGATGCGGGTGACCGGATGTTTGGGACGAAATAATGTATTGGGAATATTCATATTAATTCTGCGCTGATTGTCTCAAAGTAGAAAAGGGAGCAATAGACCGTTAAGCTGCTTACTTAATTAAAGCTAATTAGGCTTTTAGTGGGGATGATTTACATATTCGAACAAATCGCTTGAAGGCCCAACCAAGCCCCATCAGCCAAAATTGGATAGGGAGATCCTGTGAGAAATGGATCTTGTGCAATTAGGCCTTGGACCTCGGTACCAGCTTTGACACGGGCAAAAGGGCTACTACTTATTTTTGAAGTTGAGAATAAGTTCAGGAGAGCTGTTTGCGGCGGCGGTGTTAGGGGCTGTGACAAAGCTATCTTGGCTAACTGGTCAACTTGCGTCTTTGACAGATTGTTCGATGCAACCAGGCTTAGGGCGGTGAATGGCCCAGCCTGCTCGAGATACGCTCGCAATGGGTCCCTGTGATCAAAAGCAGCAAGTGCCGATAAAATATAACCTGCAGTCACGGCTGGATCATCTGACGCGGTTAACATATTTTCAAACAAAATAATCTTACCTCCTGGCAGTGTGATAGGGAGTGTCCGTTGGCCTCGTAGGACCAACAGAGGCAACGTTCTGTCTGTGTTTAAGCGGTCTGCCAATTGCTGAGCGGTGTGGGTTCCTTCTGGGCTGGAGCAATAGGGCCCCGCTAATTGCCCAATGCGCTGGGCTAGCGCATCTCCGAGTTGCACCCGTTTGACCTTGGGCAACACTGTGCTGGCGTAACTGATTACAGCTTTTGGTCCCCAAATTGCTGAAATCATGCAAACACTTATCACTATGACTAATGCTAATATCAAGCGCAGTCGGCCGGGGTGCGGACGGTTGCGCGCAATAGCTTTATGAACTTTAGCAAGGGCCTCCAACATAACACGGTCTGAAATTTCAAGGCTTTCAGCAGAGTCAGATCCAGGGCGCAATATTGCAGTATCGCTCGTATACTTTTGTAGATCTATCGCTGCAAGGGACCAATGTGCCAGCGCGCGATTTTGCATATCTGTCAATACAAGCGTGGCTTCCCCGAACGAGACGGCCACCTCACGCCTCTGGTCAGCAGGCCCACTGCGCCAAAGGCCAGTACATTCCAGCCGATCATATTCTTTAAGTGCTGTCATTTGGGCCTACCCTGCCTCTCTTAAGGTACGATAAGCCGATCCACCAGGCTTCGCAATAAATTCTAACCTTGCGACTATTTAGAGCATCTTTGTGCTTAAGCTTTTTTTGCAATCACACGGAGTTCAAATTTTTGCACTTTGCCAGTTGAGGTTTTAGGTAGGTCCTGAAAAACTACTCGCTTTGGTGTTTTGAAGTTTGCCAACTTGCTACGAACAAAGCTGATAACCTCGGCTTCAGTTGCAGATTTACCTGCTAATAGTTCTACAAAAGCACATGGTACTTCCCCCCATTTATCATCTGGTTTAGCCACAACTGCACACAGGCTGACAGCTGGATGCTCCATTATTGCGCCTTCGACCTCGATGCTTGAGATGTTTTCGCCACCTGAGATAATAATATCTTTCATCCGATCTGCTATTTGCATCATACCGCCGGGATGCTGCACTGCGATGTCTTCGGAGTGAAAAAATCCACCTGCAAAGGATTTCGCTGTGGCTTCGGGATTTTTATAATAGCCTTTCATTACAGAATTTCCACGCATTATTATTTCGCCTTGGGTGGTGCCGTCCATTGGAATTTGTATGCCTAAGCTGTCCACAACTGTGGTAAGGTCCATCATTGGCATTGCCACGCCTTGGCGCGCCTTGATGGCGGATTGATCCACCTCTGGCAAACTGTCCCATGCCTTATCCCAAAGAGATTCGACTACATGCCCGTAGGTCTCTGTAAGCCCGTAAACTTGAGTTACGTTAAAGCCCAATTTACTAATCCCCGCCAACGTAGCGGGAGCGGGTGGAGCGCCAGCAGTGAAGACTTCCACTGGATGATTAAAGGCCCTGCGGTGTAGCGTTTTGGCATTCACAATCATGTTTAGAACAATGGGCGCGCCGCCAAAATGTGACACACCTTCATCAGCGATACCGTCGTAGATTACCTTTGCAGAGATGTCTCTACAGCCCACTACAGTGCCGCCCAATAATGGCATCATCCAGGTGTGGTTCCAGCCATTGCAGTGAAACAGTGGCACAATGGCCATGAAGACAGGCTTTAAGGTCATTCGCCAACTGATCGGGGTGCCCATAGTCATCAAATAGGCGCCGCGATGGTGGTAAACTACACCTTTGGGCCGGCCCGTGGTGCCAGATGTGTAATTGAGTGCAAGGCTTTCCCATTCATCACTTGGCATAACCCAAGTGTAGCCTGCATCGCCTTGGTGTAAGAAGTCTTCATATTCGGGGTGGCGGCCACTTGCTGCATACCCGGCTTCAGGGTCTGCAACTTCGATGATCTGTGGTGCTGGGCCATCCATTGTAGTGAGAGCTGCTTCTACGGATGGTAAAAATTGCGTGTCGACCATAACGACTTTGGCTTCACCATGGTCAAAGATATAAGAAATTGTGCCCACGTCCAACCTAGTATTGATGGTGTTAATTACCGCACCGCAGGCTGGTACGCCAAAACTGGCTTCGATTTGTGCTGTGGTGTTTGGGAGCAGTGTGGCCACAACATCACCCGGCATAACGCCGATGCTGGCAAGCCCACTGGCTAATTTAGTAACTCTAGCATGATATTGTTGGTAAGTCGCGCGGTGAGACCCGTAAACCACAGCGGTTTGTTCGGCAAATACAGTGGCAGCTCGCTGCAAATGTGACAGCGGTGTCAGTGGTACGTAATTTGCCGTGCACTTGTCCAAGCCTGTTTCGTCTACCATCCATCCCATGTCGCAATCCTCTCTTTTAAAAGCTACTATCGCGCTTGCGGGAATGATTTCAAGAGGCCATGCATAACGAATGGAGCAAAAAACAAATACAGTCGCGTCAATTTTTTTCATGGTTACTGGAATGGCCATTTTGGGGATCATCGACAATTTTATGAAATTCATCGCAGTGGAAATAAGTCTTTGGCAATTTCACTTTGTGCGCAGCTTCATTGCTGTGCCTGTAATTGTGATTTTTGGGCTGCTGGCGGGCTGGGATTTGAGGACTAAGCGGCTTTGGCCGGTTCTGGGGCGCAATATGTTTTTGACGGGTGCGATGTTTGTTTATTTTGGATGTTTGGGCTTTTTCCCAATCGCTGCAGTGGCTGCAGGGCTGTTCACAGCGCCGGTTTTGGTGATGTTCATTAATGCCATTTGGTCGCGCCGCGCCATTGGCCTCATCCGGCTTGCGACCGCTTTCGTTGGTTTTATTGGCACAATCTTGGTGTTGAAGCCGGATGTTGGCGGATTGAGCTGGGCCAATCTGATACCTGTCTCTGCTGGGTTGATGTATGCCTTTGGTAATGTAGCCACCCGAAAATGGTGTGAGGGAGAAAGCGCAGTCTCGTTGCTGTGGTCTTACATGTTTTTAATGCTGATCTTTGGAGGCTTGGGGGTGGTCTACCTGTATTTTAATCCTGGCGACCCAAGCAACTATCTCACCCGTGGTTGGGTTTGGCCATCTGCTGGCGTTTGGGTATGGATTTGGTTGCAAGCGGTGTTCTCACTCGTGGGGATTGGCTTTATTATGAAGGCCTATCTGATTGGCGAAGTGACCTATGTGTCGATCTTTGAATATTCGATGCTCATTTTTGCTAGTATAGCGGCTTGGGTGTTGTTTGGCGATCGGTTGGGGCCATTGGGCTTTGTAGGTATTGGGTTGATCACAATTACTGGAATTGTGATCGCCATCCGCTCTAAAAACGCCATCTGATGCGCCGCAAGTTTGGCTGCGCACCAGATGAGTGATTAGGATGCAAACCTGTCGTGAAACGCATCGCCTTCTTCGGCCATTTCCCGCAACAAATCGGGTGCTGCGAACCGTGGGCCATAGGCGAATTCCAATTCATCACAGCGGGCAACCGCATATTCCGTGCCCAGCATATCAAACCAAGACAATGGTCCACCAGACCAAGGCGCAAAGCCCCAACCTAAAATAGCCCCCACATCGCCCTCGCGTACATCCATCAGAACACCCTCTTGCAAGGCGCGCACCGCCTCTAGAGTTTGAGCAAACATAAGTCTGTGCTGCACTTCGATCAGCTCGGGATCCGCGCTCTCTTTGGTGTATTGATCCCGCAGGCCTTGCCAAATGCCCACTCGCTTGCCGCGCACATCGTATTCATAAAAACCTGCCGCAGATTTACGTCCCAATCGGCCTTGATCAAACAGCCAAAACAAAACCTCATCAGCTTGGTCATTGTCGTAATCCGCCCCCATGGCCGCTTTGGTGGCCTTGGCGATTTTTACGCCCAAATCAATCGAGGTTTCATCGTTCAGCTGAAGTGGGCCCAGTGGCATACCCATCAATTTGGCGGCATTTTCAATCAAGGCGGGTTCAACGCCTTCTTTCACCATGCGTATGCCTTCGTTGATGTAGGGGATGACGCAGCGATTCGCATAAAAAAACCTTGCATCGTTGACAACGATGGGCGTTTTGCGGATTTGGCGAACATAATCCAAAGCCTTGGCCACCGCCCGATCTCCAGTGTCTTTGTATTTGATGATCTCTACCAGACGCATTTTATTGACTGGGCTGAAAAAGTGAATTCCGATAAATTGCTCCGGCCTTGTGCTGGCCTTGGCTAAATCTGAAATTGGAAGGGTGGAGGTGTTGGTTGCAAAAATACAATCTTTACCGATCACGACCTCCACATTCTGGGTAACCTCAGCTTTGACAGCCGGGTCTTCAAACACGGCTTCAATGATCAGGTCGCAATCGACCAAGGCTTTATAATCGGTGGTGGCATTGATCCGAGCGAGCAATACCTTCTTTCGCTCTGATGTGCTCTTTTTGCGTGTAATTCCTTTGTCACAATGGGCTTCTACATAGGCTTTGCCTTTGTTAGCAGCCTCTTGGTTTTGATCTATCAATACCACATCAATGTCCGCCTGAGCGGAGACTAAGGCGATACCTGCACCCATCATGCCAGCTCCGATAATGCCAACTTTAAGTACTGATTGGTCCTTCACATCGACAGGCCGCACGGCGCCCTTTTCCAACGCGCCCTTATTGATAAATAAGCTGCGGATCATGTTGGCTGAGGAAGGGTCCAACAATACTGAAGTGAAGTGCCGGGCTTCGATTTTCAAAGCTGTGTCAAAGGATACCAACGCTCCCTCGTATACTGCACTTAGCAAGGCTTTGGCTGCTGGATAAACGCCTCTTGTTTGACCATTAACCATAGCAGATGCTCCAATAAAAGTTATGAACCCAACTGGATGATAGGGGGCGCCACCCGGCATTTTATAGCCAGGTGCATCCCAGGGCTTGACTAAATCTGCATCCTGAGAATTCATGATCCACGCTTTGGCATTTTGTAAAGCTTCGTTGCTGACGGCATCGATAATGCCAGCAGCCAAAGCCTTGGCTGGCGTGCTCAATTTACCTTCCAGCAGAAATGGGCTAGCGGCCAAGGCGCCCATTTTACGCACCAAGCGCGTAGTCCCGCCCGCACCTGGGAAGATCCCAACCTTGATTTCTGGTAGGCCAATTTTGGCTTTTGGATTGTCTGTGGCAATGATGTGATGGCATGCCAATGGGATTTCCAGGCCAATCCCCAGCGCTGTGCCGGGAAGTACTGCAACAAAGGGTTTGCCACCTTTTTTGGTTTTGAAATCCATGCCTGCAAGTTCGATTTTACGCAAAATTTGATGAATTTGCATGACCATGTCGAAACAGCCCTGCGCTGGATTTGCGGGGGTTTTCTCCCTAATTTTAGAAATTACTGTGAGATCCATGCCAGCCGCAAAGTCAGCTTTGGCAGAGGTGATTATCACGCCTTTTACAGTCTCATCTGTGATACAACTATCGACTATGGCGTTTAGGTCAGCGAACCCCTGTTCAGTCATCACATTCATCGTTCGACCAACACAATCCCAGGTGACTGTGGTGACGCCGTCAGCGTCTTTCGTTGTGGTAAAATCAGACATGGAAATCCTTTTAAATTGGATCTTATTGGAGAAACCTGTCGCAGTGGCCCAAGGCGTTTATCATCGAATGAATTATTTAAATTTATGACATAAATATCAATATCGCAGTGTGTTTATCTGCATTATTTTTTGGGCGTCTCTTTGGAACAGATTTGGGTTGGATTGGTGTCTATAATGGTTTCTTTTTCCGTACAGCCATCGCAATCACCTTGTGTATGTTTTAGGTGATTTATGAAATTACAAAAGGTTAGCGGTAGTCTGTCACATTAATCTATGAGATCCTCATAATTTTAGTACATTAAATACGTTCAATGATGGTGGCTGCACCCATCCCTGACGCGACGCAAAGAGTTGCCAGCCCGATGCCTTTGCCAGTGCGCTCCAATTCATCAAGCAAAGTGCCGATGATGATAGCACCCGTGGCCCCCAAGGGGTGGCCCATGGCTATAGAACCACCGTTCACATTAACCTTTCTATCATCGACATTGAAGGCCTGCATGAAATGTAGAACAACTGCAGCAAAAGCTTCATTTACCTCAAACAGGTCAATATCTGAAATGGACATGCCATTGTCCGCCAGAACTTTTTCGGTGACTGGCACGGGCCCTGTCAGCATGATTGTGGGGTCAGTGCCAATTTTAGCGGTGCCACGGATCACAGCGCGGGGTTTCAAGCCATGGGCTTTGCCATAGTCTTTGGAGCCAATTAAAAGACCAGCTGCACCATCGACGATGCCGGAGGAATTTCCGGCGTGGTGAATATGGTTTATCCTCTCCAAGTGAGGGTATTTCATCAAGGCAACCTTATCAAAGCCTGGCATAGATTCACCCATGTCTTTGAAGGCTGGTTTCAGGCCACCAAGTGATTGCAAGTCTGTGCCAGGACGGAGATATTCATCACGCTCCAAAATGGAAAGGCCATTGAGATCATGTACAGCAATCACAGAACCATCAAAGCGGTGGCCCACCCAAGCGGCAGCAGCGCGTCTTTGGCTTTCGACTGCTAACATGTCGGCATCTTTGCGCGAAAACCCGTATTCTGTGGCAACGATATCAGCGGAAATACCCTGCGGCACAAAATGGTGTGCCATCGCAATTGATGGATCGACGGCAATCGCAGCCCCATCGCTGCCCATCGGTACGCGGCTCATCATCTCAACACCACCAGCTATATAGGCTTCCCCTGCGCCGCCTCTGATTTGATTGGCGGCCAGATTAACCGCCTCCATACCGCTGGCGCAAAAGCGATTGATAGATAGGCCGGGGATGCTTTGATCGAGATCTGATGCCAGCACAGCTGTGCGTGCTAAACATCCACCTTGCTCCATCACCTGGGTAGCATTGCCCCAGATCACATCTTCCACCGCATGGCCGTCTAAGCCATTGCGCTGCCGCAACGCATTAAGTATCAAGGCTGACAGACGTGCTGCCGTCACCTCATTCAGGCTACCATTGTTGCGCCCTTTGCCGCGTGGGGTGCGAACTGAATCGTAAATGTAAGCATCGGCCATTGTAAGTTCCCCTATGCGCGGTCCGATGGATTGCCTGGCATTAAATCATATGGGTGCTTCCACCCTGGCGTAGATTCGATCTGGCCTAACCATGCATCAATATTTGGCCAACTTTTTCGGACAAATCCGTAAGGCTCAGGATAAAAAAGGTAGCCGCAATTGGCGATATCAGCGATAGTCATTGTCTTGCCAACGACCCACGTGCGGCCTTCCAGATGGGTATCAAGAGTATTTAGTGCAGCCATTACGCGGCCCTGTAAAAATTTTATCGCTGCAATGGGTCGTTTGTCTTCTGGTAGAAAGTTCATCAAAAACCGGGTCACGCCGGCTTGGGAGGACATTTTATGATTATCAAATAATAGCCAGCGCAGTACTTCGTATTTATCTTCTGGCGCACCGCCTAACTTTCCGGTTTGATCGACCACCCATTGTTGAATGGCCCCAGATTGCGACAGAGTGAAATCACCATGAACTAATACTGGTGCTTCAGCCATCACGTTCAGGTCATGATATTCAGCGCTGCGTGCTGCGCCTGCAAAAAAATCAACAAAAGTAGGTTCCCAGTTCATACCTGCAAGTTCAAGGGTCAAAGCCGCTTTATATGCATTTCCGCTTTCCCCGAAGCAATGTAGTTTAACAGTCATATTAACTCCTAACTTTGTTTCAGTTGGCAATGGTTGGGCAATTTTAATATCTTCATATAGGTACGCCTATTTTGAATGAAATGTATTACGCGGGCCTACAAATATTTTACTATTTTGCTATTAAGGCAGTTCCGATGAAACCGATTGGATCATTTCGGATAGTTCTGTGACGGCATCAGAAATTTCTTTTTGCTGCTGCTTCAAAGCTACAAGCTTGCCCTGCGCTATTGGCACCCAAGCCTGCATCTGAGCAGTGCTGCCATCCTTGTCATAAATTTGGAGCCATTGACGCAACTCTTCAAGGCTAAACCCGAAGCGCCTACCGCGCATTATTAACGTCATCCTAGCAACCTCCCGCGCGTTATAGAAACGAGAACGGCCCACACGTTCTGGTTGCAGCAGTTCAATGTATTCGTAATAACGCAACGTTCTGGGCGTCACGTCAAATTCAGCACACATCTGTTTGAACGATAGCTTATCTTTTGTCATAATTCCCCCTCCGTAAACCTATTCTTCTTCGCTGGAGGGTCAAGTGGTCAGTTCATGAAATTAGGCGCAACAAAATAAAACCCGTAACCCACCACCAAGGCTGGGATTGCTGAATAGCCGGTGGCCACGATGGCTGCCCGCGGGTTGAGTGCTATTGCTGGAAACAAAGCGTCGCCATCGTTAGATATAGCGTTGCCGATCAAGGAAGCAAAGGGAACGACGCCGTTTATGTACAGTGTTGCGATTAGTACTTGAGGCCCGCAGCCAGGAATAAAGCCGACTAGTACACCCAGTAAAGGTAATAAAATACCAACAGATCCAAATGCAGCCTCCAAATCCAGACCTGCAAATGCATCGGCATAGTCATAAGCCAAGTAAGCGCCAATAACCCATATTGAAATAAAAGATGTTTCTTCTGCCATACGTGTTAGGGGATGGTCTGCAAGATTAGTCATCGCTTTTAATGGGGATGTAGCCCATATAAATATCCCAAGAAAAGTACCTGTGAGTGCAACTGTAAATACTAAATATGAATTATATATAGCAAAAATGTCTGCTCCACTTAACTGAGTAACGCCAATGGCTAGACCAGGTATTGCTAGTAGCACATAACCGTAATCTTGCCAGCGAACCTTTCCAATAACAGGTGCAATTCCACAGTGCTTGGAGGGGTCGGGAGTTAAATCAATCTTGTTAAAGCGATCTACGAGCCAGCCTGCTACTATACCTACCGTAAAGGACAAGGGAAGAATGACCATTGCAGCCTCTGGTCGGATCGCTATGAGTAGAAATGCAGCATCCCCCATTGTCGCGGTCAAAGTTGCTACTACTGCTCCAAACCCAACGTTACCTGAAGAATAAGCAGCAACAACCACAACGGCGCCTCCGCAACCTGGTGTTGCGCCCAAAAGCGCTGCTAGTGGAACTTGGAATCCACGAGATTTTTTTAGAGCGGATCCAATGTCAAAATTAAACAATCGTTCTGCACCGTAAAAAAGTAATAGTGTTGCCGCAACAAAAGACGATACTTGGACATAGGCGTCGACCATCAGTGCGCGCGTCAGCGAGCCCAGGTAGCTAGGTGCTAAAGCCAAAACTAAGATGATGCAAAGGACCACCAATCGTTGGATCCGAAATGGTCCCACCATATCCGCTGCTATGAATGTCTGTGTATTTGGCTGTGATTTCATTCTTAATTTCTTACTGCAAATGAGAATGGTTCGCAAGCATAAATTGAGAATAATTCGCAAGTATAAATAAACTGCTTGGCAATCCATGATTGAAGCCCAATAACCGCGACTATGATACAAAAAGAGATCGATGCTGCGCGCCAATTCATCAATGCCATCCCACATTCCCAAAGGTTGGGGATGAAGGTTGAAGAACTTGGTGAAGGCCGAGCTGTTATCTCAATGCCCTATGACAAAGCTTTAATTGGGGATCCTGTCACGAAGGTAATTCATGGTGGCGCAGTTTCTGCATTGATGGACACTGCGGGAGGTGCTGCTGTTGTGGCCCATCCTCTAGCAGGGCTTGGCACCGCAACTTTGGATCTCAGAATTGATTACATGCGCCCTGCGACACCTGGCCAAACGATCACTGCTACGGCCGAATGCTATCATGTCACCCGCACTGTAGCCTTTGTGCGGGCCACAGCCTGTGATGCAGACACAGCGCGCCCGGTTGCAACAGCGACTGGAGCTTTTACAGTTGAAAAGGGGCAGGCATGAAACCCCCAGAGCCCGTCATTCAGGTGAAACGACGCCGCGATCTTGCGCTATCAGTAATCGTAAACCAAGTGCCCTACATCGAATTTTTGGGTGTTAGTTTTGACCGGCATGGGGATCAATTGACTGCAACTATGGCTTTTCATAATGATTTGATTGGCAACCCTATGTTGCCCGCGCTGCACGGTGGGGCGACAGCTGCATTCTTGGAGGTTACCGCTATTATTGGGCTGGCATGGACCTCTCTTTGGGATGAGATTGAAGGGGAAGTCTTAGATATTGAAGCGGTACAAAGTGGTGTTTTAGGCTTGCCTAAAACTATTGATTTCACGGTGGATTACCTGCGGGTAGGGCTACCCCGCGATGCCTATGCGCGGGCTCGAGTTAATAGATCTGGCCGGCGCTATGCTTCTGTTCATGTAGAGGCTTGGCAGGATAACCGTGAACGGCTTTTTGCGCAGGCTTCTGGTCATTTTTTGATGCCGCAGCGTGATGTCTGATCATACGTTTGGGATTACACACCGAAGGGTGCTAACCATTGCCATCCCTATTGTAATTTCTAACGCCACAGTGCCAATTCTTGGAGCGGTCGACACAGGTGTTATTGGTCAAATGGGTGTGGCAGCCCCCATCGGTGCGGTTGGCATTGGTGCAATTATCCTGGGCGCCCTGTATTGGATCTTTGGATTTCTACGAATGGGTACGGTCGGATTGACAAGCCAAGCCTTTGGCGCTGGAGATCATCGCGAAGTTAACGCCCTGTTTTTTAGGGCGACCGGTATTGGTTTGATTGCGGGACTTGCGTTTGTTCTGTTTCAGGTACCATTATTTTTAGGCGCATTTTGGGTGTCTCCAGCCTCGGCTGAAGTGGAGGATTTGGCACGCCAGTATATGTCTATTAGGATTTGGTCTGCGCCAGCGGCCATTGCGATCTACGGACTAAGCGGCTGGCTAATTGCGCAAGAGCGCACTGGCGCTGTCCTTATGATCCAATTGCTGATGAATGTGTCCAATATCATTCTAGATCTGTGGTTTGTTTTGGGACTGGGCCTTGGAGTGGAGGGCGTTGCAATTGCAACTCTAATAGCAGAATGGGGTGGGCTGGCCCTTGGAATGTATCTATGTCGCTCTGTTCTTTCAGGATTTTCTGGGTCAATATGGCAGCAGGTTTTTGACCGTGAGCGATTGATCCGTATGGCACAGGTAAATGTAGACATTCTGATCCGCTCGGTTTTGTTACAGGCCGGATTTGTGAGCTTTCTATTCTTTGGTGCAGATTTGGGGGACGT
>TARA_B110001450_G_scaffold34175_1_pt1 | contig 19449 bp, 22 predicted proteins | sample TARA_B110001450 | Tara Oceans TARA_B110001450 (sample SAMEA4396538) | marine metagenome | biome: Polar Biome; feature: [SRF] surface water layer (ENVO:00010504); material: water (ENVO:00002006), including particulate matter (ENVO:01000060) such as... | depth 5 m | reverse complement strand
GTGTTGTAATAAATCGGGCAAAAGCCCGATTTTTTTATTTAGGAGAAAAAATGATAATTGTAATGAAACAAGCAGCTTCAGAAGAAGATGTTGAAAAGGTTAAAAGTAAAGCTATTGAACAAGGTCATGAGCCTCTAGCCATCTTTGGTGTAGAAAGAACCGTTGTTGCTGTTAGCGGAAAGGTTATTGAAGATAACAGAACAATCATGAGACTTTTAGATAGTGTCCAGCAAGTAATCCCAATTGGTAAGCCTTATAAACTAGCTAGCCGAAGTTACAAGGAAGAAAACACCCAAATTAAGATTAAAGATTTGGTTGTAGGGGGAACAGAACTGGCTCTGATAGCAGGTCCAGATAGTGCTGAAACTAGAGAGCAAACACTAGAAACAGCAGAGGCTGTTGTGGCTGCTGGAGGTAATGGTCTACGAGGTGGTGCATTTAAGCCAAGAACTTCACCATATAGTTTTCAAGGGTTAGGTGAAGATGGTTTAAAGATGCTAAAAGAAGCATCAGAGATACACAACCTTCCTTTATTCAGTGAGATTATGGACACTCAGCACTTATCAATGATGGAAAATTATGTTGACGTTCTTCAAGTTGGTGCTCGAAATATGCAAAACTTTAAGTTACTTGAAGCTGTAGGTGAGTCGAAGTTACCAGTTCTTCTAAAAAGAGGAATGAGTGCAACCCTAGAGGAATTACTTCTTGCATCTGAGTATATCTTGGCAAAAGGTAATGAAAATGTAATGTTATGTGAAAGAGGAATCAGAACCTATGAGACAGCAACAAGAAATACATTTGACGTGAATGCAATTCCTTTTCTCAAGATGAACTCCCATCTACCAGTTATTGCTGATCCGAGCCATGCAACGGGGGACAGTAAACTTGTTGAACCTGTAGCTTTAGCTGCTATTGCAGCAGGTGCTGATGGCCTTTTAATAGAGATTCATCCAAGACCTGATGAAGCTCTTTGTGATGGACCACAAGCTTTACTTCCTACTCAGTTAAATGAGTTGAGTAAAAAAGTAAGCTCCATTGCACAAGTAGTAGGAAGAACACTTAATTAGAAATGAAATCTGCAAGAATTTTAGGATTAGGCCTGATGGGTACAAACCTTGGACTTAAATTACTTAGTGAAGGAGTAGCTGTTCACGGTACAGATATTAATCCAACTTCGGTTGAAAGGGCTTTGAGTTTAGGAATTAATACAAGCAACTCATCAACTGAGGTCGATTTGACAATTCTTGCAATGCCTATAAATAGTATCGTAACAACTCTAAGTTCAGAAAAAATAATAGCTAATACTAGAGCAATAGTTGACATAGGTGGGACTAAGAGAAAGATCTGTAATTTAATGGATAGTTATAAAGTTCCTGGAATTGGTGGTCATCCTATGTGTGGAGTTTCAGACAATAGTTCATGGGAACCCAATTCAGAAATTTATAGAGGAGCAACATTTCTTTTGTGTGAGACCAAGTCAATGGATAATAGCTGCAAAGATATTGTTACCGAAATGGTTCAATTACTAGGATCTAAGGAAGTTTGGATCGATAGGATTCACCACGATGAAATAATCTCAATTACAAGTCACCTCCCACACTTAATAAGTACTGCCTTGGTTGGTACCGCAAAAGATAACTATGAAATAAATGAAATTATGGGTATGGCAGCAGGAGGTTTTGATGGGGCTACAAGGCTCACCAGAACCAATCCAGAGATGATAAAGGATATGTATGATACAAATTCTGACAACATTAATAAGTTTCTTAAATATTTTCTAGATGAATTAATTGAATTAATGAACCTACAAGAAAGAGATCAATTAATCAGTTATTTAAACAATTCTGTTCACTGGAGAAGGGCATTATCAGATAAATTTGGGGAGAGACCTTTAAGTTGAACACAGAAAAAAAACTCTCTGGAGAAGTTTCTATCATTGGTGATAAATCCATATCCCATAGATCTATAATATTTGGATCACTTTCAGAGGGTGTCTCAAAATATTCAAATGTTCTAATTTCAGGTGATACATTAGCGACTATAGAAATATTCAGATCTTTAGGTGTAAATATAGAGATAGTAGAACAAAATTCTGTCATTATTCATGGAGTTGGCTTGCAGGGCTTATCTAAATCAGAAAATGCATTAAATGCAAAAAACTCTGGTACTACAGCTCGGCTATTAACAGGTCTACTTGCTAGACAAAATTTTGCTTCTGAGTTGGTTGGTAGTACCCAATTAACAAAAAGACCAATGGGAAGAATAGTTAATCTATTAAAAGATTATGGTTCCAACATTGAGTCAGATAATGGATTTTTACCAATTAGGTTTGAAGCTATGGCTTCTTCATTCAATTCTATAAATACAATTGTGCCAAGTGCCCAAGTCAAAAGTGCTTTAATTATTGCAGCTTTATACCACCAAGAGCCCACTGTGATAACTGAGGATATTCCAACCAGAGATCATACCGAAAGGATGCTTACCTATATGGGTGTAGGACTTGTCAGAATGGGTGGGTCAATCACTGTACCGCCTAATCAAACTATCAAACCTTGTAGTTACAGAATCCCTTCAGACATATCTTCTTCTGCTTTTCTAATTGCAATAGGGGTATTGTCTTCAGAGAGGATAGTCCTTAAAGAAGTTCTTATTAATGAAAGAAGAATTGGTTTTCTTAAAATTTTAAAAAGAATGAATGCAAATATTGTAATAGATAATATCAGAGAAGTCGGCAATGAAGTAGTTGGAGATATAGAAGTTTCAAAGTCTGACCTAGTAGCAACCAAAATAGAACCCGAAGAGATTCCAGATGTAATTGATGAGATTCCAATTTTGACATTTTTAGCCTCACAAGCAGAAGGGAAAACAACTCTAAGAGGTGCAGAGGAATTAAGAATAAAAGAATCAGATCGCCTTGAAGCTATGAAAAAGTTTTTCCAAAGTTTAAATGGAAATATTGAAATGCACCCTGACGGGTATGACATAACAGGGAAGCAAGATTTAGATGTAGGGGTTATCTCCACAGAGGATGATCATAGAATCTCGATGACAGCTTTGGTGGCAAATATCACCCTCGGTAAAAAAATTCTTCCTGACAATATACACTGCATTGATGATTCGTATCCCTCATTTTTTAATGATATTAATAAAATTGGTGGTGAGATTATTGAATAATTTAGGTATATTAGGTTGGCCTCTAATAAGAACATTTTCACCGCAAATACATGAAATACTATTTAATCTTGCTGATGTAAGAGGGAGTTATAGTTTAATTAAGCAAGAAAGTATAGATAAAGACAAAATTACACAAATCAATCAAGATTTCTTAGGTTACAACATCACAATTCCACATAAAGAGAAAATATTATCACTGGATAAAAGTGCAATTCTTAGTAAGAGCGTGCAGGAGATAGGAGCTTGCAACACAGTTTTAAATAAAAATTCAAAAATGTATTTATTTAATACAGATTTTTCTGGTTTTAAGACTTTTTTAGACTTGATTGATCATAAATTTGATAAAAAATCAGTACTTATTCTTGGTTCCGGAGGAAGTTCAAAAGCATTAGCTTATTGCTTAAAGTTATTGAATGTAAACTACTATATTGCAAGTAGAATCATTAAGAACAATACTATTTCCTATGATGACATCACAGAACTAAAATCTGAAATTGGGATGGTGATAAATACAACTCCTATTGGCATGCCTCCGTATCAAAATGACCGATTACCGATAAAGTGGAAGGAGTTAGTTAATTTAAAAACTGTTATAAATCTTGGGTATGGCTCTAAAAATACTTTCTTTGATAATTTTGATGAATCCATTTTAAGATATGACGGGTTAGGAATGTTAATTTGTCAGGCTATAGAGTCATTTAATATATGGACATCAGCTGAGCTAAGTACCAGTAGTATTTATGGTGAAGTATTAAATAAATTAGAGGGTAGAGATGATTAGATATTTAACTGCTGGGGAAAGCCATGGACCTGAGCTAACTGGAATTCTGGAGGGAGTACCAGCTGGTTTTAATATATCCAAAAAATACTTAGATAGCTTTTTACAGAGAAGACAAAAAGGTGTTGGTTCTGGAGGCAGAATGAATATCGAGCAGGATGAAGTTCTAATTACTTCAGGTGTAGTTAATGGAATTTCTACTGGTGCACCCATTGCCTTAAGAATATTGAATAGAGATTGGGAGAACTGGAAAGATAAAGAAATTGAACCGTATGTAGTTCCTCGTCCCGGACATGCTGATTTAGTTGGTACTGCAAAATATAACCACGAAGATATCAGATTTGTTTTAGAAAGAGCAAGTGCAAGAGAAACAGCAATGAGAACTGCAATAGGAGCCATAGCTGCTGAGGTACTTGAGATGTTAGGAATAACTATTGTCGGATATGTCTCTTCAATAGGACCTATAACATATCAACAAAATCTAAAAGATAGAATTGAAAAGAACAAGGTCACAGAGTCTGATGTAGGATGTCCTGACCAGGATATCAGTAAGTTGATGGAAGAAAAAATTCTTTTAGCTCGAAAAAACAAAGATACTTTAGGAGGCTCAATAACATGTGTAGCCTCAGGAGTTCCTCCAACAATAGGCAGCTTTGTACATTGGGATAAAAAACTTGATGCAATTTTGGCAAAACAATTTATGTCAGTTCAAAGTGTTAAAGCTGTTGAAATTGGAAAAGGTATTGATATAGCTGGCCAGTATGGTACTGAAGTTCAAGACCAGTACTCCTTAGATGGAAAAAAAATAAACAAGATTTCAAATAACTTAGGTGGATTCGAAGGAGGCATGACAAATGGAGAAGATTTACACATCACTGCATACCTAAAACCTATAAGTACTACATTAACTCCAATTAATAGCATAGATCTAGCAAAAAAAATGGAAACACAAACAGTGTATGAACGTTCTGATACATGTGCTGTTCCAAGAGCTATTCCAATTTTTGAGGGAGTTATGGCCTTTGAAATACTTAATAATTTACTTCTCAAAACAGGTGGAGATAATAAAAAAGAAATAATTCAAAATTTTAACAATATCTCAAAACTTGAAACAGATGAATTTAATATGAAAAATGAATTATGGAGTATGAAATACGATGTCTAGCAACACTGCTTTCATAGTTGGATTTATGGGGTCAGGTAAATCCTCTGTTTTAGACCTTATCAAAAAAAACACAGAAATTAATACTATCGATTTGGATCAAGCTGTACTTGAGGATAATACTACCGGTGTGGAAAGTGTCGAAGAATTATTTAATCGTTATGGGGAGGAATATTTTAGAATTCATGAAGTTAAAGCTTTTGAAAAAATATTTAAAAACTCCAATACGGTGATATCACTTGGCGGAGGTTCTATGACATCAATTTCTATTAAGAATACTGTAATTAATTCTGATAAAAGTTTTTATCTAGAAAATGAATTCAAAAATTTATGGCTGAATATTAAAGAAAGCAATAGACCTCTAGTTGCAACTGGAAAAGACAATGTAAAGAAAATTTATCAAGATAGGTTAGATATCTACAAACAGTGTAAAAATACTATTGACATGTCAAAGCTCAGCCTGGAAGAAGCTTCGGAAGCCATTGTTTATCAATTAGGTTGGGGTTAAATTGCAAAAATCAAATGTACGTTATTTCGAAAACTTAAAAGAGTTAATAACTTATTGTGAAAAAATAATTGATAATAAAAATTGTCTCACCTTTGTTGATGGGAATGTCTTAACAAAATTTCCTATTTTACAAAATACAACTATGAACCTTAAGAAGATTGAAATAAAAGAAGATGAAAAGAATCTCAATACTGTTACAAAAATATGGGAAGATATGTTTGAGCAATCAATCCAAAGAACCTCAACAATATTTAGTATTGGCGGAGGGGTAATGTCCGATTCGATTGGTTTTGCTGCAAGTACATACAAAAGAGGTACAAGTTTAATATTAATTCCTACAACCCTTTTATCGATGGTCGATGCAGCACATGGTGGTAAAAATGGAATCAACACCAAACATGGAAAAAATCAATTGGGTACATTTATGATTCCAGAGGAAGTATTAATTTGTCCTGAATTTTTAAATGAATTACCTGAAAATCAGATTAAATCTGGCTTGATTGAACTAATCAAAGCAGGGTTTTTAAAAAATCCGGAATTGGTAGAAGAGGTCTACGATGTTGATATTACAAAAATTAATATTGAACTTATAAAATCTGCAATAGATATCAAAAATGGAATTGTAGAGAGTGACTTTAAAGAAACCTCTGAAAGAATGTATTTAAATTTTGGGCATACTATTGGTCACCTTATTGAAATAGATTCAAACCACGGTATTTCTCACGGTGAGGCAGTAGCTATTGGAATACTTAAAGCTTTGAGAATATCTGAAAAAAAATGCAATTTAGATACCGTAGTCGTGGAATCCTTTGAAAACTTTTTGAAAAAACTTGAGTTTGATATTGACTATAAATTTAATAGTGAATTGAATCAACTCAGAGACTTATTGTCAAATGATAAAAAATCTTCAAATAATATTGTTAGGTATGTTCTTTTAAGAAATATTGGAGACCCAATATTAATTGATTACAACCTAGATGAATTACTTAATGAGCTAAATTATGCATAAAGTGCTGGTAATCAATGGTCCAAATCTTAATATGCTCGGTATAAGAGAATTATCTAAATATGGAAGTACTTCTTATGAGGACTTAAAAGGAATTATTAAAAATCATTCGAAAAATAAGTTCGAACTTGAAATTTATCAATCCAATATAGAAGGAGAGATCGTCAGTAAACTTCATAAAATACTCGAAGAACATATAGATGCATTAATAATAAATCCTGGCGCATACACTCATACAAGTATTGCAATAAGAGATGCATTGGCAGCTCTTAAGATTCCAATAGTTGAAGTTCATATTACTGATATAAAAAATAGAGAAAATTTTAGAAAAGTAAACTTAATATCTGATCTATGCGATCTTACTATCACAGGAAAAGGAATCGATGGATATAGGGAGGGTATTGATTATTTATATGGAAAAAATTAATAAAATATATTACCAAGGTTCTATGGGCTCTTATTCAGAATCTGTATTGAAGAATTATTTTCCAAATAAAGAATATATAGCCTGTCAAACATTCAGAGAAGTTGTAGTTAAAACAGGGGGAGAGGATTATGGCCTACTACCAGTTGAAAACTCCTTGGTCGGAACAGTGGTAGATTCCTATGAAAACTTAATTCAAAGTCAACTAAGCGTGCATGGAGAGTTTAAGAAAAAAATAACACATGCTTTAATAGGTCTTAAAAATTCAAAAATTGAAAATATAGAAAAAGTCATTTCACACCCCCAAGCATTACAACAATGTAGTAACTTTCTACAAGAAATGAATTTACAACTTCAGCCAGTATTTGATACAGCTGGGAGTGTCCTCAGTCTTTTGGACGAAAAGTCTGAAAATATAGCTGGTATTGCAGGGGAGCATTTTGAAGAAGATAAAAGATTTAAGATTTTAGAAAAAAATATATCAAATCACATAGAGAACTACACTCGCTTTTTTCTTGTCGGAGACAAAGATCCCAATATTAATGTAGATAAACATAAAAGATCAGCAGTACTAATAGCAGATGATAAGCCAGGATCTCTTTTGTCTGCTTTAAAAATATTTGAAGAAACAAATGTTAATTTAACAAAACTAGAATCAAGACCAATTATTGGTAGCCCTTGGGAGTATAAGTTTTATATTGATTATCAAAATACTGTTGATGATATTGATGATGAACTTAAAGAAAAATTAGATTTAGTAACGAAAAAATTTAAAATTATTGGAAAATATGGGACTATTGATCTTTAAACTTCCAAGTTGACGTAGTTTTATTATCTTCAATTGTGATATCTAATTTGTCCAATAAATTACGGATATCGTCAGATTCACTATATCTACCATCACTTCTAAATTTATTTCTTAAATTGATAATCTCTAAAATTGCCCTATCAAATAGCGTTGTAAAGTCATTGTTACTTTTAAGTTCTAAATTTAATCTTGCTATTTCTTTTTTAAGAGTATTCAAATCATCATCTTTCTCGCTATTTTTTAACGGCTCTGCGTTGCTATTTTCTTTTTTTTGGAGAATATCTTGTAATTCTGAAAGTGGGTATTCAGCGTTACTTTTAAAGATTTTTTGGCCATCATCTATTTCTACAGTAACATTTCCGATTCCCTCAATGTTGAATATTTCTTCTTCACCATTTATCACTAGAGCTGTGTGTTCATCTATTCCTAAAATATTTGTATATTCAGCATCCAGTAAGTTATTTAGTCTATTCCTTCCAATGTAACTACAAGTGGTGTCATGATTACCGCCTTCTTTATTGTTGTAGTGGGGAACAACTGTGCAACTTAGCCCATAGTGTTGAAGAATATTTAATCCATTCTCCCAAAAAGGATCAATTCCTACTTTATAGATTTCATATACTGGAATTGTTTTTTCTCCAAGAGTCGATGCCGCAGCACTGGAAAATATTGCGTGTTTGCCGGTTTGTAAGTGATTAATAATTAAATTTGGAATTCCTGACTTGAGCCAAGTTTTAGAAGCATAGCTTGGGCTTCCAGGTCCGGAAAAAATAAAATTTGCTTCCTTGAGCTCTTCCATCATTTCATAGTATTCAACAGAATCTATGTTGCTTTGGTTCCTCAAGCTTGCTAGATTAATCTCAATTTGGACACTTTTTTTAAAGAAAAGTTTTAATTTATCAACTAATACATCTGCATTTTCTTGAAAACCAAAAGGAGTATCAATCAAGTATGCACTTACACTATTGTTTAACTTTTTAATAAAATTTCTATGTACAGAAACAAGTGCAGGGCTGGTTTCTCCGGAACCCATTATTGCGATACTACCTTTTGCTATTTCCATTAAACTATTATAGGGATTTCTAGATTCTTCCATTAAATGTATAATTAAAGTATGTTAAAGATCGTTATCAAACTACTTGAAATATTTACTTTGGATTACATTCCAAACCTTCCAATATCAATGAGAACGAGGTTATTCTATATAATTCTTCCATTAAGAAAATATAGAGATAAAATTCGCATGAGCAAACCTGTTAATCAAGTTACTTATCAAGAAAGAGTTAATTTTGCCAAGGTTTCACGAGATGGAATAAATTATTCTGGAATTAAATTAAATGAATTTCATCCAGATATTGAGATTTCAAAACTAACGGATGCAAAATTTAACACACATAAACTAAGTCCAAAGAACCCAAAGACTGATACTTATGCAGTTTATTTTCATGGCGGAGGATATTACTCAGGAAGTGTAATCTCCCACAAAAATCTACTATCTCAGATCACTGCATCAACAAATATGGTTACATATATATTTGAATACAGACTTTCACCTGAAGCACTATTCCCAAGCGCTCATGACGACGCAAAAGAAATAATTTCATATTTAGATACCCTTGAAGGTGGAAAGGATTCAATATGGATAGGAGAGTCAGCTGGTGCAGGACTTGCAACTGGACTATGCGTAGACGAAACATTTCTCCTTAGGCCCAAAAAGCTAGTACTAATGTCTCCATGGCTAGACCTCTCGGATAAAAATAAGGATAGAAATTTTCTTAAGAATAAAGATATTCTAATTTTGCTAGACGGTATGCATATGATGGGAGAATTTTATTCTGGAGAACATGAACCCACTAATCCTATTCTCTCACCTGTTTTTGCTGATATAAAATCATTTCCAGATGTACTAATTCAAGTTTGCTCTAATGAGTTACTTTATAACGATGCGGTCGAATTCAGTAAGAAACTAGAACTTATTAATAGTAATTATGAACTACAAGTTTGGGATAATTTATGGCATGCATGGCAGTTTTTTCCAATCAAAGAAGCTGAAGAAGCAAGAGAAAAAATTACAAAATTTATTAATAAAGAGTCTTATTCTTCATCTAAATGATGCAAGGCAAATCCAAAAGGTAGTTCTAATCGATTTTCTTTCATTATTTTATTGTTTGTAAGCAATTCTTTAGTTTTACCATCCTCAGTAATTTTTCCGTTATTAACAACAATGCTCCTTGGACAAATTTCTAATGCCATAGGTAAGTCATGAGTTACTAGGACTATTGAGATATCTAACGATAACAATATATCAATTAATTCTCTTCTTGAGGAGGGATCAAGATTAGAACTTGGTTCATCAAGAACTAATAGCTGAGGCTTTGATGCAAGAACACTTGCTATTGCTACTTTTCTTTTTTGTCCAAAACTCATATGATGTGGTGCTTTTTCCTGATAATCATTCATGCCAACCATATTTAATGCTTCCTCGGCATTTTCTTTGGCAATCACTTCTGAAAAGCCAAAATTCTTTGGACCAAACATTACATCTTCTAAGACTGTAGGCATAAACAACTGATCATCGGGATCTTGAAAAACAACTCCAACCGTTTTTCTAATTTCAGCTAGGTTATTTTCAGTAAATTCAAGATTATTTAATCTTATAGACCCATCAAGCTCACCTAGAATTCCATTTAAGTGAAGTATTAGTGTAGTTTTCCCAGCACCATTTGGTCCGAGTATTCCTAGAGAATCACCCCTACCAAGACCAAAGCTTATTTCATTTAGAGCTTTAAAGCCATCAGGATATTCATAGGTTAAATTTGAGACTTCTAAATATTTACTCATAAGTTAAGATCCAGAATTAAAACAAAGACAGAACTAATTGCAAGGCATAGTAAATAATTTGATTTCATGTATTGTCGTTCTTGTAATTCAATTACACCATTAAAACCTCGTGAAACCATTGACAGGTATACCCTTTCTCCACGCTCGTACCCTCTTATTAACATAGCTCCTGATGCATAAGCTATAGGTATTAAATTTTTTATACCTTTTTCAATATATCCACGAGATTGCATTGAGATTTTAACTCGTTTAAATTCATCAATAAAAACATCTATATACCTTATAGAGAATGACATTATTGCAATTATTATTGAAGGAAGTTTTAATTTCTGCAAGCCATAAATAATTTCTATATTAGTAGTCGTTGCAGTTAGAACAATTCCCAATGAAACACCAGATGTTGCTTTAAAAAGAATTGCAAGCATTTCAAGTAAACCTGTTCTATAAACATCGAAGGAAAGAATTGTCATTACGACATCATTATTACCGCTACTTAAGAAAGGTAGAAAGAGGGCGAACAAAATAAAAGGAATATCAATAGTTAATCGCTTGAGATAAGTTTTTAGAGGAATCCTTGAATACCTTATCATTAGAAAAACTATCAGAGCATGGGACAAGATTTGGAATGGGTTAATTATTTTTGAAAAAGCAATTGAAATAACTATTAAAAGAGTAGAAAGAATCTTAAGTTGAGGGCTTAAATTATGAAGATGTGATTTTCCATGAAGAGATAAGTGGTGGGAGTGAGTTGTCTGCATAATTATATATTAATGCAAATAGTTTGCAAAAAGAATACTTATTTACAGTTTTGACATACACCTGAGTATATAAAATTATTATGAATCAGCCTGAATCTTGCTTCTTTAATCAGTAAATTATTTATTTTATTATAGGTTTGCGAACTGATGTCAGTAATTTTGTTACAGGTTACACATATTATGTGCATTGTGTTCTCATTATTCTTTAAAAAATATATTCCTGATCCATGTGCCTGGTGAAGGTGTGCAATTAATCCAATTTCTCCCAGCAGTTCTAAAGTTCTATAAACTGTGGCAAGGTCAATGTCAGAATTTTTTTTGGTTACTTTTTTATAGAGTTCATCTACTGTGAAGTGTGCATGTCCAGAATCTTCTAAGGTTTTACAAATAAGCTCTCTTGATTTGGTTACCCTATGGCCCTTTTCCTTAATTTGAATAATCAATTCCATGTCTAAAGTATAATTTAGTTAATTGAAAAAATATTTTATATGAAAAAATCAATAATTAAGATAATTAATAGATACAGTTTAATTTATTTACCATTTGGTTGGGTTGTCGGATTAGCAGTTATATTTATTACCTTTGAACCATTCGCAGTTCTATACTTTCTAAGTTTTGTTGTTCTAGGGGCATTCTTTAGCCTTTATTTATTCACTTCAAACAGAGGAATTGTCATAGATGATCATAATTTTTCAGATAGTAAGTACACTATTATAGAATTTTATTCTGATTATTGACTCGGATGTACTGCTTCAAAATTCATAGTTAATGAATTCAAAAAAAACAAACCAGAGGTCCCTATAGTCTCTGTTAATGCTTCAAAAAAGAATTACAAAGACATAATTGAAAAGTATGAACTGGAATTTACACCAACCTATGTTCTTGTAGACAGCAATGCTGACAAGATATTCAAAAGAGTAGGTAATTTCAAGTTGGAAAAATTTACTTCTTTAACAAGTTAATCAGGCTATTTTATCCCCAATGGAGGAAGTTTCTTCCGGGGATAGTAACTTAACTTTAAGATTGTCAGATATTGATCCCAATATCAAGCATTGACTCATAATAGGACCAATTTGCCTCTCACCTAGATTGATTATTGCTATACATTTCCTGCCGATCAGCGATTCTTTGTTATAGTTTGTAACTTGCGCACTAGTTTTTTTAATTCCAATTACATCACCAAAATTTATATGAAGAATATATGAAGGATTTACTGCTTGAGGAAAATCCTGAACATCCAGAATTTCACCTACACGAATATCAAGTGAGTAAAAACTTTCTAGATTATCCTGTCCCATAATTCAAAGTTAATTGCATAATTAAAACATGTCAAAAATTTTATTACTATCAGCTGGTTCAACAAATGGTTCGGGAAATAAAAAAGCCGCTCAATATGCAAGTGACTATTATCAAGAAAAAAAGATTGAAACATACTTATTCGATAATTTGTACACTGATATTCCTTTTATTTTAGAAGGAGGATTAGTTCAACCAGATAAAATCATAGAAATACGCAATGCCCTAATCGAGTGTCAACAAATAGTAATTTTTAGTCCAGTATTCAATGGTGGTTATGCTTCACATCTTAAAAATACCCTAGATTGGTTATCTTTAGCTTTTGAGGAATATAGTTATAATGATCTCTTCAAAAATAAGAAAGCAGCTATAGTTTCTGCTGTTCTTGGAAAAGGTGGCAACTCGTACAATGCTTACAGCTCACTCTCTAGTCAGCTTGAAAACTATGGTTTAAAAGTTTTTAAAGATTTTTATCTTTTTTCATCAGAAAACAATTTGGAAAAAAAGCTCGAAGAAAATATATTACTCGAGGAATTTAATACTTTTTTAGACGAGTTTCTAGGAATTTAAATTCTTATTTACTTTACTGAAGATTAAATCTGTTAACTCATCAACATCATATTCTTGAATATTCAAAATAGGATCTAAAATTTCAATATCTATTTGACCAGATTTAAACCAAACCGATCCTTTTATCATTAAGTTGTGTGCGTTATGCGTTATGACCGGAATAATTGGTAAGTCGAACTGTTTAGCTATATGTGCTGCTCCTTTTTTAAATGGAAGCAACTCTTTTTGATTACTCCTGGTACCTTCCGGAAATATCATTATAGAGTTATTACTATCAATAACTTTCTGAATCGATTCATTAATTTTTGGAAGATTTATCGCAGCTTTTTTTCTATCTATTCTTGGAAGACCAAGAATTTTCAGTACACGACTTAATATTGGTATTCTAAATAACTCCGTTTTGGTGAGAAATCTAATCGAAACCGGTAAAGCAGTAATGTGTGTAAATATATCAAGAGTGGAAGGATGATTAGAAATAACTACGTAGCTTTTTGATATATCTATCTTTTCAGCTCCAGAAACATTTAAATCAATCCCAGTAATTACTAGCCCGGATAAACCAAAGATATTATAAAGCTTAGTACCTAGCACTTTCCCATTGGGTAAGAATGAAGCAATAATTATTGCAATTAATAGAAGAACAAAAAAAATAATATATATTGGGAACAGTAGAAATGTTCTTAGTCTATCTTTTACGGATATTTGAACACTCATAAAACTATCTTATACATAATTCTTATTTTTTAGTTACTAAGTAATTATAACCTTTTATCTTAGGTCAAAATACGGTATTACTAGTTGCACAACTGGTCCAATTGACACTGCTATTATGACTGAAGATAAACCAACAGTTCCGCCTAGAAGCCATCCAAGTGAGAGAGCAGTCACTTCAATAATGTTCCGAGCCATACCAATTTTTAATCCTCTACTTTCAAGACCAACCATGACACCATCCCTTGGCCCTGAGCCCATATCTGCTCCCACATAAATTGCTGTTCCTGAACCAATAAATATAATTCCTGTAAAAACAAATATCCATTTTAAAAACACAGTCTCTGCACTAAGTTCAAGACCAATAACTATATCAGCAACAGTACCTATCCAGAAAATATCAACTAATGTAGCTATACCAGGCCTTTGTTTAAGGGGTATCCATAAAAGGGTTACAAAAATTCCAGTAGCTATGATTGCATTTCCAAAAGAGAGAGATGTATTTAAAGAAATACCTTCATGAAAAACGCCCCAAGGTCCTAATCCTAATTTTGAAGAGAAATTTAACGCTACACCCGTGCCTATCAAACTAGTTCCTAATATCACTTGTAAAAGTTTTCTTGAGGTTAGAGCCATATTTAAATGTAGCATTTATTACTTTTAACAATGAGTACTACAATTAAATTATGAAAAAAATTTTAGTCTTTGCATTACTATTTTCATTTTGCTCTTCTGAAAATTTAGAAATAGAAGAAGAAATTTCTGTTGATACTTCAATTTTAGAAATTAAAGAAACAGATAACACATCAACGACTACGACTATAAAAGTTACTCAGCTTGATTCTTTTGATGAAGTTTTATATACAGTAAACAAAGATTTAAGTTCAGTTAGTTATCTTGCACCTAAACAATTTCTTAATACAAATTTAGAAATTGTGGAAGGTTTTACAAATGAAATTTCTGGTGATTTCAATCTAACATTAGGAAAGTGCGACTTAGCTGATTCATGTTTACAAGTAAGAGATTTAGAGATATCTGTCGACCTGTCTACATTAAAAAGTGGTAGCAGTATTCGAGATGGTGCTATAAAGAATAAGTGGCTCGAGTCAAAAATCTTTCCAGAAGCGACTTATGTAGTAGAAGAAATTATTTTTCCAAATAATAATTTCGACTCGAAAATAGATGAAACAATAGTTGGTGTATTAAGTATTAGAGATATCCAGGTAAATGTTCCCTTTTCAATAACGGCATTTATGGAAAATGACAAAGTTTATGTTTCAGGAATTACTGAAATTGATACAACATGGTTTGGTTTTGATGCGCCTACTAAATTCAATGCATGGGATGTTTTAAACCCTATAGGTATAAAGATTTCGATAGTTGCCGAAAAAAATAATTGAAATTAAATCTAAGCTATGAAAAATTAAAAATACCTTACTCATCATATAACCAACCCTATGCAGCAGTTTCGATATTAATACACAAAGAGAGAGAAATTCTTTTTATCAAAAGATCAAATGATATGCCTACACATAAAGGACATATTGCTTTTCCAGGAGGAAAAAAAGAGTTAAATGATTCAAGTATCGTTGATACAGCTGTGAGAGAAGCTTCGGAAGAACTATTAATTACTAAAAATAATGTTGAACCATTTGGCATCTTAGAACCAGTCGACACTATAGAATTTAAATTTCATGTTTTTCCAGTCTTATGCAACCTTAAGAAAAAACCAGAATCATTTAATAAAAAAGAGGTGCAGGATATTTTTTTCGTACCTATTGATGATCTAAGTAATCAACAGAACTGGAGATTTAGAGGAATATACCCTAACGATTGGATTTTTAAAATTGACAATGAGACTCTCTGGGGAGCTACTGCAAAAATGACGCGAGATTTATTTCGTTTGACCTGATGTATTGATTTCATCTTTTACAGCTAAATAAAGAGAAATAAATATCATTGTTAAGGTGAAGAAGAATATATTGCTTATCACTTCATCTAGAAAAATATATCCCACCATTATTCCTACGATTGGAACAACATAATCGACAAGGGTCGTAAATGTCGCAGAGAGTCTTTTAATTGTGTAGAAAAATAAAGAGTAATTAAAGATATCTATAAATATCAGACCAATTAGCTTGAAGGTTTCAATCTGAGATAGATATACAATTTTTCCATCGAGTAAATTAAATATCACTAATGATATAAATGTTGCTGCTAGCCATTGAGTTAATAGATAGGTTTTAGCAGGAATTAACTGAGAATCTTTCTTATTTGTAATATTACTAATAGCTAAACCTTGAACTCCAAGCAGAGCAAGCAAGCCTCCGGCTATAAGACTTCCTCCATCAGATAAACCAGTTACCCCTGAGAAAAATAATACAACCAATCCAAGTAAACCAATAACAACAGAGGAAACTTTTAATTTAGTTATTTTTTCCTCCTTGTAAAAAAAATATACCCAAAATACAGTAAACATAGGAATTGTTGAGATAAAAATACTTTGTAGCCCAGAGGAAATATTTTTTAGTGCATATATGAAAGTCCAACCAGGAATGAATATTGCAAGAAAGCCTGTCCAACTTCCTTTTATTAAATAAGTAAGGTTTATTTGTGCTTTGAACTCTTTAAAACAATAAATGAAAAGAATGAGAGTTACAATCGTAATTCTTGAAGTTACGATGAAAATTTCTTCCACACCATCAATAAGGAGGCTTCTGTTCAGTAATCCGTGAAACCCAAATAGTGAGCCGATCAGTATGATATTTCTTAATCCTGAGTATGGAGACATTGTGTATTCAGGTTTGATAAGCTACTCCAAATTGATTTAAGTTATTAGAATAGCAGATATGAAAACTGTTTTTTCCGGTATACAGCCAACGGGTAAAGTCCATCTTGGAAATTTTTTAGGTGCAATTAAAAATTGGGTTCATTTGTCAGAACAGAAAAATAAAAACTATTTTTGTGTTGTCGACATGCATTCGATCACAACACATCCAAATCCTGAAGATTTAAAATCTAATATTGAACAAACTCTCAAGTTATTAATTGCAGCTGGCATAAATTTAGAAAACTCGGTTATCTATGCACAAAGCAAAGTTCCAGGACATGCATACCTTTCATGGATACTCTCAAGCTTCTGTCAGGTTGGAGAACTCCAGAGAATGACTCAGTATAAAGAAAAAGCTGATAGCCTTGGCAGCCATGCTGGAATCTTTACCTATCCCGTACTCATGGCTTCTGATATTCTAATCCATAAAGCTAATGAAGTTCCTGTAGGAGATGATCAAACACAACATCTTGAACTTACTAGAAATATTGCTGAAAGATTCAATAATAATTATGGAGAAATTTTTCCATTACCCGAAAAATCTTTGGGCAAATCAGGTGCTCGGTTAATGTCTTTGAAACATCCGGAGAACAAAATGTCTAAGAGTTCAGATGACATTAATGGAACTATTTACTTTGATGATGATAAAGATACTATTATGAAAAAATTTAAGTCATCTGTTACTGATTCTTCTGACACAATTAAATATGATATAAATGAAAAAAAGGGGATAAGCAACCTTATAGATATTTATGCCTCAATTAATGAAGTTTCGCATAACGAAGTTGAAAAAACTTTTGAAAACATTCAGTATGGTCAATTTAAAATGGCAGTTGGTGAATGTGTCGCAGATTACCTTACTCCAATTAACTCCAGATATATTGAGCTTGAAAATGAAAATATTTCTGAAGTGATTAATAGTAACCTTCAAGAGGCAAAAACTTCTGCAGAATCAACAGTACAAGAAGTAAATAATATCCTAGGTCTTTAAATTTATGGAGAACAATCAACCTATTCCAGATGAATGGATGAGTCTTGTTAATAAAAAGCAAAAAGAAGCTATTGAATATACAGATGGGCCATTATTAATAGTTGCTGGAGCGGGATCTGGAAAAACAAGAGTTTTAACTTATAGATATGCTCATTTAGTTATGAATTGTTCCACGAATTATTCAAATATCTTAGCAATTACCTTCACTAACAAAGCAGCAAATGAAATGAAGGAAAGGATAAGTAAACTTTTAGGACTCGAGATTTCTCCTAAATGGATTTCTACATTTCACAGTTCTTGTGTGAAAATTTTGCGTACTCATGGTGAGCTAATAGGTTATAAGAGTAATTTTACAATCTACGACCAGTCAGATTCATCAAAATTGATAAGAAATTGTATGAGAGATAATAATGTTGACTTAAAGCAATACTCTCCAAGAAGGTTTCAAGCTGCTATTTCTGGATTGAAAAATATGAGGATAAGTCCCGGTGAGGCTATTGAGGAAGCTGAAACATTTTTTGATGTAAAAGTCGGTGAAATCTATACATCTTATGAAAAGAAACTAATGCTTGCAAATTCTATGGATTTTGATGATTTACTTATTAAAACTGTAGATTTACTTGAGACTAATGAAGAGGCTTTAAATTTTTGGTCATCTAAGTTTCAATACATTATGGTTGACGAATATCAGGATACTAATCTTGTTCAGTACAGGCTTATTGAACTTTTATCTTCAAAACACAAAAATCTATGTGTCGTTGGAGATTCTGATCAGAGTATCTACGCCTTCAGGGGTGCAGATATAAGAAATATACAAGAATTTGAAAAAGATTTTCAAAATGCAAAAATCATAACTCTTGATAAAAATTATCGATCTTCTCAAAATATATTAGATATTGCAAATGCTGTCATTTCAAATAATCCAAGAACACAAGATAAAAAGTTATGGACTGATAATTCAAGCGGTATGGATGTCAATGTTGCTGAATTCAGTTCCGAAAGAGATGAAGCAAAATGGATCATCTCAGAAATTCAAGAAATAATTAAGAAAGATAAAAAAACAGAAATTGCAATCTTTTATAGAACAAATAATCAGTCAAGAATATTTGAAGAAGAGCTAAGAAGAAATAGTGTGAATTATAAAATTGTAGGAAATGTTAGGTTCTATGATCGAAAAGAAATAAAAGATATACTTTCGTACCTAAATTATTTAGTAAACCCGGATGATGCCGTATCTTTTGAGAGAGTTTTAAATGTGCCAAAAAGAGGAATTGGTGATTCAACTCTACAGAAATTAAGAGATTTTTCTAGTTCACAAGATGTATCTGTTTCAAATGTATTAGAAAATTTAGAAAACATAGATTTTCTATCAGCAAGAATTTTAAATAAGTTGAAAGAATTTAAAAATTTAATAATAGATTTAAAAGGACACGCTATAAAAGGACCCTCTGAAGCGATTATTAAAACTTTAGAGTTAACGGGGTATAAAAGTCAATTAATTAAAGAAGGTACTTTAGAATCTCAAATGAGAATAGAGAATTTAGATGAATTAATTAATTCAGCTTTTGAATTTCAAAATCTTTATGAAGAAG
>TARA_B110001450_G_scaffold115105_1_pt1 | contig 19465 bp, 14 predicted proteins | sample TARA_B110001450 | Tara Oceans TARA_B110001450 (sample SAMEA4396538) | marine metagenome | biome: Polar Biome; feature: [SRF] surface water layer (ENVO:00010504); material: water (ENVO:00002006), including particulate matter (ENVO:01000060) such as... | depth 5 m | reverse complement strand
ACTAAAAAACCTTGAAAATCATATGATTTTCAAGGTTTTTTAGTTTCGGCTGTAATAAGAATTGAATTAGTCGCTTTTGCGTTCGCTACTTTAAAGAATTACTTTACAACTCAAAAATATAGCACGTTGTTTTTAACAATAAAAAAAGAAAATTCAAGATATTTATGTATTACAAATAACGTAACCATTTATAATTGACCTTGAAAAGCTCCTGCACTCTGACATTTCAAAAGACCCTCAATGAAAATATAAAATAACAGCGCTATGCCCCCTATTCAAAGACTTCGTAAAATGCTAACGTTCGCTTATAAAATCGAATCGATTGACAAAGATCCTTTCCTAAAATAGAAGCCTGCGTATATTAAAAACGAACGCGCATTTTTAAGGGCAGCTGAATTTTAGATATAATTGAAAAAGTATTTGAAGTTTAAATGCGAGTGTTTAGAAAAGGTTTATTCTTTTTTATTTGTTATACCATTAAATGGAGATATTATTGTTTTAGAAATAGCTAGTGGTAGATGGATTATACTAAATAGAAAAGAAACATAATAATGTTAAAACACCGCTACTAATAATTCCAGAAATGTTAAGCAATAAGAATCCTATTAAAACCAAGAAAACAAAAACTTTATCCCCTACTATGTTCAATTAAAACTAAATGCTTCTTTAAAAGAAATTGCAGATTTATGCAGCATCAAAAAGAAGCTAACATTCCATATTTCTAGACATACATTTTGAGACTATAATCTCTTTAAATGCTGATATACCAACAGAAACAGTTTCAAAATTATGAACCCATACCAAAATTGCAACAACTCAAATCTATGCAATAGGCGTCAAAAAATGTCTTAAAAGCAACCATTCGTTAGCATCTATAAAATGGTTTTTATTTTAGATCCATTTTTTTAATTAGTTTGGAACTCATTATTATTCCCAAATAATAAAAACAAGATACCATTGACTTTATTGCCAATAGACTTTCTCAAAACACTAAAAGCCTTAGTTATATGCGCTTCAACAGATTTTATTGAAATATTTAAATATTCCGAAATCTCTAAATTAGTAAGTCCTTCTTCTTTACTTAATAAAAAAGTTTGTTTACATTTTGGTGGTAATTTGTCTATTTCTTTTTTCACAATAGAAATGAGTTTTTCTAGGGATTTTTCATCCTCCTCCTCTACAATATAAGTTAAAGCATCTATATGTTTTTTTTCTAGAGTTAATACAGCTTTCTTCTTTCGATACTGATCAATAAACTCATTGTAAACAGATTTATATAAATAGCTTTTTACTACAAATTGATCTTTCAATTTATTTCTATTTTTCCAAATACTCATAAAAACATTTTGAACAATATCTTCTGCTAAATCAGAATCATTGGTCAAACTATTAGCATAAACACATAATTTTTGATGATAAGAAGTAACTAAAAACTGGTACCCTTTAGAATCACCTTTTTTTAAGGAACTTATGAACTCTTTATCACTTAGAAAAGCTATTTTCATTTTTAGAATATTATAAAATCTGATGTTAATTAATACGAATGTAAAAAAAAAGTTGATATAAAAGTTAGGGTTACCCAAAATTTTAACGTTTTAGTAGTATATAGATTACATTCATGATTTCAAAAAAAATACAACATATACTCACTAAATATGTAAACAATCAAGCTTCTATTTCAGAATTAGAAGAAATAGAGCAGTGGTTAAAAGAGGATGTAAACGAAAAATATTTCATTGAATATGTCAAAATAAATTACTTAATCGATATTAATCTGAAAACATTCAACACTTTAAGTTCTGAAACAAAGTTATTAGATTTTATCTCTGAAGAAAAGAAGATCCATAAATTAAGAAAAATTAAAAGGATCTATAAATATGCGGCTTCTATAGCCATACTTATAGCTACAGTTTATTTCTATAATCAAAATGAAACGTCAAAAATTCAATTAGATACCATTCCATCAGAAAGTATAACACTAAAAATGGATGATGGAAAGATTAAAATTATTGACGATAAAGGGAGTTTTAAAATCAAAGATAAAAAGGGTACTCTTCTCGGGAGTCAAAATGGGAATGCTATTGTCTATAATGATAAAAATAAAATAGAAAAATTAGTTTACAATACTTTGACGGTACCTTATGGGAAACGCTTTGCTATAAAATTATCTGACGGAACTAAAGTAAACCTAAATGCAGGTTCATCTCTAAGGTACCCAGTTAAATTTATAGAAGGGCAAAATAGACACGTTTTTATTGAAAATGGAGAAGCCTATTTTAATGTAACAAAAGATGCTAAACATCCATTTATTGTAAGTAATGATAAAGTGAATGTAAGAGTATTAGGTACACAGTTTAATATAAGTTCATATCCAGAAGATTCAAATGTATCAACAGTATTAGTTGAGGGTAGCGTAAGCTTGTATAATATCGGTGATAAATATGAATCTAAAAAAGCAACTATTTTAAAACCTGGTTATAAAGCAGATTGGAATAAAAATAATAAATCTATTAATATCGAAAAAGCAGATATAGAAATTCATACCGCTTGGATTAACGGAAGAATAGTCTTAAAACATATGAAATTTAATGATATTATCAAAAAATTAGAGCGTCATTATAATGTAGAAATAACAAACAAAAACACCTCTTTAGCTAATGAATTTATTACTGCAACTTTTGATATAGAAACTATTGAACAAGTCTTTGAAGTACTTAATGAAATACATCCAATAGATTATAAAATAAATAAAAATATAATAATAATTAGCAATAAAAACTGATAAATAGATGAAATAAAAAAAACCTTTTTTTCAGTAACGATTCTAAAATAAAAATCGAAAGATGCTCGAACATCTTCCGATTAAATATCGCAACTAAAATTAATTAATCACTAAAATTCAATACAAAAATATGAAAAAAGTAATTAGGAAAAGAGTTAAATCTTATTTTCCAATAAAGCTTAATTTAAAAATGAGAATTACTACTCTTTTATTATTATTAGTATCTCTTTTTCAGCTTCACGCGAACGATTCTTATGCTCAAAAAACAAAAGTTTCATTAAACTACACAAATGTAAGCCTAGAAACCGTTTTTAATGAAATCGAATCTATCACAGATTTTAAATTCCTATATAAAGACAATGAAATAAACTACAATCAAAAAGTTTCTATACGCGTTAAAAAAGAGCCACTATCTAATGTGTTAAAGAAATTACTTAATGATTCTAAAATATCTTATGTAGTAAATGGTAAACAAATTATCTTAAAACCATTGCAAATAAGCAGCAATACTAAATTAGAAACTATAAATGAAGTAGCTCAAAGGATTTCTGTTACTGGTATTATTGTTGATAAAAGTGGAGAACCTTTACCAGGTGCAAGTATTATAGAAAAAGGAACTTCAAATGGCACAGAGACAGATTTTAATGGAAATTTTTCTATTGCTGTAAAAAATAAAGACGCAATTTTAGTTGTACAATATTTAGGGTATGCAAAAAAAGAAGTTGCTGTAAAAGACAAAACGAATCTAAAAATAGTTTTAATAGAAGACACCTCTTCTCTTGAAGAAATTGTAGTTATTGGGTACGGCTCTTTATCAAGGTCTAAAGTTTTAGGTGCAGTTAGTTCTGTTAATGCGGAAGATATTAGTCAATTACCTGTAAGTAGTTTAGATGATGCCATTGCTGGTAGAGTTGCAGGTGTGCAAGTTGTATCAAATGGTGCTCCAGGTGCAGGCTCAACCATTAATATAAGAGGTATTGGAACCTTAACTGCTGGTGGTTCTCCTTTAATAGTTGTAGATGGGTATCCTTTATCAGAAGGTAGCGATATCAATGCAGTTAATCCAAATGATATTGCATCTATGAACATTTTAAAAGATGCTGCTTCCACAGCTATTTATGGTTCTAGAGGTGCAAATGGTGTCATAATTATTTCTACAAAAAAAGCAAAAACAGATAAAGTAACATTTAACTTTAATACCTATTCGGGTTTTCAAGAGGTCTTAAATGAGCCTAAATTTATGAATGCGTATCAATTTGCTGAAGTTATTAAAGAAGCTAGAGATTGGGGCTATGTTTCCGCAGATCCTTCGAATAGAAATACTACTGATAGCAATGCTACAAGATTATCTCAAGGAGCTGTTTCAAGACATTTAATTCCTACTAATTTTGATAAATACTTATCAGGAACTCCAGGTTTAACAGATAATAATTGGTTGGATGATTTATTTAGAACTGGGAGTATAGAAAGTTATGATGTTTCGGTTTCAGGTAGATCGGGTAGAACAAATTGGTATGTTTCAGGTGGATATTTTAATCAAGAAGGTCTAATTATTGGTTCAGGCTTTAAAAGATACACCGCAAAAGTAAATTTAGAGACTAAATTTAACGATAAAGTAAAATTTGGAATCAATTTATCGCCTAGTATTTCTGATACAAACCAAGTTACTGAAGGTTGGACGGATAGCCCAATGCAACAAGCAATTTTATCTGAACCCTTCTTTACACCATATAACAATTTAGGCGAATTAAATATTAGTCAACAAATAAGATGGCATAACAATGGAGGAACCGATGGTGCGTTGGCTGAAAATCCTATTGCAATTGCTTTACAAAAAAAGGATGAAAAAAATAAATTTAGATTATTTGGTAGTACATTTTTAGAATATCAAATAATAGAAGGGCTAAAATTTAAAACGTTGTTTGGTGGGGATTATGATTATTCTTTTAGAGAACAATTTAGACCATCAACCATTGGTAGTTACAGAAATGATGTGAATTCAGTGGTTCCTTGGGCAAAAGAACAAACCAAAGTAAGAAAAAATATTATTTCTGAAAATACACTTACCTACGCTAAAGAATTTAATAAACATAGTTTAAATGTTTTAGCGGGGTATTCTTATCAAAAAGAAAACTATACCAGTACTTTTGTAAATGCACCAACTTTAGATAGCAATGATATTCCAAATATTGCGGGAACCTCAATAACAACCACAAGTAAAAACATTTCTGAATGGGTACGGATTTCTTATTTTGGAAGAATACAATATGATTATGATGCTAAATATTTAGTCTCTGCTTCTACTAGAAGAGATGGTTCATCTCGTTTTGGAGCAAATACCAAGTTTGGAAATTTTTCTTCTTTATCTGCAGGTTGGGTAGTTAGCAATGAAAATTTTTTTCCAGAAGACTCTTTTTTATCCAAACTTAAATTAAGATACAGTTGGGGACAAACGGGTAATGATCAAATAGGTGATTTTGGTTCTATTGCAACACTTAAAAATTTAAATGCAGTATTAAATGGTGATTTAGCGGTAGGTCAAATACCAGATACTTCTCCAAATGCAGATTTATCTTGGGAAACTTCAGTAACAAACAATATTGGTTTTGACTTAGGTTTATTTGATAATAAATGGAATTTAGTAGTCGATTATTTTGTTGCAAAAACAGAAGATATGCTATTAAATGTTCCAGTTCCTTTACAGTCCGGTTTTACTAGATCTCTACAAAATGTGGGTAAAATGGAAAACAAAGGATTAGAAATAGTTTTATCTACTTCTGATATTAATTTAGGTCCAGTAAAATGGAATGCTAGCATAAACTTTACAACAATAGATAATAAAGTAACTGAATTAGGACCTGGACAAGCTGAAATTATTGATGGTGCACATATTACTAAAATTGGCAGTTCTATTGGAGAGCTATTTGGCTACCAAGTAGACGGTATTTACAAATCTCAAAGCGAAATAGATGCAGGAGCACAAAGTGGAACCGATGTTAGAGTTGGAGATTGGCGTATTGTAGATACTTCTGGTGATGGAATTATTAATGATGATGACCGACAATCTTTAGGAGCTACTTTACCAGATTTTACATACGGATTCAATAATAGATTTTCCTATAATAACTTTGATTTAAATGTTTTTGTAGACGGAGTACAAGGTGTAAATGTATTGTCTAGAACCGTTAGAAATGCTTCAAATGGGCAAGGTTTTTCTAACCAATTTGAATCTTATTACAATAATAGATGGCATCCAGTAAACAACCCAAATGGTACGGAAGCAAGACCAGATTATACACAATCTAGTGAACGATTAAGAGCAAATGTATCCTCCGAATTTATAGAAGATGGTTCTTTTTTTAGAGTACGTAATATTACTTTAGGGTACAGTATTCCTGATAAAATATTAGAAAGAATCAATGTATCAAGGTTAAGATTATATGTAACAGCAAAGAATCCTTTTATATCTACAAATTTTAAAGGTTTTAACCCGCAACAAAGAGATAATAACAATCCATTGTCTCCAAGTGATACACAAGGTGTTTACCCTTTAAACAAATCTTTTGTAGCAGGATTAAACGTTTCATTTTAACACTAAAAAACAATAAAAATGAAAAAAATAAAAAACATAATACTTATAATAGCTGTAATTTTCACCTATACAGCTTGCGAAAATGATTTAAATACGGCTCCAGAAGATCAATTTACAACTGGTAGTTTTTACAAAAATGCTTCCGATTTAGAAGCGGCTGTAAATGCTGCCTATGGTGGTCTTCAAAAAAATGGTTTGTATGGCTTTAATTACCATATTCTTATGGAAACTAGAACAGACAATACTTTTGAAGAAGAACCTTCTAATTCTGGTGGTTTTGGTGACGTAGATTTATTTAACAGAATTACAACAAATGGAGTCTTCAGAAAAACTTGGGTAGATTCTTATGTTACAATTCAGGCAGCCAATATTGTTTTAAATAGAATAGATGCCATTTCTGATATGGATAGTGCTTTAAAGGAGATAAGAAAAGGTGAGGTGAAATTTATTAGAGCTTTGGTGTATTACAATTTAGTCAACTTGTATGGTGGTATTCCTTTAGTACTAGAAGAAACAAGCAATCCTACTGATTATTTTGGTCAAGGTAGAGCTAGTGTACAAGAGATATTTAATCAAATCATTATAGACTTAACTGAAGCTTCAAGTAGTTTACCAGAATCTAATGATATTGGTAGAGCTAATAAAGCTGCTGCATTAATACTTCTTGGAAAAGCACATTTAACATTGGGTAATGCACTCGATGCAGAAACTGCTTTAAGAGGAGTTACTGGATATCCTTTTATAAACACCTATACAAATTTATTTGGTATTGATAATGAGAATAATGCAGGTTCAATTTTTGAAGTTCAGTTTCAATCTGGTATAAATGGTGGTGAGGAAGGTAGCAAATTTGCTTCAAAATTCAACTCACAAAAAAACCCTGGATCTAAAGGAAACAATATCATAACGCAAGATTTATTAGACTCTTTTGAAGCTGGTGATTTGCGAAGAAATGAAATTATTCAAGATCCTTTAGACCCTTCAGTTTATATTTCAACAAAATATATAGACAATACAAGAACTTTGGTAGATGATGGCGATAATAATGTAATTGTTTTTAGACATGCAGATGCAGTGCTTTCTTTAGCAGAAGCAATAAATTTAAAAGGATATGTTGCCGATGGTGAAGCTTTTGATTTAATTAATAGCATAAGAACAAGAGCAGGTTTACCAAACTTAACTGCTGCTACAATTACAAACCAACAAGAATTTACAGAAGCTTTGTTGAAAGAAAGAAGACATGAGTTTTTCTATGAAAACCATCGTTGGTTCGATTTAAAAAGATTGGGAGATCCAGTACAAATAATGAATACTCATTTTGCTGGTTTTGTAGGTTTAAACATTACTATTGATGCGAATGATTTATTGTTACCAATTCCTTTAGATCAATTAAATAGCGATCCAGGTAGTATGGAACAAAACCCTGGTTATTAATAAATAAATTTTAATTATGAAGTTTTATAAAGCATTTATTGGAGTTCTATTTTTACTTGTTTTAAACTCTTGTGGTTCAGATGAAGCAGAAATAACTTCAATAAACGCCTCATTTACAACAGAACAAAGTGAGTATTTTGTAGCTGCACCTATTCGTTTTACGAATACGTCTGCTGGTATTGATACAAACTCCGTTTTTGAGTGGAATTTTGGTGATGGCAATACCTCAACTAGTAAAAATCCAACACATACATATACGAATATTGGTGAAGGCAGTTATACAATTGTATTAAAAGTATTTCATAGTGAAGCTGTAAGTGATTTTACAAAAGAAATTTCTATTGTTTTTTCTGATACCATTAGTGGTAGAACAACTTTAATAGAAAAATTAGCCGATACTAAAATTTTGACTTGTGCTCATAGAGGAAATCAAAATAATGCTCCAGAAAATTCTTTAAAATCGATTCAAGACGCAATTAATGAAGCAATAGAAATGGTTGAAATTGACATTCGACAAACAAAGGATGGAAAATTTGTTTTAATGCACGATAGTACTTTAGATAGAACTACCAATGGTTCTGGGGATGTAAGTGATTTCACTTTAGCAGAACTGCAACAATTAAAGTTAAAAGATACTCGAGGTGTATTAACAAATGAGGCGATTCCAACTTTACAAGAGGCTTTAGTATTAGGTAGAGGTAAAATATACTTCGATTTAGATATCAGTAACAATAAAGTATCTTTTGATAGAATATACCCAGTTGTGAAACAATATGGGATGATAAAACAATCTTTATTTTATACGCAAGGTGTTAGCATTACAAAATCTGCACTTAATAAAGATGCAGATGTTATTGCAATGCCAGTTATTAGTGATGAAGACAGATTAAGTCAATTTGAAAATAATAGTCTCGTAAAAGTGGCACATTTTCAATCACAAACTTTTAATCAAAATCTAGTAAGCAGAGCAAAAGCAAAAGGTTGGTACATTTTTATGAATGCCTATGTAAATACTACAAAAACACCTGTAGACGATAACTATGGTGAAATAGATAAAATAAGCAATTTAGGGGGTAATATAATACAAACAGATTCTCCTGTTTTAGTTCGAGAACATTTAAAATAATAAAAAAATGAAAAACAAAATAATATTGATAGTAACACAAATGATATTTTTATGTGTTGTAATGATATCTTGTGATGAGCAAGAATATGAGGGTGCTGCCGCAGTAACAAACCTGCCAACAGCAGATTTTACTGTACATGCAGACAAATATCAAGCTGGTCAAAAAATTGAATTTACAGATTTATCAGAGGATTCTGATGGTTTTATAACCACTTGGGAATGGGATTTTGGGGATTCACAAACAGCTACAGATCAATCTCCAGAACATTTTTATCAATTAGGAGGTACATACAATGTAAAACTAATTGCAGTAGATAATACAGGTAGTAAAAGTGAAGCTTTTTCAAGAGAAGTACTAATAGCAGATGACCCATTAGCAAATATTGATGCTCCTGAAACCGTTTGGAGTTTTGATTTAGATGGAAAAATAAATCATTCTAACCCTGCAGTTTCAGATGATGGAACAGTGTACATAGGATTTAATCAAGCGATTAGAGAAAATCAAGGGCCAGACTTTTTTGCTATAAAAGAGGGTTCTAAACTTTGGGAGCAAGTTTTTATTGAAGGCAGTGCACAAAAATCTGATCAAGTAAGGTCTTCTCCTTCAATTGGTCCTAATGGTAATTTGTATACCTCTTCTTACTACAGTAGAACTACATTTGTTTTAAACCCTACTACTGGGGTAATTGACAATCAAATAAATTTAAATACAAGAGTAAGATATAATTGCCCAACTTTTGGCAATAATGGCAGCGTTTACATTGCTGGTCATAATAAAGATGGTAGAGGTTTTCATTCTGTTAACCAAAGTTTAACGACAGCAAATTGGGTATTTGAAAGTGGCACTGAATTCAATGCAACACCTGCAATTGGTGCAGATGGTACAATTTATATTGGCTCTACAAATGACAACTTATATGCAATTAATCCAGATGGAACAGAAAAATGGAGTATCGAATATGGAACTTGGACTGCAAGTGCAACTGCAATTGGCCCTGATGGTACCATCTATTTTTCTGGAGAGACTTCAACTGGTGGTGTTTTATTAGCTGTGAATCCAAATGGAACCGAAAAATGGAGAAAATCTTTATCCGAAAAAGCGGGTCAAGGTGGACCAGCTGTTGCTGCTGATGGTACTATCTATTTAGGAGGTTATGAAGAAAAAATGATTGCTTATAATCCAGATGGAACCGAAAAATGGTCTTATGCAGCAAAAGGCGCTATTGAAACAGTCCCAGCCATAGATAATGAGGGCAACCTGTACTTTGGGGATACCAATGGGTTTTTCCACGTTGTAAATTCCGATGGCTTAAATCCTTACAAAGTTGTAAAATTAGGTGACGAAATACATTCTTCAGCAGCAATCGGGTCTGATGGTATTATCTACGTTGCTTCAAATCAAGGCGAATTTGGAAAAGTATATGCTTTAAAAACAAATGCAACGGGTCTTCAATCTGGTGGTTGGCCTATGTATGCAAAAGACGCAAAACACACAGGAAAATAAAATAAAAACATTTTTTTAATTATTCATTGGACAGCTTGTTAGACGAGCTGTCCTAAATATCAACATTCTAAATTTGAACATTATGAAAAAAAATTACACATTATTATTCGTATTATTTACAGTATTAATTTCTTATGCACAAAGCCCTACAATAGCTTGGAGTTATTCTTTACCAGATAAAATAGACAGAACAGGACCGGCTATTGCCAGTGATGGCACAGTATACATTGCATGTAGTTTAGGTGATAGAAATGCTGCTACACCACCAGCAAAACCAGACCCAAATTTCTTTGCTATCAAACCTGATGGAAATTTAAAATGGGAAACATCCATATCAGAAAGCGATTTTACAAAACCCGATAATATTATTTCGAGTGCATCCATTTCTTCTGATGGCTCGATTTACACAGGTGGTCAATATGGTAGAATCGTTTTTAGATTAAACGCAACTACAGGAGACACCATAAGAACAAAACACATAAATACTAGAATGCGGTACACTGCACCTGCTTTTTCAGATAATGGTTCTGTTTATATAAGTGGTTACAGCAAAGGAGACAAAGGGCTGCGATCTTTATCATCAGATTTAACAACTGAAAATTGGATTTTTCAAGCTGGATCAGATTTTAATAGCACACCAGCCGTAGCTTCAGATGGCACTATATACGCAGTAAGTACAAATGGAAGTATTTATGGAATTAATGCAGATGGAACAGAAAAATGGAATGCTACTTATGGTGACTGGGCTGCTAGTGCTTTAGCAATTGGTACAGATGGTACTGTCTATTTATCTGCAAAATTAAATGATGATGCTGATGGTGTTTTAAAAGCTTATAATCCTGCAGATGGAACAGAAAAATGGTCAGTTTCGTTAACAGGAGAAAATACAGAACAAGGTGGCCCTGCAATTGCTGCTGATGGTGCCATTTATTTAGGAAATAAAGCGGGTACTCTAAAAGCATATAACGCTGCAGATGGAACAGAAAAATGGTCTTATACAGCTGCATCTAATGGTCCAATAGAAGTTGTACCTGCAATAGATAACGATGGTAAAATTTATTTTGGAGATACCAACGGAATGTTTTACGTACTTAACAGTGATGGCACAGAAGCATATACTCCTTTAAGTTTAGGGGATAAAATAAATTCTTCTGCTGCAATTGGTGCTGATGGTAAAATTTATGTAGGGGCTACAGATAATGGTATCGGAAAACTACATGCATTAACAACGACTGCTACTTCATTAGCTTCTGGTGGTTGGCCAATGTTTGGCAGGAACTCAAGCCATACAGGTAATGAAGATGCAGTTGTACTTTCTACAACGAAAGAAAATTTTATAGCAGGTTTAAAAATATATCCTAATCCTACTAAAAACAGTTTTTATATTGGAACTAGTTTTAATGGTGAAAAATCAATTCAAATATTTGATGTTTTAGGAAAAAATGTTTTCTCTAAAACTATTTCCGGAAACACGAAAGTTGAATCACTAAACTTAAGATCAGGAATTTATATTTTAAAAGTATCTGAAAACGGGAAATCAACTTCCTCAAAATTAATTATTGAATAATGGGTTTTAAAAGAAATTATCGATTTCGATTTCTTAAATTCTACAGTAAAAAAACGGGTAGTAGTCTTTTAATACTATCCGTTCTTTTCCTTTTTAGTTGTCAAAAAGAAATGAATATTAATGTTTATAAAAAAACTTCAATTCAAGAGAAAATAGCAAATTTAAAAGACGCTAAAAACAATCAAGTTATCGTTGTTTCTCATAGAGGAGATTGGAGAAACGCACCTGAAAACTCATTACAAGCAATTAAAAACTGCATAACAATGGGGGTTGATATGGTAGAAATTGATATTCGCGAAACAAAAGATGGTCATTTAGTTGTAATACATGATAAAACGTTAGATAGAACTACAAACGGAAAAGGCAAAGTTAAAGAATGGACTTTGGACTCTTTAAGAACTTTAAATTTAAAAGACGGATTAGGTGTTCTTACAAAACATAAAATACCAACTCTTAAAGAAGCATTGCAGACATCAAAAGATAAAATCTTGGTAAACCTGGATAAGAGTTATACCATTTTTGATAAATGTTATCAAATTATTTTAGAAACGGGTACAGAAAATCAGGTAATTATCAAAGGTGGAAAAGCACATGCTACAGTAAAAAAAGAATTTGGCAAGTATTTAAACAAAGTACATTTTATGCCAATTTTAGGCTTACCTAACACGACTGCTAATAACTTTGTAGATGATTATATGAATTCTGAAAATGCGCCTATTGCTTTTGAATTTACAGTAAAATCAGATACCATAAAATTTCTGAAAGAGTTCAAGAAAATTAGAAATAAAGGCGCTAGTATTTGGGTAAACTCTTTGTGGGGGCATCACAATGCAAATCACGATGATGAAAAAGCTGTCCATAATATTGAAATCTATGATTGGTATATTGATAATCATATTGATATCATTCAAACAGATCGTCCAGAACTACTACTCACCTATTTAAGAGAAAGAGGTTTACATCAGTAAATTCTTAAACTATTTAATTTGAATTAGTTAATTAAAGGGCGTAGCATAATAGGTTATGTCCTTTTTAAATTCTTATCAAAAAATGATAAAATACTTTAAAAAATCAACTCCAGTTTCAATTACAAAATCAGAAGAAGATCAAAAATTATACTATAAAAAGTTAAAATGGCAGGTATTTATATCAGCTACTTTAGGATATGGTTTTTACTACGTCTGTAGGTTGAGTTTGAATGTTGTAAAAAAACCAATTGTAGATGGGGGTATACTTACGGAGTCAGAATTAGGAATTATTGGCTCTACCTTATTCTTTGCCTATGCTATTGGTAAATTAACCAATGGCTTTTTGGCAGACCATAGTAATATTAAAAAATTTATGGCAATAGGGCTTTTAGTTTCTGCCCTAGCAAACTTAATGATGGGCTTTACAAGTACTTTTCTATTCTTTGCAATTTGTTGGGGTGCAAATGGTTGGGTACAATCTATGGGAGCTCCTGCCAGTGTGGTATCGTTATCTAGATGGTACAAAGATTCTGAACGTGGAAGTTTTTATGGTTTTTGGAGTACGAGTCATAATATTGGTGAAGCTTTAACTTATATATTAACCGCTGTTATTGTTTCTTATTTTGGCTGGCAATGGGGTTTTAGAGCAGCTGCCATAATTGGTATTTTAGGAGCGATAATGATTGCTATTTTTTTTCACGATACACCAGAGAGCAAAGGGTTACCTCCAGTAAATAAAGATTTTACTAAAAAGAATACCTCAACATGGGAAGAACAAAGAGAGGTATTCAAAAATCCTTACGTATGGTTATTAGCATTGTCTAGTGCATTTATGTACATCTCTAGATATGCTGTAAATAGCTGGGGGCCTTATTATTTTGAAGCAGCAAAAGGGTATACGCTCACACAAGCAAATAGTTTAGTAGCCATTAGTGCAGTATGTGGAATTTTAGGAACAGCTTCATCAGGTTTTGTATCAGACAAACTTTTTAAAGGAAAAAGAAATATACCTGCATTACTTTTTGGGTTAATGAATGTTTTTGCATTATCACTTTTTTTATTAGGCCCTAAAAATATGTGGTGGTTAGATGCCACAAGCATGGTGCTCTTCGGATTAGGTATTGGAGCATTAATATGTTATTTAGGAGGTCTAATGGCTGTTGACATCGTCTCTAAAAAAGCATCAGGTGCAGCCTTAGGTATTGTAGGTATTATGAGTTACGCTGCTGCTGGTATTCAAGATATTGCAAGCGGATATTTGATAGAAAATAATAAGACAATTGTAAATGGTGTAACAATCTACAATTTTGATACAATTTCTATATTTTGGATAGGGGCAGCAGCGCTTTCCGTTTTATTAGCATTATTTGTTTGGAAAAAAACGTAAATAAATTTAGAATGAATAAAATAAAAAGTATCATTTTTGATTTGGGAGGTGTTATTATGAATTTAGACGTTCCCAGAACAATTAATGCCTTTGATACATTAGGAATCAAGAATATCGTAAACGATACGGGGCATCATTATCAACATTCCTTTTTCTACGATTTTGAAATTGGTCAGATTTCAGAAAATACATTTCTGCAATCATTATCTAATCTTTCAAATCAACCTAATAATTTTTTGGAAGTTGAAAAAGCTTGGAACGCAATGATATTAGATATCCCAAAAGACAAAATTGATTTTCTTCAAACCTTAAAAAAAGACTATAACCTTTTTTTATTGAGTAATACGAATAGCATTCATCAAAGAAAATTCCTAAAAGAGTTTGAAAATAACTACGGATATTCTTTTAAAAAATTATTTAAAAAATCATATTACTCTCATGAAATTGGAATAAGAAAACCAGATTTAGAAATATTTAATTTTATTCTAGATGATAGCAATCTAAGAGCAGAAGAAACATTATTTGCAGATGACGCCATAAGTAACATTAAATCTGCTCAAAAAGTTGGTGTACATACTTTTCACGTAGAAAATTACAATACAACAAGTATTTTAGAAAAATTAAAAAAATAGTAAATGAAACAAAAAATATTGGTAACAGGAGGTTGTGGTTACATTGGTTCTCATACCGTTGTAGAGTTAATCGAAAATAATTTTGACGTACTTATTATTGATGATTTCTCAAATTCAAATAAAGAAACAATTGAAAATATACATAAAATTACAGGCGTAAAACCCACATTTTATGACTGTGATTTAAAAGAGATTCATACGGTAAGAAAGATATTAAAAGAGAACAAAGATATTGTAGCTACCATTCATTTTGCAGCATACAAAGCCGTCGGTGAATCTGTTGCGAAACCTCTTTTATACTATCAAAATAATTTGGTTTCTTTACTTAATATATTAAGTACTCAATTAGAGATTGGTACTACAAATTTTATTTTCTCATCTTCGGCTACCGTTTATGGGAATCCGAAAACATTGCCAATAACCGAAGAAAATGAAACTCAAAGACCATTTTCTCCTTATGGGAATTCAAAAAAAATAGCAGAAGAAATTTTAGAAGACCTCTCTAAAGCCAATAAAGACTGTAATCTCATTTCGTTGCGTTATTTTAATCCTATAGGGGCTCATAAATCTGGTTTAATTGGTGAATTGCCAAATGGCATTCCTAACAACTTAATGCCTTATATTACTCAAACTGCTGTGGGGTTAAGAGATAAATTATCGGTTTATGGCAATGATTACCCTACTCCAGATGGCACTCCAATAAGAGATTATATTCACGTGGTAGATTTGGCAAAAGCCCATGTAAAAGCGCTAAAAAGACAATTACAAAATAAACAAGAAGAAAATTTTGAAATCTTTAATCTAGGTACAGGAAAAGGGTATTCTGTACTAGAAGTAATTAAAGCCTTTGAAGAGGTTTCTAAAAAGAAACTGAATTATGAGATCGTAGAACGCAGAGATGGAGATGTTCCAAAGCTATATGCAGCTACAAAATTAGCCGAGGAAAAATTAGAATGGAAAGCCAACAAAAGTCTTGAAGAAATGATTGCTTCTGCTTGGCAATGGGAACAAAAAGTTAGAGGATAAATTTTATACACATACCATGTTTCATATTTTTACTGTTATTAAAGATGGATTGCCCATTATTAGGTTACAAAATAGCGATAAAGCCACTACAGCAATAATTAATTTAGAACAAGGTGGTCGCTTACAAGAATTAACCTTGTTGGGTAAAAGCATCATGAAAGAAATTCCCGATTTTAATTACAATGCTTCTTATGCCTCCGCTGTTTTATTCCCGTTTGCAAACCGAATTGAAAACGGAAAATACACTTTTAATAATACAAAATTTCAACTAGACTGCAATGAAAAAGGATTAAACGCTTTGCATGGTTTGGTTTACAATAAGAAATTCGAAATTGTATATAAAGTTACAAGCAGAAACTATGCATCCGTAACGATCGCTTATCAAGAATTAGAAGAAAATCTTGGCTTTCCATTCAAATATAACATACAACTCAAATATACGCTTACCAATGATGAGATTAGTTTATCCGTTGCTGTTAAAAACACAGATGTCAATCCCTTCCCCTTTACTTTAGGCTGGCATCCTTATTTTTTGAGTCATGATCTACAAAATAGTTCGCTATGTTTTAAAAGTGATAAAAAAATAGTTTTTGATGAAAACTTAATCACAAATAAAATTGAAGCTTATAAAGCCAATGCTGTTTTTAACGTTGAAAACAAACCATTAGATGACTGTTTTATTTTAAATTCTAACACCATAGGTTTTAAAACACCCAACTATCAATTAGAAATTTCTACCAATCAAATAGAAAACTATGTACAGTTATATACCCCAGAAAATTTACCATTAATAGCCATAGAACCTATGACGGGGGTATCCAATAGTTTTAATAACAATATTGGATTGCAAGTGTTACAACCCAATACATCATTTTCCTTAAAATGGAATGTGAAAATAAAATAAAACAATTCTAAAAAATGGATATCCAACTACTACAAGATGTAAAAAATAAATTTCTGAAAACTTTTAAATCGGAGCCATTGTTAATTTTTTCGCCAGGTAGAATTAATTTAATTGGTGAACATACAGATTATAATGGCGGTTTTGTGTTCCCTGCAGCAGTTAATAAAGGCATTGCAGCGGCAATTCAAAAAAGTAACACAAATAAATCTACTGCGTATGCGATAGATAAAGCCTCTAAAATAGAATTTGAATTGGATAATTTAAAGCCATCAAAAGAAGGCAATTGGGAAAATTATGTCTTTGGAGTTATCGCAGAAATACAAAATAAAAATAAAACTATTGGTAATTTTAATATTGCTTTTAAAGGAAATATTCCTGGAGGAGCAGGCATGTCTTCATCAGCAGCATTAGAAAATTCTGTTGTTTTTGGTTTAAATGAATTGTTTTCATTGGGCCTCACAAAAACAGAAATGATTTTAATTTCACAAAAAGCAGAACACAATTATGTGGGTGTAAAATGCGGAATTATGGATCAATATGCAAGTATGTTTGGTCTTAAAAATAATGCGCTTTTATTAGATTGTAGAACCATAGAAGCTACGCCCTATAAGATTGATTTTAAAGAACATCAATTAATGCTGATAAATACAAATGTGAAACACACCTTGTCTGATAGTGCTTATAATGATAGACGTTCTGCGTGTGAAAGCATTGCAGAATTGTTGAAAATAGAAACGCTAAGAGATGCAACAGCAGCAGATTTAGAAAAAATTATGGATAAAGTTACGCCAGAAAATTATCAAAAAGCATTGTATGTAATTCAGGAGATAGATAGAACTCAAAAAGCAGCAAAAGCCATTGAAGAAAATGATTTAGAGACTTTAGGTGCTTTAATCTATGCATCTCATGATGGGCTGCAACAGCAATACAAAGTAAGTTGTGATGAGTTAGATTTTTTGGTAGATCAGGCAAAGAAAAACAAAAACGTTTTAGGAGCTAGAATGATGGGCGGTGGTTTTGGTGGCTGTACCATTAATTTAATTGCAAGAAGTGAAGTAAAAGCTTTTTCTGAAACAGTTTCAAAGGCATACAAAAATAAATTTAACAAAGAATGCGCTGTTTATTTTATAGAGCTATCGGACGGAACACATTTGGTTAAATAATAAACTAAAAATAAAATGAACAATACTAATTTACAAGATTATTCACATAAAAGATTTAATATCCTTACAGGAGAATGGGTGTTAGTTTCTCCTCACAGAGCAAAACGTCCTTGGCAAGGTCAAAATGAAGAAATCTCTAAAGAGCAAAGACCTAAATATGATGAGAGCTGTTATTTGTGTGCAACAAATACCCGGATTAATGGTGAAATAAATCTAGATTATAAAGATGTTTTTGTTTTTACAAACGATTTTGCTGCACTTCAAAAAGATTCTCCTTCCTTTTCTGTAAACGATGGTTTGTTAAAAGCGCAAAGTGAAACTGGTATTTGTAAAGTAATCTGTTTTAGTCCAGATCATTCTAAAAGTTTGGCTGATATGGCAATAGAGGACATTAAAAAGGTAGTACATACTTGGCAAAAGGAGTATGCTTCTTTAGGTGAAAATGAAGCTATTAATTATGTTCAAATATTTGAAAATAAAGGTGCAGTAATGGGCTGTAGCAATCCGCATCCACACGGACAAATCTGGAGCCAATCTACCTTACCTAACAAAGTTGATAAAAAAGATAAGCATCAAAAAGAATATTTCACTAAAAATAGAGCAAGCCTTTTAGGTAATTATGTACAACAAGAGTTAAAAGAAAAAGAAAGAATTATTTTTGAGAATGATGATTTTGTGGTCTTCACTCCTTTTTGGGCAGTTTGGCCTTTTGAGGTTATGATTGCTCCTAAGAAAAGGCAAAGTAATATTACTGAATTATCAGATGATGGTGCTAAAAACTATGCAGAAGCAATTTCTGTAACCACAAAAGCATATGATAAATTATTCAATACTTCTTTTCCATATTCAAGTGGAATCCATCAAGCACCAACAAATGGAGAAACAAATGAGCATTGGCATTGGCACATGAGTTTTTATCCGCCATTATTAAGAAGTGCAACTGTTAAAAAGTTTATGGTTGGTTATGAGATGTTTGGTACACCACAAAGAGATATCACTGCAGAAGTTGCAGCAAAAAAACTGAGAGAATTAATTTAAAATATTCATTCACAAACAATAAAATTAAGGATATGGTAAAAGCCATATCTTTTTTTTTGCAAAAAAAAATATCGCAGTGTAAAATAAAAAAGTAAATCTTTTTATTGAACAGTATTATGTTCAACAAAAAGAAAACACGCTCAAAAAAAATAACTAAAATTGTAAAATTAAACCTTCACATAAAACAGGCAAAAGAGATGCTTCAGAGTTTAATAACTTAGGTTCTTACAAAAAATAATTTTTATTTAAAAAACAGAATTCAAAATCAATAATTAAGAATAATTCAAAGATCTAATCAAATTCCTTTTTCTTTCACTAATTATGAAAATATTATTGTTTAAG
>TARA_B110001450_G_scaffold67767_1_pt1 | contig 19469 bp, 19 predicted proteins | sample TARA_B110001450 | Tara Oceans TARA_B110001450 (sample SAMEA4396538) | marine metagenome | biome: Polar Biome; feature: [SRF] surface water layer (ENVO:00010504); material: water (ENVO:00002006), including particulate matter (ENVO:01000060) such as... | depth 5 m | reverse complement strand
AAGATCTTAAAGATATTACAGGAAAAATTAAAATAAATAAAATTGAAACTAAAAATATTACACCTTTAGATTTTTTTAAAAACTCATTAGATTTATATGAAGATAATGATACTATAAAAAATAAACTATTTACTTTTATTGCTACACAAAAAATAACAAATAAATATACAAAACGTGGTATATCATTGATAATGGATGGTATAACACAAGATAAATGGAATATATATATTTGCAAATTATTTTCTTTTTTACTAGATATTTCATTTGAATATCGAAAACAAAATGTATGTGAAACTCAACATAGTAAATTTATTATTAAAAAATGATTTAAGATTATAAGATGACTTATATAATAAATGTATATTATTTTAATTGAAAATGAAAATCTTAATTATTTTAATAATGTTCATTCATTTCTTATCAATAATAATTTTATATTATCAACATCAAATAGTTTTTTAGAAATTATTGTAAATGATAGTATTTATAAGATAACGGATGAATTACAAATTAAAAATTATAGAAAAACAAATATCATACCTCATAATGATTTTATAACAAAATATAATATAATAACAGAGAACGAAGAAGTAAATGAACAATATGATTACAATGTTACAATAAAAGAAGAAACAATTGAATATATTAAAATGGATGATGATGATGATAATATAAAAGATTTAGTAAAACAATTTAGAATGAAAAAAGAATTAATTTATAAGAAAAAAGATAATCATAAATTGTATTATAGGTGTGAAGTTATTACAGAAGGACTTGAAATTAATGAAAATTTTAAAAATATAACTTTTAATACAAAGAGTCCTAAATATGTATATTCTGTTATTTCAAATGAAAAATTAGATCACGATTATCATATACGTGAATTACATTTTATGCTCGATAATAATATAATCCCTTTGAAAAAAGAAGAACAACAAAATAGTTTAAATAACTATAAAAAATTAATTGAATCAATTTTTACACAAAATGTTATTAAAAAAGATTTTCCGGATAATATTGTTATGATTGCACCTAAACCAGCAACTTTAGAAAAACATAACTTAGCTTCTATAGAAGAATATGGTGTAACTTCTATTTTTGAAAATTATGCAGTAACAGAGAAAGCAGATGGTGATCGTTTTCTATTATATATTGATAATGAAAGTAAATCTTATTTAATAGAAACATCAAGTAAACAAGTTAGGGGTTGTACTATTACAACAAATGCTAAAAATTGTCTTTTAGATGGTGAATTAGTATTATGTCAAAATCGATTAAAGAATAATACGAAAGATCTTTTTGCGATTTTTGATATATATTATTATGAAAATAAAGCAGTATATATTCATCCATTATTAGATGATAATAAGACTATTTCAAGATATGATTATATGAAAAAATTCTTAGAATCTATAAAATATAAACATAGCCACGATATTACTATAAAACAACAATTAACATCTGATAATATTTTAAATAATTGTAATGAAATATTATCAAATACTGATACATATGATTATCATATTGATGGATTGATTTTCACACCTATAAAAATACCAGTATTTTCATCTTATGCTAATAAATCAGTACAATTAAATAATATAAATAATTTAAGTTGGAATAAAGTTCTAAAATGGAAACCACCTGATCAAAATACTATTGATTTTATAGTAATTGAAAAAGGTATAAGTAAATTATCATCAGATGGTAAAACTTATAAAGAATATTCATTAAATGTAGTTTTTAATAATCTTGATATGGAACCTATATCTGTAAAAAATGGTTTAGATTATATATATAGAGGTATTAAAAGATCTACGGAAAATACATATACTCTAAAACAATTAGATCTTGATGGATTACAAACTGTATATATAGAAACTGATATTAATAATCGATGTTTTACAAAAGATAAACACGAAATATTGAATCATTCTGTAGTTGAATTTGCATATGATAATATAACAGAATTATTAGCAAAACAAAAGAGATGGATACCTCTACGTATAAGACATGATAAGAATAAAGTTTATAATTTTGGAGAAGGTGAAATTAATAAAACCGCAAATAGTCATTTTGTTGCTATGAATATTTGGCGTTCTATAACAAATGAAGTATCAACTGATATGATATGTGGAAAACAAGATATAAATATAAATATTAAAAAATATTTAACAGGTTTAGATGTTTATTATAAAAGATCTATACCATCCTTTAATTTAATTTCAAATAAAATGAATCAATTTCATAATCATATCATTAAAGCAGATTTATATAAAGTTGATGTAAAATCTAATAGTTCAAAACAAAAGTCTTTATTAGAATTAGCTTGTGGTCAAGCATCTGATCTAAATCGTTGGATTGATAATAACTTTACAAATGTATTAGGTATTGATTATACTTTAGATAATATTACAAATGCAAAAGCTGGTGCTTATAGTAGATTCCTTAATTCTAAAAATAAAACCAAATATCTTACAATGTTATTTGTTGCTGGTGATTGTTCAAAATCAATTAGAAATGGTAAAGCTTCTGAAGGAATTGATGATAATGAAAGTAAAGAATTATTAAAATATATTTTTAATAATAAAGGACCATCTGAATTCAATTTCATTAAGTTTTTTCCAAAAACATTTGATGTTGTATCTTGTATGTTTTCTGTTCATTATTTCTTTGAAAATGAAGATATGTTAGATGGATTTATCCGCAATGTTGCTGAAAATATTGCTGAAAATGGTAAATTTATATTAACCTTTATGGATAATATAAATGTAAAAAAAATATTAAAACCTAATGATAAAGCAATAGGTAAAGATATACAAACCGGTGCAGTTGTATGGGCTATTAAAAGAAATTATAATATCCATCAAACATCTCCTTATAATCAAAAAATTGATGTGTTTATTGAAAATACTGGAAGACTTATTTCTGAAAATCTTGTTGATCTTAATATATTAATTTCTAAACTATCTAAATATAAAATTATATTATCTGAAACTGAAACCTTTGAAGAAACTTTTAATAAAAAGAAGGCATCTTTAACAATCGATAAACTTAATTATCAACAAAAAGGACAAAAATCAATATTAGATACTCTTGATACTGATAATAATTTAAAAACATTTAGTTTCTTAAATAGATGGTGTATTTTCACTAAAACAATTTAAAATAATCTAAAACAATTTTAAATAATCTAAATCAATAGATTATTTAAAATAGTAAAACATAAGGATGATCTTGTTGATAAATCATAACCAGAATTTGTAGCAAAGAAATTAATTAATGCTATTATATTTTTTATCGGATTACTATAACATAAGTAACAAAATACTTCTTTATCACTTATCGTATCTTCAACATATATTGTTACCTGTTGTCTTCTTAATTGTGCTAAATGATATTGTAAAATAGGTGGTAATTTACCATCAATATCCTTAGACATTTTAAATCGAGTGTAATTTTTATAATATACAGTTGTTGTAATATATAAATTATATAATATATCTCTCATTGATATCATTGTTGTATGTATTAAATATGTAGGATCTAATTTTTCACCATTATTATCTAATGGATAATCAATTTCTTTATTATATGTTTTTATATAATCTGATATATGAAAATCATCCATATTCTTTTGATAAACCCATATCATATTACGCCATACATTTGGATAACCAAAATCTGTTTCTTCTTGAAAAATAATATTATTTGAAGTTACTTTATATCTTTTATCATTCTCGTTAAATAATAAACCATAAATATTATTCAACTTTAAACCATCTTTTAAATTTATTTTCTTTGGAATTAATACACCATTCTCTAAACTTACATCTAAATCTTTATCATTATATTTTTCTTTTGTATTTAACAATATTAATTTTTTATAATTCTCTCCAAATTCATTCGTATAATCTACATATTTTTTATTTTCATAATGTATTATACCAAATGTATATACATTGTTTTTATCTAAACTTAATAAAAAATCATTTCTACTTATTGATAATGCTTCATTAAACATTTCACCATAATTTTTTGTTGGATGATTAAATTTTGAATAATCAATGTTTGTACAAGTACTTGTATTCAATATCCAACGATCATTATAATAATATACATAAACTAATGTTGAATCATAAGCAATACTACATTCTATATCATCTTTATCAATTACATCTTCATATTTTAATGTTTCTGGAATGTTATATGCTTTTGATAATATTACATTTGGTGATGAAAAATCTAAAATTACACTACGACATTCATTATATAAATCAATGAATAAATCAACATCTTTTCTTTTATAAGTATTATGTAATAATATTAAATTATTACTATTGTAAAACTTTTTTGTTTGAATTGAAGGCCAATAATGATTCTCGCGTAAAACTTGTAGTAATGTATTATTCCACGATATATCTTCTCTTTTAATTTCTTTTGTTCTTTTAATTATATTATTTAGAGACATTATTGTCTTGATAAATAGAATATATCTTTATATGATATTACGATAAATCAGGATGATATTTATGAAAAAACTCAGTGCTTATTTCTTCTGAACCTTTTTTTATATCTTTTGAACCCGATAATACTTGTTCTCTTTGTTTTAACATTTTACTAAATGATTCTTCATCAAAATCTAAATCTTTATCTGTTATCATTTTATACAAATGTTCATAACGTGATTTAAAATATACGTATTCATTCTTCTTAATTTTATCGGTTCTTGATCTTATTTCTTTTACGGTTTCTATTAATTCATCATTGCTTAATCCATCTGACATTTTATTTTATAATAGAATAATAAAAATGACTTCCGCACTACAATTTAGTTTTTTAGATTGTAATAAGAACTCTTTAAATAATATTAAACTTAAAGCACCTGATCCCGGTTTAGGATTATATGCTGCTAATATTGCTGAAGATTGGGCACCACCACACATTGAACCCACATCATCTAAATATATGTCACAATTTTATGCTAAAACACATAATCCTTCTTATACCAGATTAGGTAATAATACAGAAGAACAATCTAAATGTTAAAGTGAATTGAATCTTTATTTTTTTTTATTATATTACATATGAAATTATATGTTTCATCTACTTGTGATATAGTAATCGCACCCGTTATTAATATACTACCACTTTCAAAAACCGCAATTGTTATTTTCTTAACACCATCTTTAACATTTGATTTTGATTTAACATTCCTTATATCATAATGTACGGATGCATCCCTAAAATTGTTCTTATCATTCCACCAATATTCTATTTTTACACCCGGATATGTTGATGGATCAAATCTTGCAATCATATTATAATCATTTATCAATATTGTATGTAAAGTTCTACGTTTAATTGAAAAATTAGATGTATGTTCAATATCTTTAAATATCTTAAAATCAGTATTTATCATTAAAATTTGAATATTACCATATTCTAAATTATCAATCGTTTCAAATACATTTATTTTATTTGTTTTTATTTCATTTACTAATTCTTTTAAAGGTATATTAATATCTTCTATAGTTCGACTTCCTGTTATATGCAAACTTCCATTTTGAAATACTTTAACATTCACATAATAATTTGGAGCTACTTTATATACAAAAGATATCTGATTATCAAATGTTCTTTTATGTTGAACAGTTCTTTTCTTCTTTACATAATTTCCACGAACAATTTTATTTATACTATCTTTATTTTCAAATCTAGATGTATATACAAATGATTCGCATAAATCATCAGAATTAATTGTAATATTATTAAACAATTCTATCAAATTAATTTTAAAATCTTCTATATCTTTAATAAATAATTTTGCATTACTCGTTATTGTCGATATACGGTATTTTGTAAAATGTAAATCCATTATTTTTTTTATAATTTTTAAGTTTATATCATTTTTTCTATAACATTCTTTGTGCTCTTCTTATTATTATTAATATATGAAGTATTTAATATCTCTGCTACTGATGGAACATATGAATGTGGAGGAATATTTACTGCATAAAACTTATCTGTATTTTTATGCACAGATCTAAACTCCTTTATATCCATTGATCCCATAAATATATCCAACAATTCATAACTCGGAGCTGGATTTATCGGTATCTCATAACCATATGATTTTGCCATCATATTTATCATATTATTTATATCCCATACACGATCACTACGTGTATTCTTTGAAAAATTATATGCAGATGCACATTCAAAAGAACAAAAATTACCATATAATGTATAATGATTTGTCAATGAATCATATTGTATTGGCATACCACATATAAAATCATTTACATCGTGTTTACACCATAAACATAAACTCTTTTTTATTGGTTCTTGATGTATTATCTCTGAATAATTCTCTAAATTACCATTATCATAACCTGTTGGTTCTATATCTGTTGCAATATCATCCCTTAAATAATTATCGGTTAAAGGTAATTTTACAATTGTATTTTCATTTAATTCAGTATTACCTAATATTTCTTCTATATTCTTTTTTAAAGGTTCTTCTTTTTGTATTTTTTTTCTAGGCATTATGTTATGGTATAATAAAAATAATTGTTTATATCATTTTTTTAAACATATTTGTAAAGAAATTATATTTATCAGTTAAATCTTTCTTTATATCTAATACTTCATCTTCTTTTAATTTTTCTTTATTATTTTTATAAACATTCTTTATACATTTCGTTTTCATTTCATACACTTCACTTCGTAATGATGATATTGTTGATATTAATATATATAATAAATATATTATTACAATAAATATTATTAATGTAAATACTTCCATCTTTATTTTTAAACACATTTTTAACTAAATTTAAATCCACCCATTCCACCTATTATTTCAAATATATTATATTGTAAAGCATAAATATCCACATCAAATGTTTTTCCTCTTACTTCATCACTTAATTCTAATACAATTGAAGTATTTATTGGAAACTTACCACCTGGATTATAATACCCCGATGGTTGCCATTTTTCGGGACTTAGAGCAAATGAATAACAATAGATCCCTTCTTTTGGTATATTACTATGATGTATATATGGTTGAATTTTATTAAAAAATACTCCATCCTTTTCTTCTACTCTTTCATTCGATCGATTCCATAATATCTTTGCACTCTTCAATATCTCTTTATTCTCGAAATTATATGTTGTCCTTAAATTATAATTATTCATATTATTTTGTTCCCTTAACACCCATATTATCTCCTTTATTGGTGTATTTAAATCTAAACTTATTGATGTTGTTATATTATTCGTCGTTGTATCTTTCTTATACACATTCTCAACCAAAAATACATTATTCCTACGATTTACTGTTATTAACTTCCTTTCCGTTTCATTTAAATATACATATTGAGCTTCTATATATGCATCTAAATCTAATTGCTCTGGTCTTACAAAATCTTTTATCGTTATGTTATCTGGATGAAATAAAGGACTTACATATCCTCCTTTTGCTTCACCAATACCATTATCCAAATCTTTATTATACACCTGATATAACTTCTCTACATTTTCAAACTCTATTCTTAATATCACTTCACTTGTTTGAAGAGCACATAATGGTATCGCTAACGCTGGATTCTTTGAAAAATAAAATGGTAAAGGTATCCCTATTCTTTTTGATTTTATTGATGGATTACTCGGATAATATTCATATTCTATTTCGTTATTTTTTGTTATTTTTATTTGTTTATTTGATCTTCTTGGATTTAAAGAATTTGCTACATTTTCAGTTATAATATCATATTTATGTTTTTTTTCTGGTGATAATGTTAATTCATTCCATATTACCATCCATTCACCATATAAAGTATTTATAGCTACTCCTTGACTTCCTACAAATAATTCTGCTTTTTTTATTAATAAAGTTGCATAATTATCAATCCACCGAAATCTATAATCTTTTTCTGAATTTATTTCTGGTATCCTCACAACTAATGTTAAATTACTTAATAAATCACCGTGCCTTTCTATCTTTTTTATACATATATTTTCGGAATTACCTAACATTGGAACTGTTGTACTATCAAAATTTAATTTTAAATTATCCAATGCAAACCTTGTATGCCTTTTATATACATATTTAAAATAACTTAATTGAGGGGTTAATGATAAATATTGATCGACTTGTCCTATTGATACTAATTGAATTAATGGAGATACAGGCATTTATTTATTATTTTATTATATCTTTTACATCTTTATAATAATTTTATAATCATATGTAGATCTTTATAATATTTTACAATTATTTTATAATTATTTATAGATCTTTATAATATTTTAATAAATATAGTTTATTAACAAAAAAATAAATTATTCTTTAAATATATTTAAAGAGATTTAGGATCAGTATGTGCTTTCATTTCTAAAGATGCATTAGTTGCCTCTGGATCTGTATCAAAGTCTGATTCTGTTGGTATTAATGCAGTAGATTTATTACAACCTCCTTTAAATAAATTAATAATTTCAGTATCTTCTAAAGTATAATTGAAATATGTTAAATCTGATATTCCTATGTTCGTTGTTTTATTATCAGCATTAGAACTTAATAAAGCACTATTATCTGAAGATTTTTTATCTGTTCCAATATGTAAATCACTATTATTTGTTTTCATTGCAGTTGATTTATCTACAAGTTCTCCATCTTTATTTAAATAAGCATAACCATTAAGATATAGTTTTACAACTGCTTGATTTGTACTTACGAAAACATCATCTTCGGGTGATGTTTCACTTACTACTACTGTTATCATATTCCATTGTTCTTTTAAATCTTGTCTATTTGCTAAATCTTTTATACCTATTAAATTATTATCTTTTGTTACCATATCTCCAGAACAATTTTTATCACCAGTATTTGCACCTGAATGAAATACATCCGGATTTTGAATACTATTAAATTCTACAATAATAGCATCTATTTTCTGCACGTTAAAATCTAAACGAACTAAAGGATTCTTTACTAAAAACCAACCTTGATCATTATCATTTGTATCACATCTATAATCACTATTATATTTTACTAATTCATTACTTCCTTTATTAAATAATACTAATGTTCTATTTTCAGACACTTCACCAACCGTATTAGGAAAATATAACCAAAAATTATAACTATAAACAGAACCACCTTTTTGATTTATTGAAGGACTTAAATCAACATAAGTTCCTTTACTTTTATCTCGTGTATTAAAACTAATTTTATTGCCAACTTTATATTCATATACTCCATCTATTATTTGTGTTTTCTTTTTTATAGTTATTGGTGTTATTATATCTAATAATATTTCTCTTGCATTTTTGTTATACATACCATAAGCTAATACACCCATTAAAACAATTATAATAATTGCTATTATTATTTGAATTAATACATATATCATTTTAATTTAACAAATAGATAAAAAAATATATTAATCTGATAACTTGTAAAGTGGCGATCTTACACCATATCCTAAAGAAGCTAGAAGACCATCAATAGGACCTTCGCTATATATGTTATATATATCACGACTATTTAAATCATAATTATGAATACCTACTTTACTTAATAATCCATTAAATCCATATATAGCTGTATTATCACCGCCTACAATTAATTTTCCAGTTTTATCCAAATTTAAATTCTCTATTTTCTTTTTTTCACTCTCTCCATCTTCTTTTTTATTTGTAGTTGAACTTACTAATTGTGCATCCATATACAAACTTATTGTTGCACCTTGGTAATCATCTGATATTACTACCGCAATATGAACCCACCGTTGCATCGGTAAATAATCAAATGCTACTGTATTATCTTTTTTATTAGTTATAGTATCTGTACTGGTAGAAGAAGTAGTAGATGGGAAATGTATAAGTAATCTTGAATCTTTTAATATAACAATAGGAGAATTAGAATTTTTATCAATACCATCATCTCCAATTGAAAATATATGTTTAGGTTTTCCACTTGCATTATTAACATCATTTACATAAACCCAAAAGGTATAAGTTCTTCTATTTCCATTACCAGCAGATGGGAAATTTTCAATTAATATAGTTGATTTAACATTGCCTTTAATTGGAAATTTAGTTTTTTTAATAATAATTGATTTTTTATTAAATACTGCATTTGCGATAAAATAATAAACAACTGCAACACATATAATAGCAATTACAATTACAGCTATAAGACCATATAATACACTGGGATTATTTAACATTTCAGTGGTTTTTTCTAAAGCAACCCCTAATTCTTCACTAACTTTAGAAGTAGTATTTGAAGCTATATCTTTAACACTATCAACAGCACTATTTGCTAATCCAGATACAATATTTACTCCTTTATCCGCTGTAGATTCTTCTTCATTATCTGTATTTTGACGATCTTTTTCTTCTTTATCCGCCATAGCTATATACCTTTATTATATCATAATAGATATTTTCTTTTCATGTTATCTAATATATTATTATCCATTTTAACAAATGCTTCTATATAATTCAAATCTAACATAAATTCGCGATATTTATGTATTATTTTACGATTTATTTTACGCTTTATATTAACTATATAATCTTCAACTAATATTGTTGATTTTTTTAAGAAATTATTTGGTATATCTTCAATACAAATCACTTTTATATATATAATTATTTGAGATTTTATATCATCTAAAGCATTCCAAAAACCTTTTTCATTTATTACATTATCATTTATTATAATTATCTTTTGTTTATTTGAATTATTAATACATTCCAATATAGATATTCGGGTTGCCATTATTATTTTTTGGTGTAATTCATTGAAGTTTTCTACATATAATATTTCGTAATCATTCAATTCTGTTTCATCAAAATTAATATCTATAAATATTAATTTCGCCATATAACCAATGTTATTATATATATAAATAATATTAATATAGGAGATAATAAATATAAAGAAAATAAAGATTTATTTTCATCAGCATATCCTATTGTTTTTAATTTTCCAGATTCATCAAACATTAAAGACGGTTCAAATAAATATAATATACTTAATATAATTATATATATTAACAAAGTTATCAATATTCTTAACATTTTATTTAACATTTTATTTTATTATAAACAAATGATCAAGTTATTTATTATCATATTTATTATACTTATTCTGTATCTTTTATTATTTCATAAATCAAAACTTATTGAATACCTAGATAATAAAAAATACTTCTTTTATATTTCCAAATCACCCAACTTATATTGTACGCATAATATTAATGACAGAAAAATAGGCTATATATCAGATTCTGATAAGAATTTTATTAATACTATCAGTAAATCTTATCGTATTAAACCATCTAAACTTGTTAAATTAAATCCAAAAGTTCCTATTTTTGATAATGTTGATTTTGGTATTATATCCGTTTCCAAAAATAGTAATATCTTTAATGTTATATCCGATTTTGATTTATTCATCTATTCATTTGATAATATTGATATTGATAGAATTAACATATTTATGAAAAATATTAAATTACAAGATGATTTTAATATTAAAGAATTCTGGAATTTTAATAAAAAAATAAATACAAATAAAACAACTGGATTATATATTGATTCTACTGAAAATTTTATCACTCGATTAAAAAGAGATCCGGAAATTGAAAATCCTAAATACCATTGTTATAATGATAAAACAAATATTAATAAACAATTATGTAATATGAAATACGATACATTTGGTAATATTAAAAATCCACAAACAATATGGGATAAACCTTGTGAAAAAAATGAAGATTGTCCGTTTTATAATAAAAATAAACATCATCAAACTCATAAAGGTAAATGTATTGATAATTATTGTGAATTACCTATCGGTGTTAGAAGATTAAGTTATACAAAATATGATGATTCAGGTATTGTTAATAAACCATTTTGTCATAATACCGAAGAATGTAATGATGATAGTGATTATGTTTTTGCTTAAATAATTACATTGTATTATAATAAAATTATGGAAACTATAATAAAAATTGTTATAATTTTAGTTCTAATAATAATTTATTTTATGACTATGAAAAATTGTATGGAAAACTTCGCTATTCTACCATATAATTCTAAATTAAATACTAGCAATAAATCAAATGCACTAAAAGATCGTCATCAAATTGATAGTATTGATATTGATATTAATACAAATGAAAATAGTTATTATTACGAATTTTCAAATGAAAAATATTTAGAATTACTTATTTCAATGTTTAATCCTTCTGCACCTGAAAAATACATCATTTTAAGAAATAATGAATGGCAAACTGAAATTGATTCAACTATTACAGCTATTTACAATAAAGCTTATCAATTTATTTCAAATAAAATTGCGGAAAATACACCTGATATACAAATCGTTCATGATCTTTTAATTCAATATAAAAAAGACGAAGAAAAACAAGAATACTTATTAGAAATCGATATGATATTATATCGCAATTATAAATTAAATGGAAAACACGTTAATTTCTTAATTTATGTTAATCATACAAGAGAAAGAGTTATTGATATTAATATTAAAGGGGTTGTTGGTGAAGATAAAATTGGCTTACACCCTATAGTTCCTAAAGATACTACTGATTATGTATCTTTTGAATCTATTGATAAATTAATCATAGAATGATTGATCATTATTATCATCCCCTTTATAAATTACTACGGGATCATTATCATACTCATCATTATTATAATTATAATCATCATAGGTTTTTATAATACCAGATTGTTTTAACATCATTGCTACTTCTTTATCATCCGAACTTAAACTCTCTAAAATATTAATTGCTTCTACTTTTAATTTTTCACGATAATCTGTTATTGATTTATTATATTCATCTCGTGTTAAAATCGTTTTTGAACTTAAATCCTTTATTCTTTCAAAAATATCAGTATTCTTATCAGAATTGAAATATGTTAAATATTTTGCACTTAAATATATATACATTTTCTTTCGTTTTGTTGTAAAATTAATATCATTACAACAACTATTTTCAAGTATAGCTATTTGATCATAGAAATATGTTGAATCCTCTAAACAACCTGCCAATAATAAAATCTTCAAATTATGAACTATATTACATTTATCTATAATAAATCTCTCTAATGAAAAATGATCGGTTGTATTCATAACATTCATCATAAAATCTTTTACACACTTCTTAACATAAATATTCAATAAACTTTGATTTTCTAAATATTTATTTATTTCATCATCGTCTATTTCTATATTATAATTATCAATATTATCATCTTCATCATCCTCATTTTTATATAATATTAGATCATTATTCTCTATTTCTTCAGGTAAATATGTTGTTACTTCCCACGGTTTTTCGTTTTTTTCATAAGAAATTAACGTTTCATTATAATATGTTTGAATATATTTTAAATATTGATCTTGTTTTTTTATTATATCATTATAAGCTTCAAAATCTTGATTTAATAATTGAGGACAACAACCCGATATAAAATTATTTACACGACCTAAACTTTTTGGTACTATGTACTTTAATGCCCTCACATAATTTATATATTTTATATCATTATCCGCATTCTTCAATTGTATTACTAATTTTTTATAAAACTTACTATCTACATCCTTTATTTTATCATTAATATCCTTTTCATACAATTCTTTCAATTCAAATAATCTATTCTTACAAGATTCATTTGTTAATATTAATTTCTTTAATTTCTTTTCTATATCTTTATCATTATGATAATGTTCAGTATTTGTTGATATATTCATAAAACAACATTTTATATAACTATATATTGATTTGTTCTTTGGAAAAATTACTTTTGGATCACCTAAAAGATCTTCTATTTTAATTGGTTCTTCATATTCATAAAAATAATTTATACATTCGTTATTTAATTGCAAATCTTCATATTGATTATTATAAAAATTAGTTTGAATTGTAAAATATAAATAAAATAACATACTTTCAATCCTCTTATTATCACTAAAATTATTCATATATTCTAACATTTCATCGATATCTATATTTAAATCATTACTTATCTCACGAATCATACTCTTTTCAAATAAATTTGTTTCATCTTCCACTTTTTGAGTTCCTATATTTTTTATTATATTTCCATAATCTGTATATTTTTCATTATGATCATCTTCATCTTCATTATCTATTATTTCTATTAAATCCTTTTCAAAATTATATTCATTTATAAATACTTTATCTCTATTATTACAAATTGGTATTAATTCATTTATTTCATTATTTTCATTATTCTTTAATTTTGTTAAGATCATTAATAATCTTTCAATTTCTTTCTTTTTTAAATAATTATTGGCATTATCATATACAGTTTCTATATCTATGTTATCATCACCTATATTTTTATATAAATCTTTTATTGAACTAAATATATTTACATTTATATCATTTAAATTTAAATTTATATCTGATAATCGATTTAATATCTCTATGATCTCTTCATTATCATAATTTTCTAAACTTTTTGTTATATAATTATTTATATCATCATCCCAAAATATTATATCCTTCAATTCATCCAATTCTATTTTATTATTCTTATTCTTTGATTCTATACATTTTTCTATTTTATCATATTCATCATCTTTCATATTTTCTATATCTTTTCCATATCTTTTCATCATATCATTCACATAATCAAAATCATTATCTTTAAATTCTAATTCCAATTCTTTAATTTCTGGTAAAATACTATGTAATTTAGAATATAAACTTTCACGTATATTCGTCTTATATAAATATAATTCTTCTTGAATTAATTCTTTCGGTATATCACAACCTATTTTTAAATAATGATCTTTATTAATTACATTAATAAAATTATCAATATAATTTACATCATCCTCAAAATTAAATGGATTATTAAATAATTTAATTAATAACTCTTCTTTATTTTTATAACGATTTTTATACATTTTTATATATTGTATTTCATCGCGTTCTTCATATTCAATATTATCTAATAATCTATAAACTTTTTCTAATTTACTTTTATTTGCTAAAAAATCATCAATATAATCATCTACGATCGCTTTCGATTTATATTCATTGTCAAAAAAATCATTGAAATAATATTTTAATCCCTCTTTTGAAAATATATTAATTGCATTTTCTAATCTTGGAATATATTTTATTAATATTTCGGGTAATTCATCATCCATATTTTATCTTATTGTTTTAAAAAAGTTTCTTTTACTAAATGTAATTTATTCTCTATTATCTCATTACAAATTATTTTCATAAAATTCATATAATCTTCCTTTGTTTTTTCTTCATTTAATGTCATTCTTATTGTTAATACTTTTTCTAATGGATGTTTTACAATATAACCTATATATGTACATACCATATTATCCATTGTTTTCTTCTTTGGAATTACATAATGATCAAATATATAAGATTGTATTATGTTTCCAATTGTATCATTTTCATCCGGTATATTAAAATCATAAGTTAAATTATTATTTTCAAATTGCTCTATTGTTGTTTTATCTATTAATGTTACTAATTTATTTATTAAAATATCAACCGCTTTTAATAACATATATTTATGACTTATTGTATTATTTATTAATTCAAATTCAAATACATATTCACCATCTATATAATCCCTCTCTTGTTCTATAATACTTTTCGTTTTTACAAATTCATTTTTTGGTTTGTTGAATACCGTTATACCTGAAATTATATTAAACGATGCATTCTTTCTTCCTGTTTCTTTAACTGCTTCTGCTTTTAAATGTAATTCTTCATTTTTACGCAATTTTGTTATCGTTATTGGCGATTTAAAGAAATTCTTTATTTCTTTTCCATCCTGTTTTACAATTAAATTTCTTGTTGTTATTAATTTTATTCCCTCTGATTCAGAACAACTCTCATTTAATTCTATTTCAAACTTATTCTCATCAAATATAAATTTATCATTATATTCTTCTGTAATATCTAATGGTATTAAAGCTATCCGATTTGCCAAAATTTCATTATTCAATACTGTTGTGTTTTTTATAATATTTACAGTACTATCAATACCATTTCCTATAAATCCTAATATTGGAATATCCATAAGTAATACACGTCTAATACCATTTAATATAGATAAATCTACATCTTTCATAGTAAAACTTATTCTATTTGTTTTTTCATTATAATGGAACATTTATATTACTATTATAAATTAATCATTTTTTATATAAAACTGTAAAGTTATTAATAATATTAAAATGTTCTTATTTTACAGTGATTCTTGTAGTCATTGCACTATGTTAATAGAAACATTAAAAACTTTAGATAAACAAAAAATTATTAAACTTATATCTATTGATTATTTAAAATCAAATCAAATTATCTTTGATCATAGAATCACGCACGTTCCCGCAATATTATTACCAGATGTTAATAAAATATTATTTGGTAAAGATGTTTTTGATCATCTATTATTACCAGGTAAAGGAGTTTTATTAAATCCTAATATTACTTCAAATACTTCAAATACTTCAAATACTTCAGAAATTACTGATCTTTCTGAACCTTCTGGTATTGATTCATTTATTTCACAAAGTTATGAAAATATTGATGATACTGATAATTATTTAACCGGACCTGTTACTATTTGGGAAAAATTAGATGGAAAAACTGAAGAAATACAAATAAATACTAAACCAATTGGAAATACTGATACTGAAAAAAGTCATAAGCAATTACCAAGTCTTGCTGAAATACAAAAAATGCGTGAATCTGCACTTCATTAAAAACATAGTTTAGATATAAAGATATTCAATAAATATATTAAGTAAAATGACTACTTATGTATTTAACCAATATTTCTTAACATTTATAAAAACTGTTAAAAAAAATGCTAGACCTTTAAAAGAAAAAAAAGCTTATGCTAGAGATACATTAAATAAAATACACGCTTTTTATAATACTTTTGATAATAAATCCAATGACTATTTAAATAATTATTCTACAATATTTACCGATTTTATTACAAATACACTTGTTGATTGTAATAAAGACGAAATAGAAAAGTGGTTTGAAGATAATCAAGATCTTAATATTCTTCAAAATATTACACTTAAAAATGTTAAATCTATTTTAAAAAAAACTACCATTTTACACCAATTTATATTAATTTTTCATTTATTTAAAAATACTGATCTCACTGAAGATAATATTAAAAATATTATGGAAAAACTTAAAGGCGCCACCATTGAAGATGATCTTATTCCTGAAAAATATCGTAAAATTGTTAATCGTATAGCAGAACTTGCTATTGAAAATAAAACTGGATTCTCTATGGAAGATATTGAAGATACAAGTATTGGTAAATTAGCTAAAGAGATTATGGAAGATGTTGATATTGAAAAAGTTAAAAAATCAATAAATACAGAAGGTGATATATTAGGTGCTTTATCTGATCCAGATAATGGTATTGGTAATTTAATCTCAGATGTTAGTCAAAAAATGGCAACTAAATTAAAAAGTGGAGAACTTAAACAAGATGCATTATTGAAAGATGCTCTTAGTATGGCTGGTAAATTACCTGGAATGTCAGGTGGTGGTGGAGGTGATGGTGCTCCTGACATTGGAAACATTATGAAAATGATGTCTGGAATGATGGGAGGAGGAAATATGCCCTCATCTCGTTCTGTTCAACGTAAAATGGATAAAAAAACTAAACTAAAAAAGAAATTAGATAGTAAAAATAAAGAATGAGTGTCTTTTGGTTAAATGATCCATCCGTATTATTTAAAGAAATACCCCATAATATTACATTTATTGATAAATTAAATATTATATTCTTAGTTAGCATTGTTATTAGTATTATCTTAGTTTTAATTAATAATTTTGAATTATCTTATTTAGCTTTAGCTATTATTGTTGGTATTATAACTTTTATTATTTATCAACACAAATATGTTTATAATGTTGAAAAATTTAATTCAAAATGTGTTATGCCATCCGTTAATAATCCTTTTATGAATCCTAATGTTTTAGATACTAAATATGCAAAACCTTGTGATATTGATAATGCTATTTTAAATAAAAACTTTTATACAAATACATTTAGAGATGTTAATGATTTTTATGAAAGAGGTTTATCCGTTAGACAATTTTATACAGTAGCCGGAAAAACAATTCCAAATGATCGCGATTCACTTGCACAATGGTTATATAATACAAATGATAATAAAAAATCTTGCAAACAAGGTAATAGTTCTAGATGTATTAAAAATATTAATTTAGATAGAGATGATTTAAGATTTGTTGGTTAATTTTCTAAAGCACCTGTTACATAAAATATTATTTATATTTTGTTATTTTAGGTGGATTGAATAATATATTTATTAATATATATATATTCTCATTATTCATATTTCCACCATAATATTTATGATGCTTTGGTACTGTTTTTTTTATTTCATTTTGTTTTATTATATTTACTAAATCTAATTTTTTATAATATTTCTTTAAAGTTCTTTGTATTGTTAAAATATTTAAATAATCTGATAATAATCCATCTGATATTTTTGTTTCTATGTTAGGTATATTATGTAATAATATACATATTACACATAACCAATCATTAATATTATTTATTTCTTGGGATATCTTTCCAATTTTTTTATGTATTAATACTTTATTTCCACTATATAATTTATTTTTTACTTGATTTAAATGATAATTTGATGTACTCTTTATATTATTTACAGCATCTAAAATTGTATAAATTATTATATTAAAATTAAATTCTGATGAGTTATTACTATTAATTTTGTTAAATTCAGTAACATCATCCGATTTATTATTAATTTCTTTAGATTTATTAATAACTTCACTTAAATTATTATTAACTGTGCCTAATATTGATTGCTTTAAATTTAATATTAAAATTAAATCTGTATAATTTTCATTCAATTCGGTATTATGCTTTTTACTATTTGTTAAATAAATATCTGTAATTTCTGCAAGCAATTTTAATTTTGATTTTGATTCATTTACTGTAGGTAAAATCGGTATTGTTTTTGAATATAATATATTAATTTTCTCTTGAATTTTAACTTGCTTTAAAAAATCAGGAGCTTTGTTTTTACATAAAATATTCTTAAAACATTTATTTTTAAATGTAAATAAAAAATCACATATATTTGATATTTTATTTTCAATGTCTTCGATAGTTTTTATGTTTTTTAAAGCATTTATATCTGTTTTTTTATTTAATCCAACAAGTACATAATGTGTTGCAGATTTAGAATTCAATATTTTAATAAGTACAGTAATTAAACTATCAATAAAATTATTAATTATTAGTTTTGAAGAATTTGAAAATTGAAATTCTAAATTTGTAGGTTGAGATTCAATTTTAGGTTTTATACTAGTTACTGATTTTGATTCAATTTT
>TARA_B110001450_G_scaffold255703_2_pt1 | contig 19548 bp, 15 predicted proteins | sample TARA_B110001450 | Tara Oceans TARA_B110001450 (sample SAMEA4396538) | marine metagenome | biome: Polar Biome; feature: [SRF] surface water layer (ENVO:00010504); material: water (ENVO:00002006), including particulate matter (ENVO:01000060) such as... | depth 5 m | reverse complement strand
TCGGTGTAGTTAAATGGCTGGGCACCGAGACATTTAAACAATTGTTTACCACATTCAAATGATTCACAATAATCAACGTTAGAATCAGGCTGAACGACCCAGATAAGCTCTTTGCAAGGGTGATTGAAATTGAGTTTAATTTTATTCGATGATGAACCAACTGATTCATCGCCGGTGAACTGAAGCTGTTCAATAATGTATTCATGAGGGCTCTGTGCCATTTTACGTCTTTCATCAGTGTCAAGGAAGATGTAATCAACATAGAGTGAAGCAGCAACAAGTCCTTGATTAAGAGCAACGGGTACTTTAACATCTTCACCTGCTGTGGTGCAATGCATTTTTTTAACAGCCCACAAACATTCATCAATTGGACGAATTTCGAGATTAATTTTGACTTCATGGTACTGAAGAGCAATTAAAGGTAAGGCAAGACCAGGATTGCGGCAGAACCAGAACTGAAGTGGTACGTAAAGTGTGGTTTCAGGTAAAGCATTACGAGGAGCACAGACCTGACGAGGTGCATCATTAGAGCAAGGGCCATCTACTTTAGCGAAAGCAGGATCAGTAACATATGTAAGCTGTGTAGTATTACCAATCATTTTGAAGTATCCACGTTCCTGTTCTTTGGAAAGTGTAAGCTGATTCCAGATGTGCATCCAATCACCATACTGACGATCAATACGCTGGCCACCAATCTCAACTTCAACTGTTGAAATCATATGTTCTCCGATGTAATCTAACCAACGAGCATATACTCCCCCACTTGGGTTCATGCTTTGATTAATTTCAGGAAGAGTTACCTGAAGGTATGTGCGGTAAGCAAGATCACCATTACGGCTAATTGTGCAGGTAACTCTGCGAGTGAAATCTGCCTGTCCATTGAATGTTTGTTCAATAGATTCCATTGCAAAGTTAGTGTGGCGACGATAAGTCACTCTCCAGAAAGTAATTTGTGGGTTACCAGTAAGGTAAACATCTTGAGCGCCATAAGCTACGAGTTGCATTAATCCTCCTCCCATGTTTTATATTATTGCTAAAGAAAATAATTTTAACAAAATAATTTTATTATAAGTTATTATTTAAATTTGTTTTAATAAAATTGTCTATATAATTATCTAAATGAACTTCTTTCTTCCCTTCATGTTTCTTAGTAAAAATAAATTGGTTTTTTATTTTTTTTACGCTCCATCCATCAATAATTGCATTATAAATAAATTTCATTTTTTGTAATGTAATAAAATCAACTTCATTTTCGCTTTTTACTATTATTGACTCCATTAAATTAATATATAAAGTAATAATAGAAACATAAAATAATTATATTACTAATAAAAAATAAAAATAAAAATAAAAAATAAAAATATATGTTTTATTAAAAAATAAAAATAAAAATATATGTTTTATTAAAAAATAAAAATTAAATATATTATATATAATTTATTATATTAATAAACAATGCCAATGTTTAAACCAAAGAATACAAAAAAAATAATTATAACAGATAAAACAAATACAACATTGGATACTAAACATAAAGAAATAATGGATAAATTTAAAGAATATGATACATCAGAAATACCTAAACTAAAACTACAAATAAAAAAAGAAAAAAATAATTTATTAAAAAAAAATATAACTATTGAAGAAAAACTAGATATTAAAGATAAAATAAAATCAATAAATAATAAAATAAATAGCATAAATAAAGAAAAAAATAATTATTTTTTAGATAATTCAAAATATATTTATAAATACTTTGAAAATAAAAAAAAAATAGCACAAGGTAAAAATAAAACAACTATTTTAAATAAGTTTTTTAATATAGATAAAGCTAATAATAATAAAAATGAAAAAGAGATTACAGATATACAAAAATATCTTACTAATGTTGATGATTCATTCCTTAATATAAATAATTTTATTTATCAAAAAGATATATGTTCACATTGTAATAATGGAGAAATGATTTCTATAGAACATGAAGGTTTACTAGTTTGCAATAATTGTTCTATCTGCATTAGATTTTTAGTTGAAAATGAGAAACCTTCCTATAAAGAACCACCTAAAGAAGTATGTTTTTATGCATATAAAAGAATAAATCATTTTAGAGAAATTATAGCACAATTTCAAGCAAAAGAAACTACACAAATACCAGAAATAGTACTAGAAAATATTAAATTACAAATAAAAAAAGAAAGAATTAATTTATCACAAATAACAAATAAAAAAGCTAAAGAAATATTAAAAAAATTAGGTTATAATAAATATTATGAACATATTCCATTTATAAAAGATAAACTCGGTATTAAACCTCCAATTATGAGTTCTGAATTAGAAGATACATTATGTAATTTATTTATGGACATACAAGGTCCATATGCAAAATATTGTCCTGATGATAGAGTTAATTTTTTAAATTACTATTATACTGTTTATAAATTATGTGAATTATTAGATCAAAAACAATTTTTACCTTATTTTCCTATGTTAAAAGATAGAGAAAAAAGAATAGAACAAGACGAAATATGGAAACAAATATGTAAAGAATTAAATTGGGAATTTATTCCAACTATTTAAATATTATAAAATAATTAATTAAATAAAATAATTAATTATTTTATGTAAAAATAATAATTTATATTTTTAAATTACTAATTTAAATTTTTTTTATTTTTAATTTACATTTTCATAGCACCACCTGGGAAACCTACTAGGTTTGCTCCAATACCAAATCCTGCACCAGTTCTTGCATTTACACCCATTGCAGGAATGTATGTATCTAGAATACTAAATGTAGCTGCTGCAGTTAAAGCAATCAATGCGATTTCATCTAAATTAAGAGATTTTTTTGGAATTGCAAAAGCTGCAATAGATACCATTAAACCTTCTACAAGATATTTAATAGCTCTTTTTACTAATTCACCTAAATTAAGTCCAAGTTGCATATTATAATAATTATTAAGAAAAAAATATATATTTCATAAAACACTTAAAATATAAATACTTATATTTATATTAATAATGGCTGAAATAAATTATGAAAAAATGCAAAATAAAGATGGCTCTATAAATGAGAAATACGTTGATGTATTAGATGAAGATAAACTAATATCAGGGCAAAAATTTACTTGTATTTCTTTTATCTCTCCAGAAAATATAATTAGACAAAAAAATATGTATTTATTTGATGAATTCCTAAAACAATGGGATATGCACAAATCTATGGAAAAATTTACACAATTCTTAAATTTTATTTCTTATAAATATAAACTAGATTTTGATAAAGTTATGGTTGAATTAGATGAATTTTGTAAAGAAGAAAAAGATAAACTTTTTCTTACCACATTAGATGACGATTATAAAAGCTATATTGATAATCATGGTGATAAATTAGAAGAAGAATTTAATAAAAAATATAAATTTCAAACAAGTGTTAGAGGTATAAAAAATAGAGGGAATTTCCCTTCTCAAGAAGAAGCAGAACTTAGAGCTAAAATGCTAAGAGAAAATGACCCAAACCATGATGTTTATGTAGGTCCAGTTGGTATGTGGATGCCTTTTCACCCTGAAGCTTATAAAACAGGTAGAGTTGAACATCTTGAAGAAGAACTTAATCAACTTATGCAAGAGAAAATTAAAAATGAAAAAGCGGCTAAAGAAGAATTTGATAAACGTGTTAAAGAATCAAAACAAAAAGCTATTGCTGATAATATTATTAAAGCTAAAGAATCTGGTAATGTTCTAACTCAAACTATTAATGATAATGGGGATCTTATTAATATTACTAATATGAATACAACAGAAAATGTATTATCAAGCTCTAATACATCAATTGTTTCATCAAATGATGTTAGAAAAGAGCTGTTTGAGGGTGATAATATCGTTACTGACAAAAATTCAGATCATGGACTAAGCGAACTTATGGAAAATAAAAGTAATCATGAAGATGAAGATGAAGATTAAAATTAATTAATGTAAATTCAAATATTTAATAATTTATAAGTTTAATAATTTATAAGTTTAATAATTTATAAGTTTAATAATTTAATATTTAACTATAATAATATATTAAATATTATTGTATATATTTAATTATATTAGTTATATAAATATAACTATGAAATACAATAAATGTTCTTATATTTCATGTAAAAAAAAAATAAATAATTTACAGCTAATTACTAATAAATGTAAATGTAATAAATATTATTGTAATATTCATAGATTACCTGAAACACATGATTGTTGTTATAACTATATAGATGATGTCGATAAAGAAAAATTTATTTTTGATAACAAATGTGTAAAACAAAAAATAAACAAAATTTAATAATAATTAATTATCAAAATAATTAATTTAACTATTAAGTTAAATATTATTATTATAAAATATGTTATATTAATATTATATATAATGACTTTTTCAAAAAAAAGTAAACAAAAAATATGTCAAAGAATTAGTAAAAATAATAAAAAAAATAAAAATGATAAAAAAACAAAAAAAAAATTAATAGGTGGTCGTAGAATTATTGGACCTTATTATAATAATAGTTTTATAGATATAATTGTAAAACGAGATAATGTTCGCCCTGAATTAAAAAAACATACATTTATAGCATTTAAAAAGAATTTGAATACCATAATATATGGTAATAAAATCGAAGATATATTAAATACTCCTAACATTAACGATGAAATAAAAAAAAGAGAAAAAGAAACAAACATCAAAAAATTACAAGAAGATATAGATAAAACAGATAATAGAATAACTGATAATATTAGTGATAGAAGAGCAAATAAATTATTAAAAAAAAAAAGAGAACTAGAAAAAAATAGGGAAAATTTAGAAAGCAACGAGTTAACAAGTGGTGGTAGTAAAACAAAAGAAAATACAGAATCTCAAGCAGAAACAGAGACACTAACAGATGCAGGAACAGATGTATCATCAGAAATAACGTTTACAGACACAGAGATAGGTGTAAGTTCTAATATACCTGATATAACGTATACAGAAACAGGCCCAAATACAGAAACAGAACCAAATACAGAAACAGAACCAAATCCAGAAACAGAACTAAATTCAGAAACAACGAGTGATGAAACATTAGAAACAACATATACAGGAACAGATATAGAAAAGGAACCTTTAACTAGAGATAAAGATGCACAATTCTTAAATGTAAAAGATAACGAACAATATGAAATACTTGAAGATTATGTGTTAGCGGTTTCACGCCATGCAAATAGTAAGGGATATTCATGGAAATCTACTAAAGAAAATCATGTATACACATATGGTTATTTATTTACTCAAATATCACATCCAGAAAAAGGAAAAATATGGGTAAAAACAAATGATACAAATTTACAAATAAGGAATAAAGTATTAAAAAAATTATATAATTCTAAGACAAAAAAATTAGAAACTACTGATGAAAGAAGTAAAATAAAGACAATTTTAAAAACATTTGATTTTAATATAACAGAATTATTGCCTATTAAATTTCTAGAAACAACATTAACAGAAGATGAATTTTTTGAAAAACTTCAAAAAGAAAAAGAAGTACAACAAAAGTTATTAGCAGCTAGTAGAGAAAATAAAGAACTTGAAAATATAAAAAAAAAAGATAAATTAACACGTAATATAGATAGTGATATAAGAATATTTAAAGAACAAATATTAGATTTTATATCAATATTTAATAGACTAGTAGATGAAATAGAAGAAGTAAGGGATATTTTAGAAAAATATAGAGAAAATGTTATTATATCAAAAAGAGTAGAAAATAGACACTCATTCGATGCTATAGCAAAAAATATTAAAATTATTACTGATTCTAGAAAGGAATTAGATAAATTACGAAAAAAAATAGATCTTTATATAGGTTCATCTAAAATAAAATTATTAAAAAAAGATGACTATTTAGTTAGAGATATTCCTATTGTATTAAGAGAAATATGTAGTAATGTAAAGATTATAGATGATTATTTATCAGTATCATCAGCTTTATCTTTACGAAGAACACTGAATCTAGTAAGTTATAAAGATAGGATTAGACAACGTCATGATTTTTTAGTTAAAGAGAATGGAGATGGTAATAAAGCATATAAAGTATTAAAAAATTATAAAGAACAATTATCTAAACCTGAAGAAACACTACGAGAAGAACTGGAAGAACAACAAGAAAAGGGTTTAACGCAACATGGTGGTGAAGTTGGAATTACTGGGATGGACTATATTTATGACAAATTAATAAATAATAGACTTACTGCTCTTTTATCAGAGAAAGACACAAATAATGAATATATGACTAATATTGATATTGGTACTAGTGCCCGTTATCCATTCAAACATGTGCCCTCTAGTTGGATAACAGGGAGATTTCTACATGAACGTCGAGCTTTAAGTCTAAATACAACGGTTCTTAATATTTTAAATATTATTAAAATACTTATATTAAAAGAAATAAACAATAGTAAATATATACCAACACAAATACTAAATGATACTAAAGAATGTAAACAAATTGCATATCTATTAGAAGCAGAACTAATAAGAATTTTTTGTAAAAAAATTAAAGTAAAATATGATAATAAAAGAAAAAATAATGAATTAACTAGTATTTATAATATTTATCAGTTTTTATTAGATGATGATTCTGATATATGTAGTGAAACTAGCAAGAATACCATTTGTGGTAAATTAATTAATATTAGAAAACAAGGATTCTTAAGCGGTGTTAAACGAACAATGAACTATGATAAAGAACAAACTCTTTCTACATTTAGATCACTATATAAAGATATTTTAGAAAAAGAAGCAAAGAGAATAAAAAAAGAATTAGAATTAATATTTTTTAGACTAACTATAAATGAAAAGAATTTTTTAGAAGTTCTACAAACATTATACTTATTAAATAAAGGAAATAATATTGATGTAGCTAGCTTAATAAATGATGTTAATAAATTATTAAATAAAGACATCTCTCAAGAAGAACATGGAAATGCAAGCGCAATAGAAAACACAGAATTAGAAGACACAGAACTAGAAGACACAGAACTAGAAGAGAGAGAACCAGAAGAGAGAAAACCAGAAGATAAAGAATCAGAAGACAAAACAACAACAGAAGAAGATAGAAATACAAGTGAAATAGAAGAGTCAAAATCAGAAGAGTCCGGTTCTCGACCAAAACTTCCAATTTTTCTCGAGAAAAAAATGAAAATGGACGGAGGTGATAAAGAAGAAGAAAGACAAAAAGAAAGTGAAACAGAATATAATTTTGATTTGCAAATGCGAGTAGTAACAGCTTTATTACACAAAGTTATTATATTAGAAAATGATGAAAAAAATATAACATTAAAAAATAAGTTATTAAGAAAATTAGAAACAGCGAATAATTTAAAATTAAATGATTTACTAGATATATTAGAGGATTTCGAAGATATTAGTATAAAATCAGTTAAAACTGATACTAGTACTAATACAGATACAAAGCAAGATGAATTATCAGGTGAAAAAGATGAATCATTAAGTGAAACAGATAATTTAGATACAAAAGAATATTTCAAGGATATAATTTCATTTTGTAAAAAAGAAAATAATATAGCTTTTATAGATGATCTTAGTAATTCTGAATGGTTAAAAGATCCAGAGAAGTTAAAATTACAACTAGATAATATAGATAAAGTAAATGAATTTTATAAAATACTTTTAAAAACATCATTATTACTTAAGAGTAAAGATAATGTTTATAATAGTTTAGATAAATTAAAAGATGCGTTAACTAATGAAATGAAATAGAATAAAATAAAATGAAATAAAATAAAATAAAATAAAATAAAATAAAATAAATAAATTAAATGAAATAAAATAAATAAATTAAATGAAATAAAATAAATAAATTAAATAATTATTTAGCAAATTTATAAATAATAGTAATAAAATAATTTAATAAGTAAAAAAATATAATAATAATTCTATAAATATAAATTAATATTAATACAATTAAGAAACTAATGATTTTATAAATATAATTAAGTAAATAATAATTTTATAAATATAATTAAGTAAATAATAATTTTATAAATATAAATTATATTATCATATTTATATAATAAAGATGAAGATGAATATGCAAAAAGAATTAAAAAAATTAATAAATAGTAAATATTTATTTTATTTTGTAGTAATAATATCAGCATTTAATATTTTCAATTTATTTAATGCACGAAAATACCAAACAATATTATTATTTTTAGTATTATGTTTATGTTTTAATTATTTTAACAAAAATAAGACGATGACTTTAGTTGGTGCATTAATAGCAACATATTTTTTAAAGAAGTATGTATTAAATTTGAGAGAAGGAATGGACCATGAAGAACATGAAGAACATGAAGAACATGTAGGAGGGATGGGAGAAGGTGAACTTAAAGAAGAAAGTGAAGATGTAGAACAATTTTCTGGATTTGAAGGATTTGAAGAAAGCCCAGGACCAGTAAATGGAAAAGCAACACCAGCACAAGTGGATGAAAAGAAAACAAGAAAAGCGATGGTAGGTGAAAATATAAAAGGAAAAAATGTAGATAGATTAACTAATGATGCTGCAGACTATGCAGAAAAAACATCAAGTCTAATGGAAAAAGCTGAAAAGTTTGAACCATTAATGGCGAAAGCTGAAGCTATGGTAGATGCAATAGATACAAATAAATTAGAAAAAATGATAGGAACGGTAACAAATAGTATGAAAATGATGGGATTAGGTAGTAAAAAAAATAAAGAAGGTTTAAATGATGGATTAAAAAAGAAATAAATATAGTATGATATTATATGAGAGCAGGTAGATGTCCTCCAGGTGTAATATGTTTTGAAAATGTAAGTGTAGCATTAATAATTTTATTTATAGGTATGATAGTAATGTTTTTTTATTTTAATAATTTTTTTAAATCAATAAGTAGAACATTATCTAACCACGAAAGTTCAAAACATACATCAAGTAGTGTAGTATCAAATACGATGTTATCAAATCCAATATTAACAAAGCCAATGTTTAGCTATTCTAATAAAACAAACGATGTATTAATGAATCCTTATGAAGCGCCATTGAGAGATAATAGTTATCATCCATCTGATAGTAGTGATATTCGGGGTATACCAATAAATGTATCAACACAAGCGGTAGAATCAACTTATCGTCAAGTAGGTTTTTTAACAAGAGTTAATGGTGAAGAGATGATAATTCCTTTAATGGGAAAACCATTATTAACACATAGAGATAAATGGAATTTTTATACTATGAGTGATAAAAATAATATGATAAAATTACCAGTAATAGTAAATAATAAAAGTGGAACATCAGAATATGGTGTAGATAATTTATATAATGGAGATAATGTATATGTAGAAGGATATAATGATGCATTTAAAGTAACCGTATATGATAATACAACACAAAGATATATACCTTATTTATAAGATATTTATAAGATATTTATAAGATATTTATAAGATATTTGTAAAATATTTATAGTATATTAATAATTTTAATACTTATAAAATTATTAATTGATAAAAATTTGAATGAAAACGATTATTCAATTTCTTGAATAGTAAAATTAATATTATTATGTTCTTCTATATCTTGTTGTTGTTCTAGTTCTGGTTGTTGTTGTTCTAGTTCTGGTTGTTGTTTTTCTTGATTTATAGGTTTATTTATAATAGATTGCAAATTATTAATAATTTCATCTTTTTGATTTATAATTTCTTTAAGTTTATTTGCTTCATTTGAAAATTGATTAATAATATGTTTCATTTTATCGATATCATAAAATTGTTTATGAAGTAAATCAAGAGCTTGTTTAATAGTAATAATTTGTTCACCAGAATTATTTTTGACAACTACTTCTGTTTTTAAAATATTATTATTTTTATTTTCTAAGTCTGCTTGTCTAGAAGCTTTAATTTCTTTCATTTGTTTTAATACATCTGGTTTATTTTTAGGGTCACCAGGTTCATAGTTAGCTAATAAATTATCAAGATCCTCAAAAAAGAATTTTTTAATATCACTATCTTTAATGAACATATCAACATTTTTAAAAGATTCTCTGACATAATCATTATTTATATTTTTTAATAATTCTCTTTTATCAAATGTATTATGTTCGTGAGATACAACTAATATAGTTTTCATAGGGTCTAATTGAATAAAAGGGATAGTATAATTTTTTAAAAAATGTTTTTCTTCAGCTAAACAAGCAGTATTTTCGTATGCACTATCATTTAATAATTCTTTTTTAAATGCAAATGTACCAGCAGTTGCATGGTTAGGTCCATATGGTCCAAATTGATACATTTTTTGAATATGTTTAAAAAAAATATATAATTCACTACTTCCAGCACAGAGAACATCTGGCTTAGACAATAATTTTTCAACTGCATGGGATACTCTTTCAGGTGGGTAATAATCGTCGTCATCAATATATATATAAATATCACCAGAGCATTTAGAGTGCATTAAATTTCTTTTTTCCCCTAAAGGCATTTTATTATCATAATCAAAATATTTAACTTGGGGAATATTAATTACTAAATCTTTAATTTTATCAGTACCATCGTCAATAATAATCCACTCCATTTTTTCTTTAGGATAAATTTGATGATTAAAACATTTAATCATGTTATTAATAAAAGGTCTTCTATTATATGTAGGAGTACATAAACTAACGAATGGTAATTCATTTTGTTTCTTTTTTTGTAATTTATTTTTAAGTTTTTGAATTTGTGATTTACCCATATAATTAATAATTAATTATAGTTTTAATTATTAAATTTAATAATTAATATAAATTAATCATTAAACTTATAATTATAATTTTAATGATTAATATAAATTAATTATAATTTTATAATTATAATTTTAATGATTAATATAAATTAATTATAATTTTAATTATAAGTTTAATGATTAATTTATATTAATTATAGTTTAAATTAATTTAATCATTTTTACTAATTTTATTGGAAAGATTTTCTCTTTCTTTTTTTCTTTTTTTAAAATATAAACCAATACGAATAAGAGTAATTAAAGCGAATGCTATCGACATAGATAGAGAAACATTATTAGAAAGTGTTTCAAATGCAGTTAAAGTAACTAATAATCCAAATATAAAAATAAATAATTCTTTATTACAGAAAATAATTTCCAAAATTGTTTTATAGTCCAAATATATTGGAACAAGTAATAATGTAAATAAAAAGTTAAGTGTTAATATTATAGCATTAGTTAAAAGTATAAATAGAGTAAATGGGAAAATAAGTCCATAAAGAGTCCATCCAAGACTACCTTTAACAGAAATATATCCACCATAAAATAATGAGGTTATTAATGTTAAAATAATACCAACAGCCCAAAATAAAGGTCCAACAACGAGACTACATGTTTGATTTAATGATTTAGAAATATTAATAACTGATTTAAATATTCCCCTATAAAAGTCGAAACAAGAAGCAGTTATATATGCAATCCAATTTAGAAAAGTTTTACCACTAAACATATAGAAAAATCCTTTTTGGTCGTTACCATCTTTTGGTTCTACGGAATGACCGAGGCCAAATCTCCAAGAAGCATGAGGACTACAATTAACAAATCGTAAAGAAGATTTTTCTGGATGCATGGTTTTTTCTTCAAAACTCTTACTACCATAAGTAAACATATTATATGGAAAACCATTAATACTCATACCAATAGATTCTAATCTTTGTTTTGCATTAAATTTTTTTTTTTCGTATGGAGTTAAATTTTTATAACATTCATATTTACCACATCCATCATCTATTATAGGAGATTTTTTTGTTTTTTTATAATGATAAAATTGACTTTCACATGTAGGTTTACCTTTTAAAATTTCATCATAATCATTAGTACAACCATCTTTACCTTCTGGATAACTAGATGGTAGTAAATGGTCTAGATAATATTGTGTACTACTATCTTCACTATTATAATCACTATTAGATTCTTTAAAAACATCTTCAGAAGAACATCTAGTTTTAAACCAAATAAAATTACATCCAACTAAAAATAGTATTATTAATTTCCATAAGTCTTGTAAAACACCCAAACCAAATTCTTTCCAATAATTTTTGTTTGGATCACGATTTTTAATTTTAGATCCTCTACGTTTTGCAGTATTATCAGTTACAACACTAGCCATATATTAAATAACTATATATAAATAATTATTTAATATAATTAAATAAAAGTTATTGTTAAATAATATTGAATAATATTAAATAATATTAAATAATATTGAATAATAAATAAACTTTTTAATATTATCTATTAATAAATTATAAGATGTTAAATAACAAAATATTAAGTATAAAAAATATAAAATTAAATATAGTATTATTATTTTTAGTATTATCAGTAATATTTTTTGGATATGGTCTAATAAAAAATCATTATGATATGGTGAAGAATGAAGGATTTACTGGAAGTACTTTTACAACATCATTATGTAATGCTGTAAATAATAAGAAATGTGAATTAGAAAAGAAAACAAAATGTAAATTATTAAAAGAAGAAAGAGAGAATAAAGAGTCTGCAAATAGAAAAAGATTACAATATGAAAGTGTATTTAATAAAAGACAAAATAATTTATCATATTTATGTGATAAATCAGTAACATGTTTATCAGGATGTGTTATGCCAACAACAATAAATGAAAATAAATGTCATCCACGTATATTTACAAATACAGATGGAAGTAAATTTAGGATGTGTAATTATGTATGTGATACATCAAATGCTAATAGATGCAGATTCGATATATGTTGTAAAAAATGTGGATATGTAAAATTTAATATAGATGAAAATGGAGATATAAGTGGTAATGGTATAAAAGTACCATATATAAATGATATAGTAGACGAACAAGAGAATGTTGATGATATATCAAGTGATATAACAGTAAATATTACAGGAGGTAATAACTATATAGGATATAATGATAATCATTATAGAGGTTATTTATCAGGAAGAGCAGGAAGAGCACCAACATTACCACCGAGAAGTAAATGTAATGGTGTAACATCAAGTAATTTAAAAGAAGCATACGATTCAGTAATAAAAACATCACAACATACAAGAAAATATCCATGTAGATCGAGTATAACAGGAATGTTTACAGAATGTGGACCAGAACCAAATAAAGGTTTAACGATAGGATTTTCGGAGTTTTATAAGTAATAAATTAATTTTATTTAGCATACATAAGATTTGCATTACCACTAATAAAAGATAAAACATTATATTTTTCTTCAAAGATATTTAATGTATATGTATAATTATAAATACCCCATTGTGGTATATCATTAACAACACAAATAGGGTTATCATCTGGTGTTGGAGCGGGTAAAGTAGTAAATGTAGTAATAGCATTTGGATTAACAGAAGGTAAAATAGTAGTACATTCAAATTCAACATTTTTAAATTTATTAAAATTCATTGCTCCACTTGGTTGCATATCAAATGGATTTGTAGATAAACAAAAATTATAACAATAAAGATTTTCGCTACTAGAACCATTTGATTTATTATATTTCTCAACGTAACTAAGAATATCTGGTTTTAAAACATTTTCTCTATATTTACCATCAATAACTAACCCCCAGGATTGCATAATATTTTTTTCATTTTCAGGATTAAAATTTCCAGTAATTTTAAAATTATTGTAAGTATTATCTACATTTCTTGATGGATTTATTAAAATATTAGAAAAAGAGATATCTTGAGCGTTTTTATCAATAATATTAAAAGATGAATCCATAATAATACCATTTGGATCGATTAATCCACTTGGTTGTTTATCATAAGGCCAATTGGTATAATTAGACCATTCATTTCGCAAATTAACATCGTTTCTTTGAAAATACCACATCCAATTAGCAATCATACCAGATGAATTTTTTAAATTAATCTTTTTTGAACCATAAATATTTTCTATTTTATGATAAACAACTTCTTTAATTAAATAGGTCTGGTTTTTTGCAGCAAAATAATTTATTTCATCATCAGATAAAAATGCATATGTACTAATTAAATGAATATCTGCTGCCCAATTAGTTCTTCTATCTACCCAATTAGATGAATTAAGTGTAATATTTGGAGGAATACCTATCCATGGTGGAGGTTGTAAAAATCTATAAAATTGATGTTTTTCATTTGTTATATTAGGTTTTATATGAGATCCAACACTAAATGCAGATGTATGTAAACCACTTATATCAGTTGTTGGTATAACTAATTCTTCTATATTTCTTATTGTATATAGTTTATCAATTGATTTTAATTCAACTTCAATGACTAACTCTTGATATTGTAAACTAATTAATGGAAATGCCATTTTAGATGATAATGTAAACCATATGTTTAATGGTATATATAATTGTCTACTTCTAATTGATGGCTCAGGTCCTAATACACTATAATTATCAAGATTAGTAGGATATACATTTGGATAATGATTATTTCTCTCAAACGCATTTGCTGGATCGTATAATTCTTTTATGTTTCCTGTCATTTTATCATAAATATCTTTTTTATTTGCATCAAAATCTCTTTCTACTAAGTTTTTTAAATATTGTCCTTTATATTCTTGAATAGTTATTCCACCAATAGTAAATTTTACACTTTCAATCATCTGTGTTCCTAAATCTTTTATCCATTTAAACTCATATGGTTTCCAAATAGAATCAATACTATTAGCTTCATTACTAGTTGGTGGTAATATTGGACTCCAAATAGTAGGTAATGTAACAACTAAATAAGTATCCATAAGTAAATCTGCATATCTTGGAACTTTAAATTTAAAAATAGAGTTTTCAGTCATTCTAAGATTTCTTAATCCTTCAAAATCAATACGAAATTTTTGTAAACCAAAATTTGTATATTTTGAATATACTGATTTAAAAAAAGTTTTAGATGGGTTTCCATTTAATATAATATTTTGATTACCATATGATACTAAATTTAATAAACCTCCAGGCATTTTATATATAAATGTATATATTATTTAACCTTTTTGATAATAAAATAATATATTTATTAAACTTATTTTAGTTATTTTTTTACATATAACTAACTAATTTTATGTTCTAATCATATATATTATGAATACAACTAGTAAAAGTTTAACAACACTTGAAAAAAGTTTTAAAGAAATTCCAAAAAAATTAGAAGAAGTTGCAAAAAATAATCTAGGAATAACTTTAGAAATGGTACTATTTATTTTTATTATAATCATATTAGTTATATTAATTGTATCTTGGATTGTATTAAAATTAACATTAAATTCTAGAAATTGTGCTAGTTTAAATATTAAATACAAAGAAAAACCAAGTTTTGGTACTATTAATTACAATTATGGTACATATAAAAATAAAGCTTTACGTGATTTTTATGTAAAATCTGCATACAATTGTTGCTCTGCTGGTACATATAAAAATGATTTTGTTAGTTTATGTGCGTTAGATAATTGTATTAAACAAGGTGCTAGATTCTTAGATTTTGAAATTTATTCAATCGATAATAAACCCGTCATTGCCGTATCATCCAAAAATAATTATAATTTAAAACAAACATATAATTCATTACCATTAGGAGAAGCTTTAGAGAAAATAAATCGCACAGCATTTAGTTCAGGTAGATGTTCTAATTATAATGACCCATTAATACTGCATTTTAGAATAATGAGTAATATAACTGAAATGTATGAAAATATTGCAAATAGTTTAATATCAGCACTAGGTAATCGTCTGTTAGGTAAAGAATATAGTTACTCTAAACATAATGGAAATTTTGGAGATACTAAAATAGATAAATTAGCTGGAAAAGTAATTATTGTTGTCGATAATAAAAATACTACTTTTCAAAATACTGATACTTCATTAACTGAATTAGTTAATATTAATAGTAACAACTCAAAAGTTATGAGAACTATGAGATTCTTTGATATTAAACATACTCATGAAGCTACCACTTTAACTTATAATAATAAAGAATTTATGACAGCATGTATCCCTGATTTAAGTCATATACCAGTAAATCCATCACCATCTATTCCTATGCAATACGGATGTCAATTTATAGCTATGGCTTTTCAAAATCTTGATGAAAAAATGTTAGCTTATCATAAATTCTTTGATGATAATAATTCAGCATTTGTTTTAAAACCAAGAGAATTAAGATATATTCCTAGAACTATTAATATAAAAGAAGACCCTGTTAAAGCATTAACATTCGGTAATAAAAATTTAGTTAGAAATTATTTTGGTACAACACTTACAGCACCAGTATAGTATTATTAAAATAATTTTATCAAAAAAATTATATCAAAAATAATTTTATCAAAAAAAAATTTTATTATTTAGATTTCAATAATATATTATTAAAATCTAATATATTATTATATGTCTAATATAGATGATTCAGAGATTCAATTATTAAAAGAAGCAATTACTAAAGCAGAACAATTTAAAGGTAAAATAAAAATGCGTTCTCCAAATATTAAAAAAATTCTCTCTATTTTAGAAAAATATATTATAAAAAAAAAATTAATATGCTATGGTGGTACTGCTATTAATAATATTTTACCAAAAAAAGACCAATTCTATAATAAAGATATAGAATTACCTGATTATGATGTTTTCTCTCCAAATGCAATTAATGATATTAAAGAAATTGCAGACTATTTTTCAAAAAATGGTTATACTGAAGTTGAAGCAAAATCAGGCATGCACTTAGGAACATATAAATTATATATTAATTTTTTACCTATTCTTGATCTTACACAATTAAATACAGATATATATACTACTATTAAAAAAGATTCACTTAAAGTTAATAATATTTTATATGCTCCTCCTAATTTTTTAAGAATGTCTATGTATGGAGAACTATCAAAACCATTTGGAGATAATTCTAGATGGGAAAAAGTATTAAAACGTTTAATAATATTAAATAATAATTATCCTATAAAACTATCATGTAATTCAAATTATTTATTTAGACATCCAGATAAAGAAATTAATAAAAATATATTTACTATAATTAATAACTATATCATTAAAAAAAAATTTGTTTTTTTTGGAGGATATGCTACATCTTTATATAAGAAATACATGTCTGAGAAAATTAAAAATAAATTAAATACTTTCCCTATTATGGACGTTTTATGTAAAAATATACCATTAGCTATTAATGATATTAAAAATCTATTAAAATCTTACAATGTAAACATTATTAAACATAAAGGTATTGATGATTTGATTGAAGACCATTATGAAGTTAAAGTAAATGATACAACTATATTATTTTTATACTATCCGTTATCATGCCACTCATATAATACTTTGAAATATAATAATAAAATAGTACGGATAGCTACTATTGATACTATGTTTTCTTTTTATTTACTATTTATTTATTTAAATAGAGACTATTATGATGTTAATAGAATATTATGTATGGTTAAATACTTATTTATGTTACAAAATAAAAATAGATTAAAGAAAAAAGGATTACTACGTAGATTTACTTTATCGTGCTATGGCGAACAACAAGAAATAGAAGATATAAAATCAAAAAAAGCAGAAATGTATAAAAAATTAAAACATAATAAACGTTCATTAGAATATAAAAAATGGTTTTTAAAATATGTACCTAAAAATAAAGATAAATCAAAAACAAATACAATATTTAATTCTTTAACTAACCCTAAAACATTATCTAAACCTAAAACATTATCTAAACCTAAAATTAAAGCCAATCCTAAAACGTTATCTAAAAGTAAATCTAAAACGTCGTCTAAAGCTAAATCTAAAACGTCGTCTAAAGCTAAATCTAAAACGTTATTTAAAGCTAAATTTAAAACGTCGTCTAAAGCTAAATCTAAAACGTCGTCTAAAGCTAAATCTAAAACGTTATCTAAACCTAAAACGTTATCTAAACATAAAGTATTATACAATACAAAAAAAATAAAAAAGAAATAAATAAAAATATAAAAATTAATTAATTATATAATCAAAAATATGATTTTTATATAAAGATAATAAATTATTAATAGATTCAACTTTTAAATCATTAGATATAGATTTATAACATTCTATTAAACATGCGATTTTATTATTAATAAAATTAAAAATTAAATTTCTAATAAGAAATTCTAACTTTAATTTTAAATTTAAATAACTATTTAAATAAAGACACATTTCCGATGAACCTTCTATAAAAAAATTATTTGCATCAGATATTCCTGTAAAAAAACGATTATATATATTTTGTTCGCATTTTAAATTAAAACATTTAGTAAATTTTTTATATGTAAGTAATCTAATAAATAATACAGGACGAATAGTGTAATCAAATATAGGACACATTAAACCATCTCGATATCTATCTTTATAAATAGAATTTCCATCAAATAAATAAGGTATATAGCATGAATTAATAATAGAATTATATAAATGTTTTCTATTTTTAAACTTTGAAACTATTACATACATATTTTTTTTTTTATCAAAATACCTAATAAATAACCGATTATTTACTTTATTCATATTATCATTTTTTTCAAAAGAAGAATAAATTATTTTTTTAAGAAATGTTTTAATATAGATTAAATTTTTATTTTTTGTGTAATTTTTTTTAAATTTCATAAAAAAATTATTAAAGTCTATATCATCTATATTTAATATAAATAATAAAGCAATAATAGCACCTGAACTTGCACCAGAAATTCTTTTTATTTTAGTTAGATTATTTACTTCTAAAAATAATATATATTTAGCTATGCCCCAACCATATATACCATTTATTCCTCCACCATCAAAACATAGGTCTATTTCTTTAGGAATTTTAGTTTTATCAATATTTGATATTAAAGAATTTAAATATTTATCAATAAAAAATTTAAAGTTTTCCATTTATTATATTTATATTATTTTTATATAAATATAATAACTAAATATCATTATATTAACCTTTAATTATAAAGTAAATTAATTTATAAACTAATATATTTAAAAGTATAAAAAATAATAAAGAAAAGAGAACCAAATAAAATACTTTTAAATATATGACCTAAAAAATTTAAACTTGCATCTTTTTTAAATAAAATTGGTATAATTTTAAAAATTGTTTTATTAATAATTGGCAAACTAAATAAAAAATATAAAACGCAAATTAATAATGGTATATGAATATCATTATAAATACGATTAATTAAGTTACTATTATCTTGTTTAATTTTATTTTCAGAAATAATTTGTTCTTTATTTAGATTATCTGTTATATAATCATCTATTTCATTATTTGGTATAAAATTTGGTGTTGTTTGTGAGTCTTGAGTAATATGTGTTTGATTTTGTGGAATATCTCTCGATGGTAAAGATAAGACTCCAGATGCAGATGCTTTTTGTATACCTGTAACGAAATCATTTATATTTTCACTTAATGAATTACGAATTGTATCTTGTTGTAAATTTTC
>TARA_B110001450_G_scaffold249183_1_pt1 | contig 19739 bp, 6 predicted proteins | sample TARA_B110001450 | Tara Oceans TARA_B110001450 (sample SAMEA4396538) | marine metagenome | biome: Polar Biome; feature: [SRF] surface water layer (ENVO:00010504); material: water (ENVO:00002006), including particulate matter (ENVO:01000060) such as... | depth 5 m | reverse complement strand
TCGAGCGTGGAGGGTGCGAATCGAGCGTGGAGGGTGCGAATCGAGCGCAGAGGGTGTCACGAAAAGACGACGGCGATGCGCAGCGCGGCCCTGCCGTCGACGCCGTCGGTATTGTTGCGGAACTGCAGGTCGTCGCGCGTGAGGCTCCACGAGCCTTTGTTGGCGTCCGACGCGGCGCAGAAGGCGCGCGTCCACTCGCAGAACAGCGCGTCCTCCTCGGTGGGCAGCTCCTGCGAGTCGGCGTCGTCGGCCGACGAGCCGATGCAGTCGACCGGTTTGCCGGGCCACGCGGTCACCGCCTCGCCCGCGACCCTCTGCAGCGTCCACGGCAGCCACCGGTTCAGCACCACACCAAAGAGGAACTCGTGCAGCGTCCCCGGCGAGGGCGACCCCACGGCCCCCACGACCCCGACCACGTCGGGCCGGTCGGGGCCCTGGGCGTCCGACATGATGGAGTCTTCGTCGCTCGGCGGGGGGCCGCCGCCGCCGCCCGACACCACCACCACCCGGTAGGGGTCGCCGTCCCACAGCGCGCTCTGCTGCGGGAGCGTGGCCCACTTGGCAAACCGCGCCTGGGACGGTTCGGTCCTGCGCCCGTCGGCCGGCGGGCCGTCGATGTGGCTCGTGCTCTTTGTCTTTGCGTAGTCGATCCAGAACCCCCCGTTGGAATACGCCCGGGCCGCGGTCAGGATTGGGCTGCGCTCCTGAGGCGCGGTCAGAAAGTACGAGACGACCCAGCTCACCAGACTCGAGATGCGCTCCTGAATGACAATCGTAAAGTCCTTCAGAAAGTCGGCGTAGTCTCCGGCGAGCAGCGTCTGGCGTTTGTCCTCCTCCTCTGCACCAGTTGGGGCGCTGTTGGGCTCCGCCGCGGACGCTGGAGCGAGTCGCCTGCTCCTGCCATACTCTGGCAGGAACATGCCGACCTTTTCCAGGTCCTTCTTGGCGCGCGCCGCCCACGCGCTGAACATGATGTGGAACCTGTGTTTCACATCGGCAGCGGGGTCTGGTTCGTAGAGGAACTGCGTCCACTCCCCCATCAAATACTCGGTCATGACCGCGTGGATGCCTTTGAAGTCCTCGCGCGGCGTGGGCACGTCGATGGTCGACGCGACGTACTCGTACTGCGACCGCTCGGTGTAGTCGTAGTCCGTGAGGTCGGCGTGGAACATTTGCTCCAAGGGGCCCATGCGGTCCGTCGTTTCGATTGCGGCCTTGGACGACGGGCTCGACGCGGCGGGAAGCGTCTGGTAAGCAATGCGCAGCGGCACGTGGTTGCCTGCTCACACCAAAAGGCAAGAGTGAGCACAATCGAACGCACCCCCGCACGCTCCGGTAGGGCGTGTTCGGTTGTGTGCAGGAGCGTGCGGTTCCGCAGGGTTCGAGTGAACGGTTCACACCTCCCTCGAGGTACGTCGTGTCGTGGAACCAGTTCCACGCCTTCTGGATGTCGACGACCGGATCGCGCAGCGGCACCCGCGTGGACACGGCCTTTTGCCGCACGGTTCCCGTCTCGTAATCAAACTCCGCCTCGTACTCGGTTCGGTAGTCGTCTTTGCCGAGGGTATACCACCAGGTATCGAGGTAGTCGGTGATTGAAAACTCCTCCTCGGAAAGCATCTCCCCGACGATCGTCTTTCCCTGTACATAATCTGGGTCCGAATTCCACACTCCGGGGGGAAGGCCGGGCGGCCCCGGCGGCTTGGTCTCTGTGGTGGCGCAGTGCGCACGGGCCCTCTCCTCCAGGAACGCCGCCACGGCCGAGGCCGGTCGTGCGAGCCGCGGCGCGGGTACGCGCTCCTCCGCAAAGATGGACTCGGTCGCCGTCGGCCGCGCTCGCACGGACAGCGACGTCGGCGCGTTGAAGTCGATGCAGATGCTGCGAACGTTGGCGTCGCGCACGGCCGAGTGACGAGCGGAAGGTCCGGGTCGACGGTGCTCGGGTCGTGCGACGTGCGTGAGCGGCACGTTGGACGCCACGGCAATCTTGGCCAGTCGCTCGGTGGCCTCCTCGAGGCTGCGCCCGTAGGCAGTGCGCGCACCGCCGACGCCCCTCCTCGCGTCGGCGGCATCGGCGAGGGGCTCGGAGTCGCGTCCGAGACGAATCGACATTCGTTACCGCTCCGTTTTTTTTCCTTACCCCTCCACCCTCTCGTTTTCAAAAAAAAGAGCAGGACGTCACCACCCAGACTCCACTCTTCTTGGACCGACGGGTGGGGGTCCTCTGGTCTACCACACATGCGGCCGGTCAAATTCAGCCCAGCGGTTGCGCGGGCTCCGCGGGCTCCTCAGTCCTCCTCCTCCTCGTCGGCCGACGAGCCGTGAGGAAAGGCCAGCGTGTCCTGCGACAGCCGCTTGGTCGACGGGCCGAAGACGCATTGGTTGGCGCGCCGGCCTGAGAAGGTGCAACGCTGGTTGCAAAGGCATCGCGCGAGCTTGAGAGACTCGCACAGCGGCTTGCTCTCGGGCTGGTAGAAGGCGACGTTGCGATACAGCAGCTCGCGCGTCCCGACGCGGGTCGCCGGCCACGAAAAGGTGAGCCACCGGTCGTAGGCCAGCAGCGTCTGCAGAAACTGAAGCGCCGACTCGTGACGACGATGAAAGAATGCCGACAGGTCCGCCGCCGTGTCGGCCAGCTTGGCCTGCATCCGCGACATGTCCATGACCCGACTGGGCGAGGTCAGCACGTCGACGGACCAGATTTCGGGCAGCGCAGATGTTCCACTCGCCTTTTTGTAAGCATCGTACGCCGGCATCGCATGAATCAGCTCCAAAAAGTTCTTGGCCGACATGCTTCCCAGAAGCCGGACCCGATGGTAGGTGTTTGTCGGCGAGTCCTCGCCACCTGCGCCGATGCTCAGTCGCACGACGGCATTCTCAAACGCCAGGGACCGGACCTTGGTCTCGGGATCGCGCGACACGTAACACGACGCGGCGACCATCGTGTTGGTCACCTCGACGCGCATGCGGTTGCAGTGCACGACATTGTAGAGAAGGTGGCGCAGGACGAGGTCGCCGTGCACAAACGTGGACGAGTGCTCGCGGAACTGGCCATTCCACATGATCATGGGAAGGACGTCCTTTTGCGGCGTCTGTGCGATTGCGGCGTCGACCATTTGAATGACGACGCGCGTGGTCTCGTCGGTGAGCCGATACGCGCCGGTGAGCAGGCCGGCAATCTGCTCGACGCGGTGAAAGTGCCGCAGCATGTGGTCCTGCGAGAAGCGCCGCAGCTCCGATTGAGCCAGCGCTCGCGGCCCGTTGGGACCGGACGCGAGCGCCTTCTCCACGAGCCGCGCCTTGCGGGCGGCCACCGCCGTCGTGATGGGAAGGGTCAGAAACGCCCCGGGCCTCCACGTGCAAAACAACTGCCTGTTCAGAGCAACGGGCCTTGCGTCCATGTCCACCGCCGCATCGTCGTCGGTGGTGGTGGTGACAAAGGTGTCGCGCGGCAGCCGGTCGGCGCCCGCGTCCAGTGTCCAGACGGAGCCGCCCTTGCCGGAGCACTCGATCTGACGGAGGCAGGTCTCGAGGTGCGCGCGGCGCCAGTCGTCGGCACTCAGTATGAAGTCGGCCTTCCTGGCCCTGATCAGGTCGCGGCCGAGGAGCTTGTACGCGTCAAACTCCGCGTCGGTCAGACCAAACAGCTCGGCCATGCTGCAGTCCTCGATGCTCAGCCCGCCGTGCAGCAGCCGGTGCGTCGGGAGCTCCACGCGGAACGCGAAGCACGAGGTCCACTCGTGTTGGAACGTGTCGAGCGTCTGCCGCTCCTCTCTGAAGACGCGCTGGAGCACCTCGTACCGTAGGCGACAGACGCGCTCGAGTGCCGGTGCGAGTCGTCCGCTGGCTCTGAGCGTGGAGATGACGCTCACGACCTGCTCCTCCAAGGTCCCGAACCGAGGAGGCATGCCCGTTTCGTGGTTGTTCAGCTGCACACGCGCCTTGAATTGGACCGTCTCAAACCCGGCGCCCTCTTCCCATTCATTCGACATGCGCATGATCACCATCGAGACGAGGTGGCGCTCCGACGTGAAAGGCAGGGGCACGCACGCAAACACGTCCAGGGGATCGCCGGCTTCGGTGACGTCGTCCTCGCGGAGCAAGTACGGGTGCATAAGCCATGCGCAGTCTGGAAACCGCACCGAGTGCGACCAGTTGCGCTCGTCGGTCGGTTCCAATCGGCACCCACTGCACTCGCGGGACACGACCAGCGACGTGTCCACTCGGCAGCAGAGGCACCGCGGGGTAAGGCGCGCGTCGAGCGTGCGCACGTCCAGAATTGGAGCGTGCAGACAGACCTCCTTGAGCTCCGACAGCTTGCACAGCAGCGCTGCCTTGTCCTCGAGCTGGTCCGGCGGTCTGATCGGCGCCACGAGCGCGAGGAACGGCTCCTCGTGCACGGTCATGGTGTATGGTATTTTGTTGGTGTGCAGGAGCTGCTGCTTGTCGACCGCACGACGGAGACGCACGCGAGAGGCCTCAAACGCCTCCAGGATCGTCGTGATCCGGTACATGCAGAGGCCTCGGAAGATCACGTTGACGCGACCGAGCTTTGCGAGGTCGATTAGATGATTCAATGCCTTCCGGCGACGCGTGTGCCACGCCATCGATCGGTCCACCTCGAGGTACTGTCCGCTGCTGAGCGACGTCACAATCTGCGTGCTTAGATCTGCATTCGAGAGTACCGCGTCGAGGACGGCGTTGCTCGTCTTTGACGGGACGACGCGTTGGCGTCGCGCTCTTGGCATGCTCACCACACACACCTCACCGAGAAACGGAGCGATCTCTCTCGCTGCGACGCACTCGGTCACAAGCCAGTGCAGCCGCGCGCCGCAGCGTGCACGGAGGAGTGGGCGGCGGAGGCGGCGGCGGCGAGGGCAGTGTTCAAGACCCGTGTTGCTGCCTTTCAAAAAAGAACACTGACATTTCAGGCCCCCCATGCCCACCCAGTCTGGCTCCGGTGCCCGAGGAGAGAGGTCCGGCCGGCCGTCTCGTACATTGTGATCGCTCGCTTGTTCACTTCGTTCGGGTAGGCGCCGCCGTAGCCGCCGCGCTTGCGCCGGATCATCGACACGACGTCCTGCTCGACGACCGTGCGTGATCTCTGCATGTACATGCTGCGGTTGGAGCACACGAGCGTCGCCTGAATGTCACGGGTGACGCGGCGGTCGGTGTTTACTGCCGCCAGCGCCGGCGCTGCGACGCGCGTGGCGTACACGGAGGAAAAGTCGGTTAGCTTGACGAGCGCCACGTTGGCCTGCATGGCGTTGGTCATGATGGCCTGCTGGGACGTGTACATTGCGGTTGCGCCGGTACTCGAGCGGGCCTGCACGAGCACGTGCCCAACCAAGTCGCAGAATCGGTTGGTCAATGTGCTGTTGCCGCCCTCGCAGAGCTCCCAGATGCTCAGCCGGCGAACGTTGCGCAGCCCCAGCTCGACGTTGAGCCGCTCGGCCGAGTTTCGGATCGCCGCAACGGTATCGGGCTTCAGGTGCACAAAGAGCGAGTTTGTCGGGTGGCTGAGCTCGAGCAGGCTCGGCCCGCCGCCCAGCGCCTCGGTGTTGAGGGTGGCCTCGAGCGTCCGCAGGATCTCGCGACCCGTCTGCGCGAGTCCGCTCATGAGCTGGGTCAGCGTCGTCCTCCGCTCGTCCTCCGCGCGCGTGCGCTGGACGAGGTGCTGGAAGGCGACGTTGGCCTCGAAGAATGGCCTACCCGAGTCTCCTCGAGCCATCTCGTCGAGTCGCGACCGCGTCTCCGAGTTGACAATGACCATCTGCCCATCGAGGTCCTTGTCAATGGACAGCTTCGAGTCCTTCATCATGCCCGAGACGACCGTCTCCACAATCTTGGCCTGTGTGTCGCTCACTCGCTTCGCAATGGCCGTGCGCTGCTCCTGCAGCGCCTTGCTGGCCTTGACCGCGCTCTCGTCCGCCATTGTCAGAATGGCCGTGATGTCGTCGCCGATGAAGCCCGAGAGCGTTCTAATGAACACCCACAGCCGGTCGCTGGCAATCGAGACGTTGCGCAGGAACTCGTCCTGCAGCGCCCTGCGCCGCTCCAAGGGCGTCGTGAGGTCTGCCCGTGCGTCGAGGGTGTGGATCTGCTGCTGGAGGAAGATTTCCACCGGGTCGTCGTCGTCCGCGACGGACATCGCGGCCGCCGGAGGCGCAGGGCCGCCGCCGACACCAGCGCCGGCCTGCGCAGCCGGGGCCCGCGCCACCATCGTGCGGAGCTTTCGAATGGCGTCTTCCAGTTGCTCGAGAATCTCGGTAATCGACACGTTGTCCGGATCTGCAGACATGCGCACGAGCGCCTGGAGATGCTCTTCGGGACTCGGCCCGGCCGGAGCACCGACGCCGATGGCCGGTGCTGGATGCGGAACAAACGGCGTCTCTCGCGCGTCGATGGCCACGTACGTGCGAGGAGAGAGGCCCCGCATCCGCTGCGCGCGGTGCATCGCCAGCGTCGCGCGACGTCCCTCGGCGAGCAGCGGGTCGAGGTGCGTCTTGACCGCGTAGTGCTGCTCCGGCGTGTCGCGCAGCGCGAGGTGCACGGGCGCGCCCGCCACGCTCGCTCGTCCCTCTGGGTAGAGCACGGTGCCGTTCAGAACGGCGCACGGCCGCGTCACCAGCGGAAGGTCCGGGTGGACGGTGCGCGTCACGTCCGGGTCGTCCAGCGCGGCGCACCGACGCAGCGACACCAGCAGCGGGGTCTGCGCCAGCTTTGCGGCCATCGCCGTCTGCGCCAGGACCCGCTGGACCTCTTGGTCGTGCGTCCCGGCCTCCTTCCGCTCCTCGTAGACGCGCGCGCACGTGCTGTGCAGATGCTCGAGCACGGCCGCCGACGCCATGGCCGTCGCGGCCTCGCCCGTGGGCATCCACCGCACCTCGTGCGCGCGCTCCACGCCAAGGCGGTCGTCGCCCTCGTGCGCCGCCGTCTCGCCAATGACCGCCAGGTCGTCCCCCACGGCGGCGAGCGCGCCCTGGAGCGCAAACTCGTCCACGTCCATGGGGTCCATGGCGTCGTGCGTGCGGTCGGTCGAGGCGGTGGCGACGAGTGCGCCAGCCCCGTGCCGCTGCGCCTGCTGCTGCCGGTCGCGGTCGCGGACCTTGGCGAGCACGTGCAGCCGCGACGCGCACTCACCGGAGACGGCGCACGCGTACGGCAGCCGCTTGTCGGTCTTGCTCTGGCTCTCGGGGCAGAGCGGGCCGCGCTGGCCGACGAGCCCGCGCGCCAGGGCCGTGCGGACGGCGTGGCGGCGCATCCAGCGGTCGACGTCGCTCGCGCTCGCCTTGGATCCAGCGCTGGTTCGAGTTGGAGTGGAAGCGCCCAGACCAAGGAACATTTTCATCATCCCCGGCTTATTGGCCGGGTCGGCTTTCGCCGCCTCCTCTGCCGCCGCACTCGCCCTCCGCTCCGCCTCCTCTGCCGCCGCACTCGCCCTCAGCTTCGCCGCCAACTGATCCATGCTCGACTGCGAGGCCTTCAGGTATGGTGCAAACATGGTGTCCATTCTCGCGCGATGCTGCACCGCCGCTGCGACGTCGTCCAGAGCTTTCCTGACCGCCTCAGCCTCCACCGCTTTCAGGCGTTCCAGCTCACTCTGCTTCTCGGGGTCGTCGTACCCGAAGATTTCAAAGATGGCCGTTTTCACGGCATGCTCCTGGACATGCCGGATCGCCATGTTGAGCGAGATGTCCGTCGCGTTGTAGTATCCACGCATGCGAGGAGCCCCCGTTTGCCCGTGAAGGAGTGCAATAATCAACGCTTCCAGCTTCGTCCTTCGATCGTCCGGTGTCAGTACATTATCGATCTCCGCTTGGATGCTCTTCGCTGCGGCGCTGATATCCTCCTCGAACCGGTCCTTTTCCGCGTTCTTGTCAGCTTCTCCGACTAGTACCTGTTCTAGCTGCCTGAACTCGAAAGTGCCGACTTTGGCCTTGCTGAGTGCCGAGTCCGCCGCGTCCCTCACCAGCTTCTGAATCTCCTGGTTGATCGTGGCACTCTCTTCCTTGTCAAGATTGCCACTTTCAGACAGCGCTTTCAGACTTTTCAGAAGCCCGCTGTTTTCCACCGCCTGTTCCCTCGCGGCAGCCAACAGCGCACCGGCGATATTCTTGGTCGTGTCCTGTACGTTGGTCAGATCGCCCTGTGCGCCGGTCAGTTCAAGGAGCTTTGCCCTGAGCTCCTTCTCTGCCTCGGTCCGATTCTGCTCTGCATCGGTGAGCTCGGTGGTGAGGGTGAGGATCGTCGCGTCGCGTTCTGCCACGGTCCTCTGCTGCTCTTCGGCCTCCTTCTTGAAGAGTTCCTTGTACTTGTGGGCAACCATCAGGTCGAGGAACGCGGGGACTGTCTTGCTGTACCCGGCTTTCAGGAAATCGTGCATCTTCTCGGCAAAGACAAGAAAGTTCCTGTAGTCTTGTGTGGTTACATCGTCGGGGTTTTTCTTCGCGACGGCTTCGAGGATGTCCGTGACCTCTTCGGCGGTTGACGGTAGTTGTGTGCCAGGCGGGAGCGCGACGCCCACATGCTCCAGAAAGGTTGCCAGCTGCGTCTTCGCCTCGGTGGAGGCGAAGAGCGCCAGCAGCATGTGTGCCACCTGCTGGATCAGCCTCGGTGTCTTCTCGTTGGTGCGCTTGCGGTGATCGCGCAGCGCGGTCAGCAGCCCGCGCCGCACGCCCGACGTGCCGTCGGGCTGGTAGAGCGCCGTCGGAGCGAGCGTGTCCTCCTCGTCGTTGTTGGTCGACCACAGGATGCTCAGCCCGGCCTGCAGGTACGAGTGGTCCTCCTGACCGAGCACGTACCGGAGGAGCAGCGCCTTGTGTCCGTCCTTGAGGCCGCACGCGTCCCTGATCAGTTTGAGCGCGTCCGAGGCGTTTGGAGGCGCGTCCTCCGTTTCCATTCCGTTCAGGACCATGGTCATGGTGCGCTCGACAAACCTCTGGTAGGCGTTGCTGGGTCCGCTGCCAGACGGGCACGTCGCTGGAGCGGCCATTGGGGGAATGCTTCTGTCCGTCTCTGTACTCGCCCCCCCCGCCTCTCCCTACCTTCCGCGCTAGCAAACCACGGCATATCGTCGTAGATGCTGCCAGACAGAGGAGGAGGAGGAGGAGCGGTCCGGTGACGAGGAACTCGTCGATGCAGCCGACCACAGAGTCCGAGGAAATCGTCCTTGGGACACAGACGCCGTGGGAGCCAGCGCCCTGCTCCCTGTTCCACGTTCCCAGTGACGTGAGGGTCCCGCTCGCCATCGACGACGCAGCCTACCACAGTCCGTGCACGCCGACGGGAGCGTGTCGCGCCGTCGGGAGTGCGGCGCTGCTCGCGTCGGACCATCTGCCCCATCGACTCGCTCCGTCGTTGGACAGGATGACGACCAAGGCGGGCGAGGGCCGTTGCGTCAACGTCGTGATCCACAAGACGTCGCCCGAGACGCTCGAGGTATGGGTCGACGGACGCAAGCAGGAATTCGAGACCAAGGACACTCCAGAACCGCAGACGATCAAGCTGCCGCCCGTTCGGATTCACGGCAAGGTGGCGAGTCCCGTGTCCGTCGCCTTCTTTTGCGAGGAAGGCTGCACGCCGCCCGAGAGCGTGACGCTCCGGTACAACCAGGTTCTCAAGATGCACGACCAGGTGACGCAGAGCGACGTGGGTCTGACCGCTCGGGTCGAGCCGATCACGACGCGGCAGCTGGCGGGACGATCCGTGGTCGTGCCGTACCCGCTGTCGTACGTGCAGTCGCCCTACATCCAGATCCGCGACGTCATGCCGCTACGCAAGGCGCGCGCCCGCCGCCTGCGCGCGCTGGTGACGACCGTCTTCTTTGTCGCCCTCGGCTTTTTTCTCGAGTCGATCATCCTCTTTGTGGCACCCGCGTTCACCTTTCTGTCCTCGACGTTGCTGGGCAAGTTTTTCAGCTTCTTCAGCACGGCCGCAATCTCCGGCTACGACATGAACACACTGGCGACAGCGGCTGGCAGTGCGTTTCCAAAGGCCGTCGGCTTTGTGATGGATCTGGTCAGTGGGTTTGGTCTGGGCACGCTCCTCGAGAACGTGTTCACCGAGCTGATCAAGGTGACAGACCAGATGGACGCTCTCCCATATCTGGGCGCAGACGGGACCCCTGTCTTCTTCACCGGCTATGACAAGTTTGTGCTCATCATGACCAGGATGGCGCAGGAGGCGCTGGCGGGTGAATTCGTGCGGGCGGGGCAGTTTGCGAGCGCGGCGGTCGCACCGGTCGGCAAGGCGCTGTCGACATTCCTCCAGGGTGTCGACCCGCCTCCAATCCATTTTGTCAGCTACACGCTGAAGGATCTGTCGGACTCCCTGCGTGTCCTCGGTTCCGCACACAAGAAGGACATCTCCCGGCTCGCGAAGAAGGAGCGCGTCCTGGCCGAGTACCTGAGCGAGAAGAGCGAGACTCAGTACTACAAGGCAATGAATTTTCTGAAGGTGTTTGTCGGCATCGCGTTTTCACTCGTGAATCTCTTCGTATCCGCGGTCAACTCGATCATGAGCATCCCGCCGTTCCCACGAGTGGGGGGTGCCTACATGAGGGGGCTGGACGTGCTGCACCTCTCAGAGCAGGCATGTGTGACGCACACAATCGAAGTGGTGGTCGAAGACACCCAGCTATGCGGCACCGTGCCCAGGCTGCTCCTGGTCGCGGAGGACAACGAGGCCCTCGTTGGCGGTCTGATTGAGAGCAACATTCTGGACGACATGGAGACGCTCAAGGCACAGATTCAAACGTTTCAGGAGGTCAACTCGGCAAGCGGCGGAGAGCAGTTTGCAAACTTTGTGTATGCGTACACGCTCGGCCTGGCGTCGGATTTCAGACGGCTACTCGCCGCGTCGCTGCGCGGGAAGAACGACCTTTACATGAAACGGTCGCGCAGGTCGTTCCAAATGGGCGCGTCGAGGCTGTACGGCAACCTGTTTGGAATTGACGACGACGCCACTGGGGGCGTATTTGACAAGACCGTCGGCCTGGCGACTCGTACCGTCGGAGATGTCGTCTTTCGAGCTGCAAACGCAATCGTGGCCGACGAGCAGTTCCGCACGGCAGAGCCCATCGCGGACTCAACGGAGGTGGAGCGTCGGAAGCAGGCGTACGGCCAGCGCCTCAAAGCGGCAGTCGCGGACGCGCTGCAAGCCTCCGCAGCCGCTGTCCCAGGGCCAGCAGCCGGGGAGGCCGCAAGAGCAGCTGCCGTGGCAGCGGGAGGAGTCGCCCTTCTGCCGGCGGAGGTGCTCGCCCAGTTTGAGCTGATGGTGAAGTCCATCGCGTCGTTGAACCTGTCGGACCTGCGTGTGGTGCAAGCGGCCAGGATATACCGCGACCAGGTGAATATCTGGTTTGCAGCGTTGGACGCCTTCCACGCAAAGTATCGCAAGCTGAAAGAGTACCTCGACCTGGCAGCGTCGATGCGCGCAGCGGCAGCCGACGCGGAGGCAGCCGCAGGGGCAGCTGCAGCTGCGGCTGCAGCCGGGGGAGCAGCGGCGGGCGAGGGCTTGGCAACGGCGGGCCTCACGGTGGAGCAGCTCACTGTCCTCGTGCGCAATGCCAGAGAGGCGTTTGTCGCTCAAGGTGGAAGTCTTGCTGATGTTGCCAAGGCATTGCACGGATCTGCGGATGCGGTCGGAACGTACCTGGATACCATCGGGGACGTCGACCGACTAGCTGCTGGAGAAGCGTTCGTGCAGGCCATGCAGGCGTACGATGCTGCCTTCAAGGCTGCCAAGACCGCAGTGGACACCGCTACGGTTGTGCCTCCCGACGCTGCGTCGGCAGCGGCTGGCGCGGCGGAAGCGGTCGCCGGAGCGGGCGGTGCGGGGCGAGCTCTGTTCTCGCCCGTGCTGGGGGCCGTCGGCGGGTACGTGGCAGCACAGGCCGCCCAGGCGGCCGCCCTCGCCTCCGTGTCAATGGTGGGTCGACTCGGCCGCGCGCTTTCGGACCTCACGGCGTACGAGTGCAACCGACTGGGCGTCTGCCTGGATCCTCTGCGCAACTCGCTGCTTCGCACAAACGAATGGGTGGGAGCGGAGGTGTCCGGATCCGTGCCTCCACAAGACTGCAGGATCGTGCCGACGTTCCTGGAGTTGCGAATGAACGCACCCTCCGTGCTCAACACGCGGGACGGAGGGCTCTCGTATCTTTCGGCGGAATCGAACGCGGCCGCACCGACTGGCGCCGACGCCATGTCGCCGGCGGAGGTTTCCTCCCTGCTCAGCAAGGCCATGCAGAATGTGCGTGGCGCTCGGCAGGCCTTTCGCGACAGTCGCGACGACATCCTTGGATGGCAACAGACCTCAAGTCGAGTGGCAATCGTGCAGTTTCGGAAGCGCCCGCTCGATCACGTCCGTTCTTTGCGCAGGGTCAGGACGTACGCGCCCTTTGCTCTCAACGTGCCGAGGGACGTGGCGGCGCGCGTGGATCAGAATCCGTTTTGGAACAACAGGCACGTCGAGGAGATGGTGACGAGAAAGGACTCCGACTCGCTCTGGAGCGTCCTAGGATTGCCAGACACGCCCGTAAGCTGGGCGGCGGCGCACGTGTTCTCCGACCTTGTGACGGACGTGAACTTGGCCAAGTATCCCACGAGCCTACGATTGATGTACTCTGGCACGGACATTGTGAGGATGCGGTTCAAGGAGGCGCGCGCGCTCCTCCTCGAGATGGCACGTCTGGACACGTCCTTCCACATGGACGATGCGGTGTTCCAGTGTCTGCCGGGCGGCGTGGACGCGCACCGGATGCTGTCGCGACTCGGCCTCCTGCGAGCGAGGTCCTTCAGCAGCAACACCGGCACCGGCGTGCGCGTCCTGAGCTACGACTGTCGGGAGCTCGTCACCGACGCGGACTACATGAGCAAGTCGCCGGCGTTCCGCAAGGCCGTCGACGCGCCTCCGGTGCTGGCGTCGAGACTCGTCGACTGCATCGACGCGTTCGGCAAACTCTCCGCGTCCAAGGTGGCGCTCAACAATGGCATTCCCTCGCTCGCCGCCCTCGGCTGCAGCGGGCTGGACGCGCCTGGTACCAGGGCTGCGAGGGAGTTTGTGGAGGACGCGCACAGGCGCCACGACAGCGTCGATGCGCTGATCCGCCGTCTGTTTGACCCTCAAGGTCCACAGGGCCAGCGACTGCAACAGCTCGTGCGCGACAGCCAGCCATTCTTTGATCCGTCGAATCCTCCGCTCTACGACGTGCACGTCGCGCACACAGCGGTGCCGCCGTACGATCTGGACCGCCTGCTCACGTCTCTGCAACAAAGGAACGCGCGAATGACCATAATGACCACCGACAGCGTCTACACGGCGTCGATTGCCGACGCCGCCGTCCACAGCGACGGCTCGTTGGGCGACGAGTCTGTCCGAAGCCTGACCGCGCTGATGAGCCGTCAGACGCTCACCGGCGGGAGGCTGGAAGCGTTGGCGATACCTACGATGCGAAGGCGTCTCGTCGTTCCGATTGGCGCCGGCGACTTCTGGTACCACTTTCCATACGCCTACCCTCGCTCGGGTGCCTTCCTTCTCGACCTCGTTCCGATCGACCTGGAGACGTTCAGCAAGTCCCTGTCCATCGTCCTGGCCAACCTTGGGGACCCCGATCCTTCCGTGATGCCAGTGGCGGTGCCCGAAATCCACGAGCTCGTTCGCGGGAATGCCGAGACCATCGACCTCGACGCAAAAAGCATGGACGGCCGGACGCTCATACCCACCGCATCCATCGCGCTGTCGGACAACCCAGAGTCCGAGGGAACCAGCAAGATTATCTTCAACGCGGAGCGCATCGCACAGGCGGTGCTCGCGCTCATGGGTGAGATGAGGCCCCCACCGCCGGTGGTGCGCGTCGTGCAGCCCGCCGGGTACAACCAGTCGCAGGCGGAGCGTCGTCGCCGACTGGCGGAGATCCGCAGACTCCAGGGTGCGGTGGAAGGACGCGTCGCCGCGGGCGCCGTCCTGATGAACAGCTACCTCGAGGCAGCAAACACCAGGGTCGTGCAGATTCGCGACGGCTCGCAGCGCGCGGTCGACGAGGCACGCGACGCGGCCGCGAACACCCGAGTCGCGAGGCTGAAGCAATTCGTCCGCTCCACAGCCGAGTACGTACGCAACTTCTTTGCAGCGGTCCACGACAAGGTTCTCAGACCGGACACGCGGTCGCAGGAGCAGATCGACGCGGATAACGAGTTAAAACGCGAGTTCAATTTCGACCCTGTGTTGTTTGGCGCGTCGCTCGCGCTCGCCATTGCGGACGACGAGCTGCCGCACGAGGAGCCCGGCGCGATCGACCTGCACGACCACTGCGAGACGGACGCCATCGCGCCGCAGCTGCTGAGGGAGGTCGACCCGGACAGCGTGGCAGCGGGCGATTCCGGGCCTTCCGGTTCTCCGTCGCTGACGGGCGAGACGGTCGCGTTCTCGAGGGCGGCCGTGGTGATGTTTTTTGAGCCAAAGGGACGAGACAAGCTCCGAGACCGCATGATTCTCGACGCGACGACCCCGACGGACGGCGCTCCATCCGAGCTGGCCCCGGGCGAGTGGACCTGGGACCGACCGCGTGGCGACCCCGACGAGGCGCTGGCGGCGCAGGGCGAGAAGACGTTCCTAATCGAGGACGCCTCCGAGGTTGAGAAAAACACACGGTACGCCCAGGGCAATGCGACGCGGATGGTCAACGAGAAGCTCGACCAGCTGGACCGCGACCTGGTCAGCAGGTATCAACAGGAGCTCAAGGATGCGCAGGACAAGCTGCTTGGCAAGATAGAGGAGTTTGTGCGGTTCAACGAGCATGCCCTGGCCAAACGCGACGCGTACAACCGGCTCGCGGATCGTCGAATGGTTGTCTCGTTGGCACTCGCTCATCTCCTGCTGTTCCAGGTCCTGGGCAAGGAGAGCACGCCGCTGCTGCTCTACACCCGGTCTGCCAAGTACCATCTCCAAGACAACACGAACTTTGACAGGTTCTGGACGGAGCTGCACGAGTACGTCAGCAAGAACCACATGACCATATACGACCCGAGCGCGCTATACCACTACATGTTCTCCCTCGGAACCGCCTCCAAGGCGATCCCGCCCGACGACGCGTACAAGCCCGCCGTCAGGCTCAAGGACGCCGTTGACGCACGACTCGCCGCCGACCGTCAGCAGTCGCGGCTGCTGCTGGGCGAGCTCGCCGCGCTGTGCGACGCGCTGTGTGAGACGGGTTGAGCGGCGGCGTCGGCTCCCGCACAAAAATGACCAGCTTTTCATAAGTGGTTCAAGACGAGTGGACGTATTGAGCAGCTCGGTGGTCTGAGGAAATGTCTGTTTTTGCTCCCCCTCAAGTGCCACAGTACGCCAAACGCGACCAGCCGGTGCAACCGGCCAGCCAGCCATCGGCAAAAGTGTCGCGCACAACGTACACCTCGACAGAATCGTCCAAGGTGGAAGAATACCTGCAGAGCGAGTTTGAGTTCCAGGCTTCCAAGTATGGAGAGTATCAAGAAGCGGTCTTCCATGGCGTTCCACTGGACCTGATCGAAATGACCATGGCGGCGGAGGGGATGCAGGCCGCTGTGCGGATCATGATAGCCACCAAGACCTACACCGACGTCAGGGGACCCAGACAGTTGACCAACGACGACATGAACGAGATCCAGGAAACGCTCGACGAGAACGTGGGTGAGCTGAAGAGCCACGTCCATGCGCTGAGCACATTCCTGCAGCGGAGCGACACCCCGGCCGCCGGCGACGTCCAGGCGATGAACGCATACTTTGCGGGCGTCGAGGAGGCCGAACGGAGGGCGGCGGCGGAGGCCGCGCGGGCGGAGCAGATGAGGGCGGGCGGCGTGCATCCCGTAGACCCTCTCTCGCCGTTCCCGTCCGTTGCTCCGGTAAAAGCTACCGCAGCCGCTGCGCCGTCGAGCGACACCCTGGCACCGCAGTCGGCCGACACGGGTCTGCCGTTGCTACTCCCGATGCTGTGGGCAGGCATCGGGATGGCTCACAAGGCGGCCGCCGCGTGGAACTTTGTTACTTCCTTTGCAAAACCAGGAACTGTGATGGAAGAGCTGGACGAAGAGCTCCGCGATCTGAGCGACGAGTTTGCGTCAATGCCGACACTGGATGAGCTCCTGGTCAACAGCTGGTATGGCACAGGCGACGAAGACGAGGGAGGGATGGATCCAATGTGGTGGTTCTTCAGTCGCTACGTTGGAATCAAGAAGCTCAAGACGCGTCAATCTTTTAAGACGTACCTTCTCGCATTCGGCATCACCTCCATCTCTAGTATGGTCATGACGAGCATCGGCTTCGGATACGTCACGGCTATGATTACGTCCATGGTCGCCTCGACGGTTGTCAAGTACATCGCGAACTACAGCCGCACGGATACGCTCGAGAAAGTGCTCACAGAAGGTCTGACGGCGGACAAGGCGAGGGAGGCCAAACTGAACTTTCGGGGCGCGCTGTTTCGCCAGGCCGAGAACATACATGAGCCGGGCCGTCCCAGAACCGAATTCCACACGAGGGTCCTCGAATGGCTGCGCTTGCAGGACAAGGGCAATCCACCACCAAATACCGAGGCGACGGCCGCCAGAGTGGCCTTATTCGAACGTCAGAAAGACGCCTGGTTCCAGGGAGCCTTTGTCGACCCGGATTTGATCCATACAGAGGTCTCGCAAGACGTACGTCGGATAGTTGAGAACCACCCCGATCGACTCGAGGCTGCGATGGCGGAGGCCCTGGAGCAGACCATCCCTGGACAAGCCGGCGCGGACGCGGTTGCTCTCGAAGCGGTGGGTAAGGCCATTCTCAGCAACAGGGGGCTGCTCTCGCCGGAGAAATTGTCGTCAGTGGAAGCCGTGGAGGCGGTCAAGGAGGAGATCCGGAAACGGCTCGACCCCACCCACGCAGCGTACGACAAGGCCTTTGCGGACAAGGTGCGTGGGATGGACCGAATGGGCCAAGCGGAAATTGTCAAGTTCCTGGGACACGAGGCAAACGTGCCGCTTTCCGAGATGGTCACGTACTATCTCAAGACGGCACTGACCTGGCTAGGCACCATTGGCGCCGTCTGGGGCATGAAGAGGGTGCACGACACCAAGCGCAAGGTCAACTACAAGACGGTCGGCTTGATTCATCAGTACATCACCGGCGCGTTGGTCCAGGGCGCGGATGGGGTCCTGCGGCCAGACAGTGCCGATAGCGTCCTGAATCTGCAGGTCAAGAACGCGACTCGGGTCGCGGCTTACACGTCGGAGTTTGCATGGTACGCGATGCAAAAGATCGGACCCACCAAACTCGTGGAGATTTACGACGAAGTGGTAACGGACAACGACGACAACCAGGTCGGGGTGCTCAAGCGCCGACGCCCCGGTGGGATGCTGCTGGCGCCTGCTCCTGCGCCACCGGGCCAGGCGCCACGGTCTGTCTTTGCGGCCGATGTCGAGAGCAGGAAGGAGACGAGCAAGTGCTTCTGCGACACGAAGGCATACCTGGACGACATCCACAGGACCGTCTACATCGAGGCAGGGTACACACCTCCCGTAGATGAGGAAACCAACTTGATCAACATGTCGGAACTGCAGAGGAGGGTGACGGTTGCGTACAAGGGCAAAGCGGTTGGGAAGGTCGCACCCAACGGCATGGTGCTTCGCACGCTTTCGGTGATGGACCTCAAGGGCGCAGAGACCGAGCTGCGTTCCTACCTCACGAACAACTACAGGGTCGCAATGACGATTGTCAAGGACAGGCGTGGCAAGGTCACGCAGATCGACCCAGCCGGCACAAACACAAGCAATCTCGATCCAACGGGCAAGACGACTCTGTACCTTGGGCGTCTGAACGAGCCAATGTTTACGAGAAGCCGACTCACAATGAAGCAGGCGCTTGGGCTGGACCCAGAGTTGAATGCCGGCAAGCGCCACTTCATCTTTGTAAAGCCGGAGGCATCTGGTCTCACGCATCCCGAGGACGACGGAGTCGCAGGGGCATCGGCGTGGCACCACCTCTGGAACTTCAGGCGCATGAATGGCAAGTTTGGAGACGACATGGCGCCTGACGCGCAAGACCAGAGTATCAGCGTGGTAGACGCGAAGATGCGGGACGACGGGTGGTGCAACCCCGGCCCGGCCGGCGCGATGCGAGGCCAGCAGCGCGTGCCTCGGCAACCGGCACCCGCCCCGCTTGCGCGGCCGCAGGCACTCGTGGAGCGTCGCTCGATCCGCAAAGCAGGCCGAGTCACACGCGCGCCGGCTGGCGCGTCCGAGGTGCTGCCGCGCCCGGTCAGCGTCGTCGACGAGCTCTTTGCCAAGCACCAGATTCGCTCGTGACGCCTCGGCGCAAAAAGGGCACGTACCTGCTCAAAAAGGGAACACGCCAATGCATCCTGGCTCGGACCACGTTGATGGATGTGTGTGTGTGTGTTGTGGTGTGGGGATCGTGCCGATGGCGGAGGGTCTGTCTTTTGATTCATTTCTTGTGCAAACCAACTCCCGCGTTCCTACACCGTGGCCAGCGCGTACTCCCTCGCCACCGCCCCGACCACGGCGGCCAGGATGGCGATCACGTGCCACAGCCCGTGTGTCGTCATCACGCACTTGCACGCCTTGCACGCCAGCCAGCTCATCCGGCCCTCCACGAGCTGGCTGTCGGGCCACCCGAGGAGGCGGTCGATGACCATGCCGAGCACCAGCAGCAGGAACCCGCTGCCCTGCAGACCGAGCACCACGAAGGCCGTGTCGGTGCCGAGCGTCGCCACCGCGGCGGGGACCACCATGAAGTAGGACAGCGCGAGCAAAAAGGTCGTCGCCTCGCGCAGCGGCGCGTGGTGCTGGTCGTAGTGGCTCTTGTAGAAGAGCCCGAGGCCCATGGTGCACGACGCGCGGTCGGCCTGCCAGGTGACGTGCCGCGGGATGCGCACCCGTCGCCACAGGAAGAAGAGCGAGATGGCCACTGCGCCAATCGGAATGTCCAGGATGGCGATGAGCGGCACGTTGCGGAAGCCACGCGTCACCACCGAGATGTCGGCGAGCGCCGTGACCACGATGCCAATGTAGATTCCAACGTAGTCGACGACGCGCGTGAACGTGCTGATCTCGCGGTCGGGGCTCGTGGCGTGGTACAGCGACGAGCACGCAAACGTGAACGCGGCCGTCCACGCGGCGGCGGCCACGAGCGCGTCGCTCGGGTTGCGGCCGTCGGTGAAGGCGCTGCGCAGCAGCGCGTAGAGCGCAAACAGCACGCTCCCAAAGACGTGGCTCCACACGGAGAAGCGCTCCACATGCCCGGTGAGTCCGAGCAGCGGCGAGACGCGCGCGCCGGGGTCGGTGAGGCGCACGACGCCCGTGACCCTGTCGACGACTGCGCCCTCCGGCACATGGAAAAACATGGTGGCGTAGGCCACCTGCAGGCACCGCCCGCACCCGTCGCGGCCCTCGTCGCCGTCCGTCTCCGGGACGCTGTACTGGTCGAGGAAGCGCTCGCAGTCCTCGGCCGGCCGCTGCTGCGACTCGAGGCTCCGTCGGAACCCGGCGGCGACGCTTGCGAGCGGCTGCGGCGCCAGTCGCTCGATTGCCGACGCGGTGGCCACCGCGGCCGTGGCCGGGACGGCGAGGAGCGTCGAGAAGGTGAGCCCCGACCCGGCGCGGGCGCCGGTCGCCAGCGTCGCCGCTGGGACCGGGTGCGTCGGGGCCGGCGCAAACCGCAGCGTGAGCCGTCCGTCGGCCACCGACGCCACCGACGCCACCGAC
>TARA_B110001450_G_scaffold255274_1_pt1 | contig 19871 bp, 5 predicted proteins | sample TARA_B110001450 | Tara Oceans TARA_B110001450 (sample SAMEA4396538) | marine metagenome | biome: Polar Biome; feature: [SRF] surface water layer (ENVO:00010504); material: water (ENVO:00002006), including particulate matter (ENVO:01000060) such as... | depth 5 m | reverse complement strand
GTCTGAACTTGATGCTCCTGTGCCTGAATTTGATGTCTGTGTGTCTGTTCCCGATGTATTATTTTTATAAGGAAAATATATTTTAAAATCATGTGCATAATTTATATCTTCAGTCCATAATACTGCAGTTACACCACTTTCCAAACTTGAATCCCCAACAAACATAGATTCTTCACTATTTGTTTTATATCCACCTAAAATATTATGGTATCCCATCATTAAATAAACCTGTTTTTCTTTATTGTTATGATTTATTATAAAACGTATATTACATGTTATTATATTTGGTTCTTCATTTTCATTAAATCTAATATTTATTAAATCTATTAGACCTACATTTCTATTTATTCTCTCATTTTTAACTATATCACTTACTACATTTATTCCTCTTGTTATTTCATCTGATGTTGAATTTCCACTCTTTGGAGCAAAAACAAATCCATGTTCTTTTGCCGGTGATTGCGAATTCCAAAAATTTGTTTGCCACAAAAACATTGAATCTAAATCATTTTTTATTTTTGTATTATATATTTCTAAATTATAAATACTTTTATTTTCACCATCTAAATCAAATATTGTATTTTCTATTTTTTTTAATTTAAATATAAATGATGATTCTACTTGTTTTTCTGTATCAGTCTGTAAGTTATCTATATTATATGATAAATCAAATACTGCACTACCTATCATACCTTGATTAAATATTTCTTTATGACTTATATTGTAATTATTACTTAAATCTAACTTTGATATATAAGATAATTTATGAGATTGGGTACCTCTAATTCCTTCTCTTGATATTAATAATTTATTTTTACTATTATCATAGATCGGCAATACACCTATATTCATCCATGTATCATTAATACTACTTACATATTTATTCGTAAATCCTTCAGGTAATACTGGATTTTGTGTACTTTGCAAACGATTAATATAATTATTATCACTTTCTATTTTTTTTTCTTCTAATAGTTTTAATTTTCCTGTTTCTTCAATATCTTCTATTTCTTGTGTTTTTTTTATTACCATATTTAATTGTGGCGATTCTAATATAAATTTCATAGCATTTTTGCTATCTACATAATCTAAATCACCGCTACTATTACCAGTTTCAATATCATTTCCCCAATATATTGCGTCTTTGTCACTACCCTCAATTGAAAAATATTTATCAATGTATTTACCTGTAGTATAGTTATTACTAAATTTTTCATCTGGATTATTACTAAATTTTTCATCTGGATACCCTAAATAAGCATATCCATCATCATCTATATGTAAATACCAATAGGCAATTTCACTACTATTGCCTGTTTTATATGACGGATATTCTTCTATATTAAGTGTTATTATAGATAAATAACTTTCTGAAGTCGCCCAGTAAGTACCATATGCATAGTTATCAATAATGTTTGATAGTAATAATATTTTATATTTATTAGATGAATATTTTTTTAAAACTTTTATTTTAAATTTACCTGTTCCTACAATGTTACTACTACTGGTGTTACCTAAACTATCTGTTTCATAAAAATTATCTCTTATTAAATGAAATGTGAATTTATTAGTATAATGTAAATTTTCTTCCATCGCTACTGGATATGATAGTAAATTATTATCTATTTTTGCTACCTTGAATACAACATCGTAATAAATATAATCTTCAATTAAATCTAATGATACATTATTTTGTAATATATTATAATTATAACTATTATTTATAATACTATCTAATTTATTTTGTACTTCACTATCTAGAGCGTTTAATTTAAATTTAATAGAACCTTCTTTTGTATAACTAAAATTGATTCTATCATTTAAATCCGAACCACTAGTTAAAATAATATCTTCAATTGTATTATTTATTAAACTATTTTCAATTCTATCATTAAATAGTAAATAATTGCCTGCATATTTAGTATCAAAATAATTGTAACTATAACTATTATTAGCATATAATTGTTTAGGAAATCTTAAATATGCATAACTATTATCTTCTATTTCTAATATCCAATAGCCAATATTTAATCCGTATACGTAATCATTATCTTCTCTATAGTTACTTTTTGCTGACCTATTTATTTCTGTACCAATATACCAATTAGTTACAAGAATATTTTCTTCATCGTCTGCAAATAATAACATTACCTTATATTTATTTTTTTCTATTTCTTCTAAAAATTCTATGTCCCAATTAAACTTGCCAGAACTATCGTTAGATATACAAAAATTACTATTACTATTATCTGGTTTATTGGTATATAATGAATAACTTATATCTAAATCTTTATCTTTATAGGAAACAATTTGTAATTCTATATTTTTATAAATATAATATTTATTATATTTTAGTCTACAATCTCTCGGTAAACTATATGCTTCTAGTTCAAATTTAATTGCATCATCTGGACTATCTACTGCATCTAAATCACCATTATTTGCTCCTTCATTTATTGAATCTTTATTTAATATTAGTGAAATATTACTTGAGCTAAATGTAAAATATTTATTACTCCATATGTTACTATTTTCATCTGGATATTCTAAATAAACATAACCTTCATCATCTATATTTAAATATAAATTATAACTAATTGACGAGCTACTATCAAAAGTAGATTTATTATGTTGATAAAATTTATTATGTGTTGCTGTACTAGCAACATAATAAAATCCAAGTAAAGTTTCTTCTAAACCTTCTCCGTCAACATGATTAGAATATAAATTTATTTTATATCTTGTATTACTTATTTTCGATACTACTTTTATATCAAAATCACTTCCATGACGTTCACGAGTCCCTCCTGGATTATGATAAGATACATAAGTACCTAAGCGAATATTTGCACCTCCCCAACTAGGTCCAGAATAACCAGTAGTTGTACTATACATAAAGTAATCTTCTGTGTTTACATTATTAGTAAAATCTTGTTGTCCTACTTTTTTTATTTTAAATTTTACATTTTTATACCTTTTTCCTGGATGTAATGGATAAAAATCTGTAAAAGCCGGTACATTTAATAATAATTTATTATGGTCATAAATTGTTTCTTTTGCAGTTATATAAGTACTATTTGATAATGTAAATATTGCAGCATCTTTAAAATTTTTTGTTGATGTTACACGACCCGTACCTTGTTGCGCCCCTCCCAACCATCCATCACTTTGATTTAATAATCCGTCTACACCCACACCTTCAAATGTTAAATAATTATTTGCACTATAACTAAAATGTCCATTATGGTTCCCTGAGCGATGTAGATCACTGAAACTAGGAAATTGAAAGCAAAAATGTCCATTATCATCAAATACCATATATAAATATACTAAATAAGATGAATCACTATAGAATGGGTATCCGCCGTTTGTGGTATCTGTATCACGTGTTTCAAAGTGATATAAATTAGTGGTAGAATGCTTTAACATAAGTGATCTCTGCCAATAATAGTCGCCGTAAACTGGATATAGTCGAACTCTATACCTTTTATTATGTTCAATAACTTTTAATACTTGTATTTGGAATCCATAATCCGTACTACTACCAAAATAATAGTCATACTGACCCGTCTGCCTCCCACCGTCGTTCCTATAACTACTAAATAAAACAGGAAATTTTGGATACTTATTATCTATTTTAATTAATCTAAAAAAATACTCTGGTTTATTACTATAATTTTTAATTACAACGTGTTGTTTTGAACCTGTTTTAACTAAATTTATTGTTTCTAATTTTTTATTTGTAACTATTTTTTCTTTTTTAATAATTTTTTTATGTTTAAAACTACCAGCTTTAACTAATCTTACCCATGTTTTATTTTCGTAATTAGTTGTATAATTACCATCGTAAGTATTTTTATTAGGATTAGAAATAATATCATTTGTGCCCCCACCTGTGGCCCATAATCCTATGCAAGAATTATTTAATATTAAAAAATTATTTACATTTTTATTGTCACTATACTCTAATTTAAAATAAATAGCATTATCTAATGTACATGGTATAGCAAATGGTTTATTATTAGAATTTACTTCTACTGACGTTTTTAATCTCGATACATTTTTTAATTTATCTTGTACTTCACTATCAAAAGCTATATATTTATTACTTATTATAGTTCTAAGCTCACTAGGCATATCTTGATAAACGTTATCAAGTTCTTCTTTTGATGGATATTGAAGGTAACATTCATGATTATCATTAATGATTAAGTATAAATAACCTAACGAATAGTTTCCATTTTCTGTGTATGGATTATAACGTGGATATTCTAGATTAGTAAAATTTGTTATATCACCTTTTTTTATATAAGCAAATCCGTTGTTTGTTAAATTTAAATATAATATTATTTCTTCTTCTGGAATATTACTATTTTTTGATGTTAACATTACTCTATATTTTTCTTTATTTAATTCTGTTGATTTTTCTGTAGTTATAACTTTTATACCTATTCTATTATCTAAAAGTATAGATATAGAATCAGATAAATAATCAGCTGATAATTTATTTTCAGTTGAAGAACAAGTCATAAAAATATTTTTATCTGAAACATCTTCTTTATCAATTCTAATAATTTTAAAGTTAGAATTATATAATTTATCAATTATTGGTAATTTATTTACAGAATTTTCCATTAAATAGTCTGTGTTTGTTTTAAATTCAAATTCTAGTTTAAACCCAACAGCTTCATTTATATTAGGTTTAACTCTTGTATGTATACTATTATGTCCCATTGACATACCATTTGAAATAATATTACTTGCTGTATACTGATTTCCAGTATTTTTTAATTTATCATGTCCTGTAGTTTGAAATCCAAGAAAATAATCACCTACATCTTCTGGGTCTTGATAGTTATATTTTCTTAATTCATCTGTTGGTGGAAGTTGTAAATAACATATATTATTATCATTCTCATATACAATTAAATAAAAATAAAATATATTGTTATCAGCAGCTATTACATGTGGATAAGAATCTATATTTAATATATTATTAGCATCTTCTACATAAAAAAAGTAATAATGAGGGCTACTAATAATTCGCAAACCAATTATATAATCTCTATTATAAATTGTTGTTTGGTGTTCTGATATTAAGAGAACTCTATATCTTTTTGTATTTGCTATTGTTGGTGTTTCGACAGCTAATACTTTAATATAAATATTATAATCTTTCAATAGAGACGGATTATTTATATAAGTAGTATCTGGATAAAAGTTTAACGATGTATTACCTGTGCTGTTACTTTGACTTGTCATAATAAAGCTTGTACTTGTTACATCTTGTCCATCAACTCTAGCAGTTTTAAAAAGTATATTTTTATATGTTACACCTTTAGAGAAATTAATAATTTGTGAAGAATGTGGTGATGATGTAAATGAAGATATTGATTGTGATATTAGTTTAAATTTTAAAGCAGAATTAGGTGAGTTTGTTTTTACTAACTCACCAGGTGTATTACCTAATTTTACAAAATTTTTATTTTTCAAATCTTCTATATAATCTGTGTTAATTGTTAGATAATTATTTTCTGTATTATTTTGTAATTTTTGAATTATAACATATCCATGGTCTTGATTATATCCTGGTATATTTACTTGATTGTTACCTATATTAAATGAACCACCACCACCTGCTGCATAATAATTTGAATTGCTACTAGCTCCTCCAGAGAATCCGCCACCACCAGCACTTTTATGATTGTCATTACTACCTCCTCCACCAAATCCCCCATCACCAGTGTTAGGTGAACCACTTTCTATACCATTTTGAATAATTTTTATAGTATTCCATCCTTTACCTGAACTAAATTCACCAGAACGTGTATAACCATCACTTCCGTAGGTTCCCCCCCACCAGACTGAATCTCTTCCCATAGTCCCGTATGTTTCAATAACAGCATCCTTTCCGTAAAAATGTGGAGCTCCTGAATTAGATAAGTTATTACCACTTCCAGCACCAGAAGCAATTAACAACTCTGAATGTGAATAGTTAGTTAATGCTGTAGTGGTAGTAGATTCTTTTGATAAAAATGTACCACCACCACCACCACCACCACCATTATTAGCATCAGCTGAAGGTGGATCTACACCTTTTTGTCCTACTAAGACAAATAATTTTTCACCAGAATGTAGGTTAAAATCTCCTGACATTTTTGCACCATATCCAGGTGGTCCATTTACATGTGGATTATTACCTCCAGCAGCACCATAAGTTTCTATTCTATATGTACCAGATTCTGGAATAATAAATTCTTGTACTCCTTGTGTAGTCATAGTAATTTTACCTTCTAAGCTTGTACCAGAATAAGCATTATTTATATCATCTATAGTAGGTCCAGTTGTTCCGGTAGAACCTGCATTAGTAAAAGTATATAATGTATTTGGATATTCAAAATAGCAATTATTATTTTCATCAATATTTAAATATAATTCTTTTCCTGATAAATTTTTATTATTTAATTCATAGTAACTTTGAAAGAAAGTACTATCGTTATTTGTTGAATCTTGGTTAAAACTAATAATCTGTGTTTGTGAATAGTTTGAATATAATCTAATTTTATATTTTGTATTAGTTATTTTTTTTATTATTTCTAAATTAAAATTACTGCCAGATATATCAAATACTAAGTCGGTATTACCATAATTATTAACTTTGCTATCAGAATTGCTAGTTAAAAAATAATTATTATAATAATTATTACTATCTTTATTAAAATTTTCTTCTCCAATTTGTATTAATTTAAATTTTATATTATCATAGAATGTATTTTCATTAAAGAAAGCAAGTTTGTCATCATTAGTATAATAAAATCGGTAAAAATGCATTTTTTCATCATTTGTATCTATTTGATAGTTAAGTTTACCATTATTAAATGTTTCAAAACTATTAGGCAACAACGAATTTATTTTTATATATTTATTATTATTAAATTTAAAAAAATCATTTCTATTTGGATGTAATAAGTATAATCCTAATTTACTATATTTATCTGGTTTAACGTATGCAAATCTCATTAATGGATTATTATTTTTTGCGTTATCTACCATATCCTCAGACTCATAAAAATATGTACTTCCGTTATAATGTTGAGGAAATATACAATTGGAAGAATAAAAGTTGTTTTCAATATTGTCAAAATTTTTCCATATTTCAGTAGAACTCACACGATAATATAGATACTCAAACATATATGAATAAAAAATATAATATACATCACCTTCAACTAAATGTCCATTATAAAAATTAAAATCATCAATTTCATCATTATTTGGAGATTGACTATATATTCTTGGTAATGTAATATCTAAATTATTATTTATATTATAATTAATATCATAATTACTATTATATTTAAGCTTATAATTAGAATTATAATTAGAATTATTATTAAAATTATTATATATAAATTCATAATTATCGTTATAAGAAAATTCAAATACTTTTTCTTTTAAAAAATTTTGTTTATAATATAATACATTACTTTCAATTTTAATATTTTCAACGTTATTATTAATATTATATGCATCAATTAAAGTTTGGTCTTGTATAGTATTATAAGTAATACTATTAACTTTATTCCATTCCCTTGAATTAGAATTAGAACCAGAATTAGTTACATTATTTTTAAAATTATCTAATTCTGTAAAATATTGGTATGATGCATCATTAAAGCTATTTTGTAGAACAATCTCTCTATCATTTCTATTATAATAAGGTAAATTATAATGAATAGGATAGTTATTTAAAGTATTTGTAATATCATTAATAATTTTTTTAATTCTATAACTAGAGTTATTTATTTTGTTTTTATAATTATTAATTTTATCTAGTAATAAAATTTTATTATAATTATAATTATAAACTTTTTCATCTTTATTATTTCTAGTAGAAATAATGAGTTCTTGTTCTAAGTTTAATGTTGCAGTACCTAAATCAAAAAGACGATTCCAATAATACCAAGAAGCTCCAGATGAAGATTCAGGATTAATTGGATTATATGTATATTGTGTAATAGTATCTTTATAGTAATCTTGAGAAACAAAACTATAAGAATATAATTGTTTTATAACAAAATTTCCAGCATAAAATTGAAAATATGCGCCTTTATTATTATAATCATCATTTATTCTATTATAAGTTAAAGGTTGATAGTATGTATAATTTATTCCATGTGGTTGTGTTATACTAATATAGTCATTTGTATTAGTTTTCTTAAACTTATTATTGCTATGTAATAAATATAAGTTAGGATTAGTATCACCTGGTAAGCGAACATAAGCGAATCTAGCAGTAATACTATTAATAGTATTATTACTGGAATAATTTGAGCTTGTATATGATATTGGCAAATTATTATTACTATTTTTTAATTGATAGACATATTTAGAATTTTGGCTAGAATAAGATATAATACAATATACATGATTTTCTATTAAATCATTTGCCCAATTAGTACCTGTTTCACTAGATAAAGAAAAGTTGGTATATGTATTATTATTAAAATTAGGGAAATTAATAATTGTTAAATCATTTTGTGCATTATAAAAAGCATTAGATGCATCATTTAGTTGAGATAAAGAATTAGAGAGAATATTAGTATTATAATTTATAATATCATTATAGCTAGTAATAATATCTTGTTTAAAAGTAGATAAATTAATATTAGAATCTACAACATGTAAATTATTATCTAAATTACTAATAATATTAATATTATTAATTAATTTAATATGAAATGTTTCTAAATTTTGAATTTCACTATCAATGTCACATGTTTCAATCGTAATATATAAATCATTACGTTTATTTATAAAATTAGCAGAAGCATCATTATATAACGATTGCATATCATTTAAATTTGTTTGGTCTAAATTAGTTGTATTAAATTCACCACATTTATATAATTGAAACCATGTATGAGATGTTGAATAATAGGATGGTGAATATATAAAATTTCTCTTTGTTTCATCATTAAGAATACTAGTTTTATTTTCAGCTATAAATAATCCAAGATAACTATTATATGATGAATATATACTATTACTTGTATATCCAAGTACTTCGTTACCATAAAAAATTTGAATTGCAGCATTATCGCTTAAACCAGTAATAGTATCTAAATTAAAACTAATATTTCCAGTTGCAAAATCCATTATTCTTGTATTTTCGTTAGGATTACTAGAATCATATAATACTGAATTAAGTTTTACATATTCATTGTTTGTAAATTGTATTGGTTGATAATTGCTATTAAGTAAATAAAAATTCATACTAGGAACATTAGGTAATCTACCATATAAAAATTTAACAGAAGTTGCATAATAAGGATAACTACTAGTAGTCTGTGTTGAATACAATATTTCACCACTATCTGGATATCCAGAAAATTCAATATATAGTGGATAAATATATCTATGTAAAGTATTATAATAACTACTATATTGCCTATTAAGTTTTTTTAATTTAGAATCAGAATGAAATATATTATAACTAGTGGTATTATATTGAGCTATAATACTTGAATTATAAGAACTATGTGTTCCTAGATAATTAATAAGTTTTATTTCAAATACTTCTCCTTGATTAGGTAATCTATTTATAAATTCAGCAGTATCGTTAGTTTGTGTATATGTATTTTCTATAATCTCTGAATAATTTATTGCATCTGATAAATTATTATCTGCTATTTCATATGATATATCACAAATCAACGAATCAGCTAAAGCATTTTTGATGTTATCATATTCATTTAATATATTTGTATTAAATATATCTATATTAGTTGATAAATCATTTATAATATTTTCAAAATCACCTTTACTATTATATGTTGGAGAACTAGAGATTCTATTTGTTATATATTCAAATAAAGTTAAATATCTATTATTGAATATATTTTCATAATTATCTAATTTTGTTTGTAAATTAATTTTACTTTGTGATAATCTTAATGATGCTTCATGAAATAAATTTTGCTTTTCTATTAAATTATCAGAATTTAAATTTGGTGATTTAAATTCTCCTATTTTATATAATTTAAACCATGTTGATGCTATTGTAGTATTATATGAATCTGTATTAGTTATTGATAAATTAAATTTATTTTTATTTTCATCTAAAAGTATACTATTTTTTGTTTCACCATTAAACATACCAATAAAACTAGAACTTGACGAATGAATATTATTAGTATGACCTAGTACTTGATTTCCAAAAAATATTTGAAATGTATTATAATTACTATCTAAATTAAATGTAATATCCCCATGTACAAAATCTTTTACTTTTGTTAAAGTATTACTATCCCACGATGTATTATTATCCCATAAAGTATTTAATTTAACATATGAGCCATCAGTCATTTCTATAAATTTTATTTTTTTATCAATTAAATATAAATTATTATATGTATCACTAGAAAATTTACCATATACAAACCTAGCTACTTGTGACCTATCCGTACTAGTTGATGATTTTTCTATTCTATAAAAATAATTATACCAACTATTCGGTATATTGTAATCAAACATTAATGAGTATATACCATATACATGATTACTATATTGTTTGTTTAAAATTATTTGAGAATTTGCATTTCTATCTTCGTAACCACTTGTTAGATTTTCATAATAAGATATTTTATTTGAACTAACTGGCGGATTATTACCTTGATAATTTGCTAATTCTATTTCAAATACTTCTCCTTGAATTGGTAAACGTGTTAATAACTCACGCACTAATCCATTTGAATCATATCTATTATATGTAGATAAAATTGGATTAATATTAATTAAATGTTTATTATTCTTTGCATCAAGTAAATTATTACTTGCTACATTATATGATATATCTAACTCTTGTATATTATTAATTTCATTTAATATTTCTGTATGTGCATTTGATATGTCTGTTATTAAATTATTTAATTTATCTAATGAAGGACTTGGTGATATAATATTATAAGTTTCATATTCATTAATAGACCCTGAATTATATTCATTAAATGTATTAATTAAAGTATTTATATTTTCTTTTACATTACTATTATAACTTTCAAGTTGTGTCTTTACTTGATTAACATAACTACTACTAATACTATTAAAACTATTATGATTTACTAATAAAGATAGTTGATTTTTATACAAACTTGTAAATAAATTATTAAAAGCATTATTATCTGTAATCTCTTGAGTTAATTCTTGTTTAATTGAATTACTTATATTTTTTAATTTTTCACTTGCAATAGTATTTAAAATTATTTGATAACTATCGAATTTTTCATAAATTATACTAATTTTATTTTCATATATATTTTTATTATCATTATAACTAACATCAAGATTATTTTTAATATTTATTTTATTTTGTATTTCTTGATTGTTTTGTATTAATGCATCTTGTAAATGTAATAATTCATTTGATACATTAATTATTGATTCTTTATTAGGTAAAATATTTAATAAATAATAATTTATTATTTCATTGTTATTGTTAGAAATATCTTGAATTAGATTATTTATAGTTGTATCATCAAAAATATCATGCTTAAATGATACATTTCCTACTTGTATTAATTTATTATCATGACTATGTATTTCTTTTAGATTATCAAGTATATTATTTGTATATATATTTAAATCATCTATAATTATTTCATCATTATTATAATTGCTTGTAGTACTATCATAATTATTTAAGTCTGATTCTCTAATTTGCAATTTACTTTTTGCTTTCTCTCTATAATTATTTAAAGCTGTGTGTAATAAAATATTACCACTTATCTCTAATAATTCTAGTATTGCGTTAAAAGTTGGTAAATTATTAAATTTTAATAATTCTAATTCACTATCATAATATGCTGTTCTCAAGCTTGGTAATGTTTCAATAGTTGTTTTATACTGGATTTTACTATTATATAAATTTAGATTTGTTACATAATTATTTGAAATATCAATTGATTTTCTTTCTAATTTATTTTTTTCTATTTCTAATTGAGTTATTTTTGAATTTATATATTCTTTATCATACACTAAATTTATTTGATCTTCTATATTATATAATTGATAAGACTGTGATGATTGTTCTTTTGAATAACCTAGTAATTTAAATTTTAATGCATAATCTAAGTTATCTGTTGTAAGCATTCTTATATTAGTACTATTTCCACCTACGTCTGTTGTACCTGTACCAGTATCTTGTAAAAATATATCTTCTGCACCTTTTTCAAACCTAAGATAGTTATTTGCTGATGATAATATATTATTATCCCAAGAAGTATATGCATCATATAAATCTTCTAAAGATGGTATTTGAAAACTACAATAACCATTATCATCAAATACTAAATCAATAAATCCTAAAGTTCGGGTTTCGTCACTAGTTATTATTGGATATGGATCTGGGTCTATATCTTTGCCAGCTCTGAAACTATTATTAGTTAAGTATTTATTATTATTATAATTATGGATAAAAAAATTAAAATAATTACTTGAATATGTACGAAAACAAAGTAAATGACTAGTTGAACCATTATACTCAGAAAATAATTTAACCCTATATCTTTTATTTTTTTCTAATACTTTTAAAACTATTAAAATAAATTGATTAGAATAATTATAATGATAAAATCTTAAGCTTGTATTAGTATCTGCACCACCAATAGGCCTAGAACTCATATAAAATTGTCTAAAAACTTCTTGATTATTAGCTCTAACAACTTTAAATGCAACATGTGAAAATGTTGCATCTTGATTAAAATTAATGATAAGCTTTTTTTGATTAGTTTTATTATGTTTTATTGTATGTAATTCATTAGATATATCAAGTATTTCTCTAATACAATTATCATATTCTTTTTTTAATTTTAAAATATTATTAGAAATTTCTAAAATATCTTTATTAAATTCACTAATAAGATAATTGTTATTATTTCTTTCAAATGTTTTTAATGGAAGACACCAAGAGATATGCCAATCTGTATTTTTAGATGTTTTATGCCATATTTGCCATTTATGAGGAAAATCTTGAAATGCATAGTTTTTATGATTAGATGTATCATTATTTTCAAAATAATTATTTGTTTTCCAAGAGTTATTACTATCAATATACGAATCTATTTCTTTACCTGTATATAGTAACTCTCCATCTTGATATTCTACATCAAGAGTTCCAAGATTAGATGGAGCAGATAATGTAAGTCTTTTATTATTATTTAAATCATTACTTGATATATCATAATTAATAGTTACATAAATATTAGATGAATCAGTTTGAGAGAAAAACTTCTCTTGTAAGTTAGACATTATAATATGAAATGATATAATATTATTTGTATTAAGAATACAAATAATACTAGTAGTATAATTATTATAGATATTATTATAGTAGTTAATAAATTATAAAATATAAAATATAAATTATAAATTATAAAATATAAAATATAAATTATAAAATATAAATTATAAATTATAAATTATATATTGTAAATTAAAATGGTTCTTCAGGACAAACTTTTTCCCAAAGAAGTTGAATTTGTAAATGTAAAGCATCCATGGTACTTCTAAATCTAACAAGTTCATCTTCAATAATTATATTTTTTTCAGCGGGTGTTTTTGACATAAATTCAAAGAATGAAGCTAAATTATTTAAATTTTTAAGAGCAAGTAAATTATTACTAGGATCAGTAACACTATAATTAAATTTATATAAGTTTTCTAAATTATCAACATCTCTTAGAATAACTAATCTTTCTTTTGTACTAAGTAATCGCCATAATCTATATTTATCTTTTGCAGGAAAACCGAATTTATTGCCATTTGGTGTATTAACATTATAAAAGACTGCTTGTAAATGAATAGAATTAATATCATTCATAGAGCCATCGTTCATAGAGATATCATTTGCATAATTAGTAATAAAATCTCTTTCTTCATTAGTAGATTGACATAATATTAATCCTCTAAACAAATCCATATATTATAATATATTATAAAATAATAATTAAATAAACTTAAAAAATTTATAAAAATAAAAGATTTAAAAGAAATAAAGATAAATATTAATTAAGAATTCCAATCAAATAATGATGAATCACTTGATTTAACATGATTATATAAATTGAATAAATTTCTAGATAATGTATCTAATAATACAGGATTATTATTGCTAGGGTCATTAATAGATGCATTAATGATTTTATTTTGGTTAAAGTCAATTTCTTTATTATCAGTAGTTTTAAATATAAGATTATTATTAGTGTCATTTGATTTATAGAATGCATGTATATCATTACTGATATAGTTAATACCTGAATTATTTGTGATATCGTAATTATCTTGAAGGAAATTAATAGTAAATATATCGGCATCATTTAAGCTACTAACCCAAAAGACCATATTTTCATTATCAATAAAATTATAATTATTAGTGTTACTAGTAGTATCTAAAGTAGGTTTACCGATTTTAAGATAATATAGGTCAATGCTTGATATAATTTGAATTTTACAATCAAAAGAGTTTTTAGTAATATTATGACAATTAATAAAATTAAGTTTACCATAGTTTTCTCCCATTAATTCGGTTGAATTAAAACCTGCTGTATTAATACCAATATCATAATCTTGTACGTGTATAGATTCAGGGAAATTACTATCATATTCAATTTGTATTTCTGATTGTGCTGTCCAAAAGTTTTTAGCTTTATATGTTAAAATATTTTGTCCATAGCTTTTAATAGAGTTAGTAATAACAATATTATTAATATTAATGCTGCCATTATCATTATGTAATTCAGTTTTAACAGGATGACTATCACACCAGTTAATATTATAAACATTAGAATAAGAGATATCTTTTAATTGTTCGTCATTAAGGTCACGAACACTATTACGCATAGAATTTAGGTTAATATTAGATGGTAATGTAAATTCAAAATCGCCTGTAGCACTTTTAAAGTTAGTATTAAAAGTATCAACATTAGTAATTAATGGTGTTTTAATAGCCCATGTAGTAGCAAAATTTTTGATAGCATTATTAAAATTATTCCAATCAATATTATTAGAGAAGTACATTAAAGTATAATCACTGACATTATTGTTAGTAGTAATAACCACTTTATTATTAAAACTAAAGCCATTAATTAATTTAAATAATTGTTCTATATTAAGATCTTCATTAGGGACATTAGTTTTAATTTCATTATCATTAATATCTTTAATAGATAAAAAGTTAGTGATACTTTTTTTAGATAAATCAATGCCTTCATCTCCACTATAAGTAATATTTTTAACATTAATAATTTTATTATTATTCATATCAAGTTCATTATCAATGTTAGTTTTCATAATAATTTGGTTATCAAAATTACAGAATATATGAGTTCCTCCAGTACCAAATTTGTATTTTGCTAAATTACTATGTACGTTATCATAAAGAGGTATTAACCGGTCACTAGTAATAATTTCATCTTCATCAAAAATATTAATAACAACATATTTAGCAGCTTCGTGATTATCAACCCATGTTAATCGTAGATATTGATTATTACTTTCAGGGACACTTTCGTAAGATAGATATTTATAAAAAAAAGTAGTACTAGTATCTTTATTGTAATCATTTCGACTACTATACAAAAATTTAAATTTACAAGCAATTTTTTTAGGGTAATTTGTTTCATTTAAATAATTAATACTTATATCAAATGGTATCATATTACCATAATCAAAGTCATTAGTAGATGCAGCATAGTTATAGTGGTTAGTATTTACTGAATCATGAATATATCTCCACCAGGATACACGTGGATAATTATTTTCTTTATGGTAATAATTAATTTTAAAACCATTTTCAGTTAAATTAATTAAATAGCTAGTAGCGTGTAATTTATTTTTATTTTTATTACTAACATCATCGTTATAGCTATTATTAGGGTCAATATCACGATAGTCTTTATAATGTGTAGTACCTAGTAAAACTTGATTAAGACTATTATCACTAATATTGGTAATTTTATCATATGGATGCGTAAGGCTGTTTGGATTATAATAGAAAGCGTATGTACCATAATTTTCATAACTAAAAATATTTTCTAATTGTGTTAAAAAGTATTTTTTATCATTATGGCAAAAATAAAGTTTAACATGTTTTTCTTTATTTCTAGAAGGATTACTATCATCAATAAATAGTGAATGTAATACTTTAATAGAATATTCTGGTTCTAGTTTACCGATTCTATAAGTTTCTTTAATTGATAATGAGTCAGCGATAGGGTCTTCGTGAAAAGTTCCAACACCGGCGGGACCAGGTGGACCTTCTTGTCCTTGTTCTCCATAATCACCTTTTTCACCTTTTTCACCAGTTTCTCCTCTTAATCCGGTTGAACCACTCTCTCCTGCATCACCTTTAGGTCCAGTTGCAAATAAATCAATATCAGGTATATTTATAATACCAATTGCTTGAGTTGGGTGATTTTGATTAAAGTAATAAACAATAGTAGTATTTAAAACATCCGTAAATTTAAATGTAAATTTGCGATTAGTGCTACTAATATCATTTATAATATTGATACCATTACCATTAGTTATTCTATCATTAGGGTCATTTGCATTTGGAGTACTACTTCTAGAAAAGTAAATAAAGTTATTAGATAAATCGCTGTTAGCGTTAGTATCGAATGAATTATCAGATTGGTCAAATACATAAACAAAGTCCATTAATAAATTTAATGGTGGATTTTTATTATTATCAAATTCATAACATTTAGTATTATAAGTATCATTATATGTAAATTTAAATATAGTATTAAAATCTGGTCCTCTCTCACCAGATTCTCCTGTAGGTCCTGGTTGTCCATCAGATCCTGTTACACCAGAGCCACCATGTGAACCACCATGTTGATGTCCATATCGACCATGCCATAAAGAAGAATCGCTGTGAAACATGGAGCGTGGTAAAGAAGGTAAAAGTAATAAATGAGGTAAATGTCCATCAATTTGAAGAGGTGATAATTTAGAAAGTTGCATATTTATTTCCTCATTAGTCAACATTATAATATAAATATATATAATATAATATAATTTAAAATTAATCTATTGTTGCTAATTATATAGTTATATAATGGTATTGTAAAATAATAGAGTATATTATAAAAAATAATATAAATAGTTATATTTCAGGCTAATATATTTTAATATTTTAATTTATTTAAAGATAATTATTTTAATCTTGTGAATTAACTTCAATATGTATTAATCTATTATTAATATCAACAATCTGATTAACTATATCAATCATATTATTATCTTGATCGATATTAGTATGATTAATTTGAGAAACTAAATCTTTGTGTTTAAGAATAGTATTTTCAAATTCAGCAATTTTATTATTTTGTTCTAGAATAATATTTTCAAGTTCAGCAATTTTATTATTTTGTTCTACAACTACATTATCAAAATCATATAATTTATTATTATTCTCCATTAATTCACTTTTAAAATTATGATAATATTTATTTGCATAATATTTTAATTTTTTAACTTGAACATTTGAATTGTTTACTTTATTTTCTAAATTATTTAAATCTAATTTATCATCTTCACTCAAACTATTTACAGCTTTATTATTTTCATTTAAATTATTTTTTTTATTTTGGTTTTTAAATGTAAAATTTAGATTTGCCATTTATAATATATAAAATTATTAAATAAAATAATTTATCATATTTAATAATAAATTTAATAATATTAAATTAAATAATAATAAATACTAAAATGAATACTAATAGTATTATTAATATTAATAATAACAATATTCAAGATAGTATTCCTAAAATAATATTTATCGTACCATATCGTGATAGAGAACTTCATAAAAAGTTATTTGAAAAAGCTATGAAACATAATTTAATAGATTTAGAGTCATACAAAATATATTATATTCATCAGCACGATAATAGAGTATTTAATCGTGGAGCAATGAAAAATATAGGATTTTTAATTATTAAAAATTTATATCCTAGTAATTATAAAGATATAACATTTGTTTTTCACGATATAGATGTTTGGGGTATAAATAAAGATATAATAAAGTACGATACAAATAAAAATAGAGTAAAACATTTTTATGGATTTACTTACGCGTTAGGTGGTATTGTTTCAATAAAAGGGTGTGACTTTGAATTAAGCAAGGGATATCCAAATTATTGGGGATGGGGTTTTGAAGATAATATGTTTAATGATAGATGTTTAGATGTAGGATTAGAAATTGATAGAAATAATTTTTATAATATTCAAGATAAAAATATTCATCATGAATTAGATGAAATAAAAAAACCTTATAATAAACGTAATTTATCTATTTATAAATTTGAAAATTCTGATACATTATTTGATATTCAAGATATAGAATACAATATACAACATAATGATATTTTTAATATGGTTAATATTACTAATTTTAAATCTTATTATCATGATACTGATTATATTCATGGTATACATGACATTAGAAATGGTACAAAAATATTAATAAATAAAAATCATATGAGAAGAAATTGGAATATGAAGACTATGTTTACATAAATTAAAATATATCATCAAATGCAAAATCTGTTTGTTGTTTATCTTTATTAGCAAGTGCATATTCACCAACTCTTTTTTCAAAAAAATTTGTTTTACCTTCTATACTAATAGATTCCATAAAATCAAATGGATTTTGTGAATTATATATTTTATCACAACCTAATTGTGATGCTAACCTATCTGCAACAAATTCAATATATTTATTCATTAACTCTGAATTCATGCCAATTAATTTGCAAGGTAAAGCAGAGCAAATAAATTCTTTCTCAATATCAACTGCTTCTGTAATAATTTCTACTATCTTTTTTTTATTTAATTTTTTAGTTAATTTATTATAAAGTAAGATAGCGAATTCTGTATGTAATGCTTCATCTCTTGAGATTAGTTCATTTGAAAACGTTAATCCAGGCATCTTACCTCTTTTTTTTAGCCAAAAGATAGAACAAAATGCTCCAGAAAAGAAAATACCTTCAACACATGCAAATCCAATTAATCTTGTAGCAAAAGAACTTCTTTTATCATTAATCCATTTTATAGCCCAATCAGCTTTCTTTTTTATACATGGAAAATTTTGAATTGCTTGAAATAATTTTTGTTTTTCATCTTTATCTTTTACATATGTATCTATCAATAAACTATATGTCTCTGAATGGATATTTTCCATAGCAATTTGAAACCCGTAAAATGCTCTGGCTTCGGCTAATTGAACTTCACCCATGAATCTCATTCCTAAATTTTCTAAAACAATACCATCTGAACCTGCGAAGAATGCAATTATCATCTTAATAAAATATTTTTCATCATCATTTAGCGTACTCCAACTTAACATATCTTTAGATAAATCGATTTCTTCTGCTCTCCAAAAACAATCAACTTGTTTTTTGTACATTAACCATATATCATCATCTTGAATTGGAAACATAACAAACCTATTTTCATCTTCAGTAAGTAAAAGTTCATTTGTTGTTTTAGACATCCTAAATATTATATATAGAGATTTTTATATAGATTTAAATTTTTAATTAAAAATTTAAAAAAATTAAAATTAAAAAAATAAAAAATTAAAAAAAAAATTAAAATTAAAAAAATAAAAAATAAAAAAAATAAAAATTAAAAAAATAAAAATTAAAAAAATAAAAATAAAAAAAAAAAATTAAGAAATTAAAATTAAAAAAATAAAAAAAAATTAAAATTAAAAAAATAAAAAATTAAAAAAATAAAAAAAATAAAAATTAAAAAAATAAAAATAAAAATAAAAAAATAAAAAATTAAATAATCAAATAATTAAT
>TARA_B110001450_G_scaffold135604_1_pt1 | contig 19908 bp, 6 predicted proteins | sample TARA_B110001450 | Tara Oceans TARA_B110001450 (sample SAMEA4396538) | marine metagenome | biome: Polar Biome; feature: [SRF] surface water layer (ENVO:00010504); material: water (ENVO:00002006), including particulate matter (ENVO:01000060) such as... | depth 5 m | reverse complement strand
GCGGTGTCGCCCCTCAGATTGTGCATGACGACGAAGCGCAGCATCTGCTTGTAGAGCGGCGGAACGGCCGAAAACCCCACTCTTGGCAACCACATGGGCCCGGGCGAATGGGCCCGCGTGGGTCGGTTGCTGAGTCTCGCGAGGAGGTCGTTGAACTGATTGAGTATGTACGGCCGAAACTGATCGTTCTCCAGAAAAATGTCCTTGGCCAGCTCGAAGATCTCTCTGGCCTTGATTTCTTGCGGACCGGTCAGCGGCCTGTCGCCGTTGGCGGTGAAGATTGCATGTCTGATGGCCCCCATGATCTCAAGAGATTGTGTCTGTTTTGTAAGTTCTTTTGCAAGGTACATGACCTTGACTTTTTCGAGCACTCTGTTTGCCATCCTGCTGAGAATCATGAAGGACGTGGTGTTGTAGAAGTAGTGATTGAACATGTTGCTCATGCACAGCATGAGATCCTGTGGCGTCTTTCCAGGATGCTCTTCGTACTCGTTGTGCTCGGAAGGGAAGGCTGCCCTGACAAGCCAGCCGCTGCCGGGTTCCCGTACCGCCCGGTACTCCAGCATCGCGAGATTGGCAAGCGTGACGAGCTCTCCGCGTATGGCTCCCACAAAATGATTTGAAAACCACGTCTCGTGGTATGCTCGCACGTGACACGTGAGCATGAGAAGGTTTGCCAGCGCAAACGATGTTTCGGAGCGAAACGCGGGGTCTTGGGAGGCGAAGCAATCTTTGCAGAGTTTTGGGTCGAAGTCGATGGCGACAACACTGCGCGTGGCGTCGTTGACGAGAAGGTTTCCCGGCTTGATGTCGAAATTCACGACCTTGTACTTGCCGAGTCGAAGGCAAAGAAGCACGCTCAGTTTGGCCACGGCGGAGACGCGGGCGCGGAGCTCGGGTGCTTTTGGAAACCCATCGATGCTCTCTGGGGGGTGCGTAGATGCGCGGGCAATCGGCCAGAGACGGTCGTGCCAGCGGTTGAGGGTGACGCCTGCGTTCTCCATGATGAGAATGATTCCAAACATTCTGGACGTTGATCCGAAGCGGGTTCGCGTGCACGCCCCGTTGAACATGCAGGCTCCGAACACTTCCGGGCCAGTGTTGTCAACGGAAGCCTGCAGGGTGTTGAAGATCTCGGTAAGTCCCTTGTCGCGATCGACGTACGCCTCCTCGTCGTTGAAGCGGCTGATGCGGAAAATGAAGTTTCTGCCTGTTAGTTGCAGATCTATGAGCCGCTTCGGGTAAAAGTGCTTCATGTGCTCGTCGGTGTCGTATCCCTTCACCGTGCTTTCGGGAGGCATCCCCAGCACGATGTTGTACTTCCCCTCCACGGAGATGACGGGCAGCTGGTAGGAACCGACGGGCTGGGAGGTGAGAAACTCAATCTTTTGAAACGACCCAGGAGCCGCGATCTGCGACTGGGCGACGGATCGATCTTGCCAAACGCCTTGCGGGTCCTGAGCACGCATGAGTTGAGGAAGGAACCTCGTGCACCACGTCTCTGGGTGGTCCCACAGTTGCATGTTTTGAAAGGAAGCGTTGAGTGCACCCAGTTCTCTACCGTCCGGGTCAGACGCTGCGGCAGCGGCGAGCTGGGGCGCCATGACGGCCTCCGCCTCTGCGGACAGCTCAGACCAGCTGTAGAGCTTCCTGTCTGTACTGGCCGCGAGCATCGTGAGGTGCGTTTTGGCATCGAAGAGCGACCGGCTGATTGTCGACCTCGCCGGGACAGCGGCCAGTGCGGCCGTGACGTCGATGTCGGGTTGCGTCGAGTCAAACACAGGATTGAACTGCGCTTTTGACTGCTCGACCGGACCGGAGGAGCCGGCAGACGCCGACGGTCCTTTGCGCTCCCCCCGCTTTTCCGCTTCCTCCCTCGCGGCCCTGTCCCTTGCATCTTTCTGAAGCCCCTTTGCCACGCGGTCGAGCTTCTGGATCCCCTGAATGCGTTCCGCGTCACTCATTTGCTCCCACTGTTCGATTGAAATGCCCTCGGGACGCTTCAACTCCGACGTGTTTCTGCTGTCGTACGCGAGTTGGGCAGCTGCTTGTGGGCCGCTAGGCGGGCGTGGAACTCCACCGGGATTTGCCACACCAGTCTGCTGTCCGCTGTTTGAACTCGAAGGGCCTGCAAGAGGTCCACGGGGAGCGTTGCGGAGCGTCTGCAGCCGTTCCATCTCGATGTTGTTGCGCGCCAGAATTGCATCATAGGAGTTGTCCTTTTTTGGCTTGGGTTTTGGCTTCTTGCCTCCGAACTTTTCTCTGATCCCGGAGACGCTTGCGGGCCTCGGGGGTAGCGAAGGTTCCATTTTCGCCTATGAAGCAGGGGAAAGCCGTGGTGTCCTGATGTGCTCGTGATGCCTGCACAGTTTATGTTTCGGATGCGCTAGCTGAATTAGGCATGTGTGACAAACTTGCTTCACAGAACACACACCGTATCCTTGGGTAGCGGCGTGTTGTGTGTGTGTGTCTTGGTCGTGACCATGATGGGTCGCGGCAGGAAGCTGCTTGCGCGAGGTCAAGCGCGAGGTCGTGCGGCTATGAACGCGGGGCGCAGTGTTGCTGAAAACGCGCGTCAAAACGCGTTGCGCACGCGTGCGGCTCTGGAGGAGTCCAAGGTGGGTGCTTCGCTGAAGCGAGTCTATGCGGCGTTGAAGCCGTCGGTCTCCCTCTTTGCAACGTTTGCCGGGGTCGCAGGCGCCACAGGTCGCTTTTTTCTGGCGTTTCTGGGTCTGTTCATCCTGCACCAGCTCTTTCTCTGGATCAGCGTCCGTCCGTCGTACGCCTTTGAGCGTGCAAAGGAGGTGATCTACGTCGTGGAGGTGGTGTGGGACTCGTTTGCGAACATCAACAACGCGCAGCTGGAAGTCGTGGACGTGCTGATTCCTGCGTGGAACTCGGCTTCGAATGTGCGCTCTGCCCTGCTCTAACCCTATCCAACGAGTTCCCATCACCCATACCCAAAAAACTGGAACCCGGAGTGTTGAACTGATAGCGCATCGTGCGTTGTGCGCAGTACGTATTTGAGCCGCTGGTGTACATAGCCCTCGACATCTTTGCGCTTCTCTTCACCAACGAGCACTACGGGGGCATCATCACGGAGGCGACGGTGCCCTACGCGGGCTTCCGATGCGAGGGCACCGCGAAGTCGCAGTCGTGGTGTGGCTCCTTCGACTTCTACGAGCAGCGCCTTTCAAACTCCGAGGAGAGCGGCAGCACGTTTGTGGACAACTCGATCGTGCTTGGCGCGCAGACGAGTCGCAGGCTGAGCGAGTTGACCGGCGAGGTGATCATACCGGTTCTGGACATGAGCGCTCTGATTGACGGTGTCTCGCTGCTCACGTCGTCGCTCATCACCATTGGGGGGTCAGTGTCGGACATGCTTATGCACGTGCTGTACACCATACTTTCGGATGTGGCGGTGTTGATCATCGACGTGCTCTTCATTCTTGTCAAGGAGCTTGCAAAGATAGTGCTGATGATCGTGCGCAGCGGGATGCTCGAGATCATCGTCACTCTGGCCATCGACATACTCATCATCTACGCCATACAGGTTGCGTTGCCTATGATCATGGCGTTGATAGACGCGCTGATGTGCGTGCTTGATCTGATGAAGCCTTCCGGTTGGGACGCACAGCTCATGTGCATCAACAAGCGGTGCTTTGAGACGGAGAGTGACGCGCTGTCGGACCTCATTGTGTTCACGTCGGCTCCGATCGTGTTGGACGTCGTGTACTCGGCGATAGAAGCGACGGTGAACTCGAAGACGTCGCGCAGCCTCTTTGGAGACGGCTTTGCGATCCCGACGAACGACTGGTCTCCGGACACGATTCCCGCGCTCACGGCGGGTGGCTGTGCTGAATGCTTCAGCTGCAAGATACCGGAGCTCCGGCTGATCAACCTGCTCATAATGTCGCTGGTGGGTTGCCTGGACCCTTCCAACCTGAAAGAGTACATGGGTGGCGTGGAGTCGCAGTGTCAAGACGACGGTGACTGGTACAAGCTGGCGTGTGGGGAGCACAACGCGTTCGTGTCGTCGATGCCGGACGAAATGTGGCGCGAGACCTACACGGCGCACCGCAACCACACGGAGTACCACATGCAGGACTGGGCGGCCTACTTTGCGCAGCGCGGTCGGGAGACGGGCGGCTCGGGCACGACGACCGGGTACTCGTTCGAGCTTCTGGCTAACGCGTGGTTCAACCGCGACGTGTCGATCGACCCGGACGACCAGGCCTACAAGATGTACCGCGTGGCGTGCGAGACGATGCGCGAGCAGCGCGGGGCGCAGTCGGACATCGGCCCCTCCTATCTGGACTACTCGGAGGGCTCGCTGCCGTACGAGGTCGGGCGCTTCCTGTACGACACGTACGCGCGCGCCCGCTGAGCACACGAGAAACTCGGCAGCACGCTCACCTCGCGCGCTCACACCTCACCCACTTTATCGCGCGCAGGTGCAAGGAGAGCCAGTTCTCCTCGTGCTACCTGCCCTTCGTGACCGCCTCGACGGACAGCTACTACGAGGTGTTCTCGTGTCTGCGCAGCAAGCCGGAGTGCCTGAAGGCGCGGGAGGTGTGCCTCGGCCGCTGCGGCGGCGAGTCGGTGGAGGTGCGCCAGGACTTCGCGACGATGATCAGCAAGAGGGAGATGAGCGACACCGTGCTTTCTCAGAACTACGGATGGGAGCGTTCGCGCGCCAACTGCTCGGTCAAGACGACGGTGATCGACGTGCCGCTCTTTGAGGGCGGCGACAGCCTGCGCGCGTGGGTGGCGGGTGTCCGCACTCGCAGCGGCTTCACTGCCATCGACCCGCGCGTGTGCACGCTGTACCCGGAGGCGTGTGGGGCGATCCAGCGCGTGCTGGAGCGGGCGCCCACGCTCGTGTACGTCAACGGGCAGTTCAAACACGCCTACGAGCTGACGCCGCCGTCGCCGCCGTCGCCGCCGTCGCCGCCGCCGCGCACGCTCTCGTACCGCGAGGTGGAGCCGCCGCCGCCAAGCCCGCCGCCGCTCATGCCGCCTCCGTACTACACGGGCGCCGGAGACTGCCTGCCAATGATCACGGCGATCCAGGCGGGCTTCGACGTCAACGACCCCACGCTTCCCGTGGACGAGCACCGGTCGGTGTGCGTCTACGTGCGGCGCATCTTGGACGAGCGCCGACCGGCGTTTGACTGTTTCCACACCGCCTCGCCTAGCCCGCCGCCGCCTCCGCCAACGTCGGAGGACCAGCTGAACGAGCAGCAGGCGAGCCTGCGGTACAAGCGCATACAGACAGGCGACACGGAGCGCTACGCCGAGCCCGAGGTTGGTCAGGCCGAGCGCCTCGAGGACGGGCAGACCAACGAGCGCTCGGCAATCTACCAGACCATCAAGGCGCTCACGGACGATCAGCCTCAACTGCGCGACCTTTTGCTGTCGACGGCGGAGAAGATCGAGGCGCGGCTTCCTGGAGCGACAGCTCAGGTGCCGGCGGTCGCCGGAGGGCGACGCCTGTCCGAGACGTACCAGCAGCGCTTCGGAGAGCCGCAGGCAAACGGTCGGCGTCTGTTCCGGGTGGACTACGAGACCGAGAACACCATCCGCGAGAGCCTGGTGGAGAGCGCCGTGATGAGCACGTTCGACGGAGGTCCCATCCCAGGCATCACCGTGGCCGAGTGCGCCGCGTTGTGCGAGGCGCTGCGTCGGAACGAGTCGGAGACGCGCGAGGACTCGACGACGGAGTGCAAGGCGTACGCGTTCCGTCGGCTGGATCCAGCCGACCTAACGGACCTGACGGTCGACTGCTACCTGCTGCACAGCTCGGGGGCGTGCAAGGTGACCGACTTTGCAGCGAGCATCTACACGAGACGGTACGACTCCAACATCTGCAATCACCCCACGGTGCACAATTCGCCCTTGTGCATCGAGCTGCCGGCATCGAGGGAGGACGCCAAGGTTTTGGACTACGCGGCGGCGCACGACCTGTGCGCCCAGGTCCCCGACAAGACGCTCGGCGGGGCCGGCAAGCTGCCGCTGCCTAGAAGCGCGCTCGAGGCCATGTCGTTCATGAGCTACGCGCGACAGCAGGGCGTGTACTCCTTCTGGGCCCAGAAGCCGACGCACCTCTTCGACACGACGCACGGCTCGTCGGTGCCGATCACGATGCGGTGGGCCGGCGAGACGGGCAAGGACTTTGTGTACCCGGCCAACGACACGCGGTGTGTGCTGATAGAGACGGAGGAGGGGTCGAAGTCGAACCACATGTACGCGACGATGCAGCCCTGCGCCGCCAAGAAGAGCGACGGCGTCGTGTGCGAGGCGGTGTCCGCAGGTGAAACGCCGGTCACATTTATCGAACACACTGCCCAGACCCTGTCCCATTGACTGAACCGCCCCCTGCCCTAATTCGTGTGCGCAGCGCCGCCGCCGCCACCAAACAATCACGGCGCCTCGGGCTTCGAGATCAAACCGGCGCCACCTCCGCCGCCGGCGCTGAGGACGCGTTCCATGCGTTACTACGTTTCTACGGAGGTCAAGCCGCGCACGGAGCAGATCTGCACGGGTGTGAGCGAGGGTCGAACGCATCGAGAGGCGTGCCTGGCGATGGCCACGAAGCTGGCCACGTGGCAGATGGTCGGATTCATCCCGGGGTTCGTTCCAATCTGCGAGCCGCAGATGTGCTGGCGCAGCTGCGCGGGTGCGGAGACAACGGACCAGGACTCGTTCGAGCACTGCAAGATGCCCGAGTGCGCCGACCGCAACTGCCTCGATTTTCTCAAGCTCGAGTGCGAGCAGAGCATCCACTCCGAGCTGGAGAGCATCTACGACTCCGCGTGCCGCCTGATGCCACCGTCGCCACCGTCGCCTCCCTCACCGCCGCCGCTGCCGCCGGGACCGCCGCCGCCCTTCCATCCGCCACCCAGCCCCCCCAAGTACATGTACAGCCTGAGGGCTGCGAGCGAGGAGAACGACTGGGACGCCGACTGTCTGCCAGTGACCTACGCGACGTGCGTGGGCGTGGCCAAGGAGTACGCGGCCGCGCGCAACGCGGAGCTCCCTGAGCCACAGTTTGGAGACGCGCTCCAGATCAACCACGCGCCGTGCGAGGGGTCCGCGACGGACCTGAACTGCTTCATTGGATGTGGCATCGGCTCGTTCACCGGCGGTTCGTACACCTACCTGCTCGACTCCACGCGCGAGAAGTTTGCGATGTACAACGACTACCGCTGCAAGAGCTCGATGTTTCCGTACTGCGTGTGCGACATCGCTCCACCGCCACCGCCAGCGGTGCGCCCGCCCCCGACGCCAGCTGAGATTCAAGACTGGGACATGGTGGTGAAGAGTGAGACGGACAAGCCGCACGAGGGTCTGATGGGCGCCATGACGAAGCGGATGGTCAACGCGCGCACGCTGCCGGCGGAGCTGACGGCCAGCACGCATGAGATGTTCTGTTACGGAGACGACAATGGGCGCGAGTCGTGCGCGGTGCAGTGTGCCAAGGACCACTTCCTGCATCTGCGCGCCATTCACGTGAGAGGCACCGTGTTCTCGCCTTCGCCTCCGCCGCCTCCGAGGCCGCCACCGCCCGATCCTCCTGTGTTCTCGTCGTCAGAGCTCAACTACACCGTGCTTGCGATTGGAGACTGCTGTGGATTCACGCGGGCGACGTCGTCCGGGACGAACGTGGCACCCAATGTGAACGCTGGAATGACTCCGTCACAGACGCAGTTCATTGGGGGGTACACTTCGAGGATGTGTGCGGAGGCGTGCGACGCACGTCGCGAGAGCGACTGGGGTAGGTGCATCGCCTACGACTTCACGGCGGCCGACACCGGAGTTGAGTTTGGCTTGATCACTCCCACTGACACGGTCGAAGGTACGGGGTCGTGCCGGCTGTGGTCTCACAACGTTCCCGGAGTGGTGCCAGCTCCGATGGCAGTCACCGGCACGGGTGTGACCTGCGACGACCGTCAGAACGGCGTGACGTACAACAACGCGTACAAGAGCGCGACGACGATGGACGCGACCTGGGACGTGTCGGGAACTCGGTACGTGCAGAGTGTGGACGACTGCGCGCTGGAGTGTCGGTTCCGAAACGCGCCGTACTTCACTTTCTACCTCGACCCCGTGTGCTACTGCTACGACGTGGCAGTTGAGATGCCATTCCAAGCCCTTGGCGCGGTGTCCGGTCCGTCGTGCAGCTACGTCGTCTCGAGCGAAGGGTACGGTGGCGGTGCGATTCAGATGTCGGCTATGATCGGCAGCAGCGACGTCGCGTTGGTGATGGGAGGCGCGACTGGATTTAAGGCCGCGAACACGCTGTACAACTGTGTCGACTCCAACGGGGACGACGAGCGGACGTCTGGCGTGTGGGGTTGCAACAGCGCGTTTTTAGGTCAGGGCGTCGACTTCCGGAACGAGGTGGCCTGTCCCGTGGGCAGCGCGATCTACTGCTACGCCGCCACGCTGACCGGAGACTGTGAGAGGCAAGGCAACACGTGGGAGGAGTGCTCTACATGCTGCGCGTCGCTTGGCACCTACACCACGGCCTACAAGGATCACGGAGTCAACCGTTGCTTCTGCGGTTCTTCTTTGACCACCGAAGACACCAACACCGCGTTCTACCTCAGAACCTACTACGGTCCAGCTGCGGACTACGCGTACGCCACACCGCCGTTCCATTACGAGTCTCCGGAGACGTGTGCTCACCGAGACGACGGCAACATTGCCTGCTTTGGAGTCTCTGACATCTTTGGAGCGCCGAGGGAGCCGTTCAATCCGTGCAACAACGAGTGCGAACAGTCGGACAACGGCATCTGCCAGGACGGTGGCGTTGGATCGACGCTGCCCGCCGATTGCGACTACTCGTCTGACTGCGCGGACTGCGGAGTGCGCGATACGGATTCAAACGTCGCGTGTGCCGACGTCTGTGTGAGCGCTGGAAACAACATCTGCGAGGACGGTAGCGAGGGATCCACATTCTACCAGAACGTGGACGACAACCAGCTTCAGTCGGCATGCAACTACGGCACGGACTGCACGGACTGTGGTCCGAGGCTGATCACGACGTTCGGTCCCCTTACCTACAGCGATGCCAACACGCCGCCTCGCCCGCCGCCTCCGCCGCCGGTGCCGCTTCCGCCGCCGTCACCGCCACCACCTCCGAGCCCGCCGCCGACGAACTGGGTGGCGTGCAACGACGAGTGCACGCAGGCACACGCGGGATTCCGGAACACTAACAACGATGAGACGGTGCGAGCCGCCGCGGTACAGAACCGTCCAAGAATCAACAACGACATCTGCGAAGACGGTGGTCTGGGTGCAAAGGTGATCGGTGGATACGGCATTGACGAGTCGCTGTTTGGCTGTGACTACGGTACGGACTGCACAGACTGTGGCACTCGCGCGAACATAGATCTGCTCTGCTCAAACACGTGCAGCGACACTGCCGCTCTGGATGGCAACCAAGCTGGAAACGGATTGTGCCAGGACGGGGGTGTCCATGAGGATGCTGCCGGATGGAAGGTGCGCCAGTATCTTGAGATGTTCAACATGTTCGACCCGAACATGCAAACCATGGGACCGACTTGCGGCTACGGCACCGACTGTGACGACTGCGGTTCGCGGTCCATCGCGACTCTTGCGAGCGCCGGTGGAGGAAAATTATGTTCCGCATCCTTCAATGGCCGGGACGCGACGACGGGACTGCTGCAAAGCGCGTACGATACCAACGGAGACCTCGTGACGGACAACGCTCACATTTGTGAGGAGCAGGAGCCGTACTGTGCAGGGTACGTGTTCAATGGAAACTGGGGATACTGTTCGAGCAGCGCGGACGCGGGCAGCAGCAACGTCGGCGGAGCGTCGCCGTCGGCGGGTTTGCACAACCCGCTCAACACGGGAGGCAGACGGCGCCTGCAGGCGTACGGAGACAGTCCAAGCAGCCCGCCGCCGTACGCCGACACGCTTCCGCCGCCGAGTCCTCCGCCTCCGTGTCCTCCGCCGAGCCCGCCGCCTCCGCCGCCTCCGCCGCCGCCGTCGAGTCCGCCGCCGCTCCCAATGCAGCTCGACATGTGCGAGTGCAGCTGCTTCGTGGAGGACTCACCGGAAGCGCCCGAGTGGAGCGAGATGAAGATTCGCGCGATGGCGACTGAGGTCGTGGACCGTTCGATTCTGTGGGCCGCGAAAGCCGTGGTCGTGCGCGGTGGCAGTCGCGCGGTGCAGGGCTACGCGTACGTCAACGAGCCCAACACAGAAAGGTACGTCAGCATGCCGGCAGCGACGGTGGATCTATCGCACATGATCAGCGGCTTTTACAAGCCGGATGGCGGTGCGAGCAGTCCGGACCGCTACGCTCACGCCAACCTCGGCATCCTCGACGCCGCCCCGTTGTGGTGGGACGCGTCGACACAAGGCTCGTACACGGTGCTGGCGAACGCGACGGCGCGCACCAACAAAGATTTCTGGGCAGACAAGTGTGCGTCGTTCTGTGCGCGCGCAGCCGAAACGACGCACGAGCTGGCGTACATCATGGTTGACACGCGGTACGGGGAGGAGGAGACCGGCTGCCAGTGTTACGCCCACGGCTCCAACCACTCGATTTTGTCGGCCACCGACGGGGACGCGATGGCATTCATGTACGACGCGGAGCACTCGGAGACGTCGGAGTGCACGTACTACGATGGCTTCGAGGGCGTCCAGAGCTACAAGCTGTGCGACGTCGACAACGCGGGGACGGCAACCTTGCAGTCGTTCTATTGCTTTGCAACGGGTGGCGCGCTCGAGAACGACGCGCGCTTCCTGCCGCGCGCCAGCAACACGGACGAGTGTGTGGAACAGGACTGCATCAACCAGTGCATGAGGATCTTTGGAGTCGACGCTTGCAGGGGATACGTGTGGGCAGACAGGACGGGCGCGACGTTTGGCCTCGCCGAGACGCAAACGTTGCAGTGCATGATCACTTCGCAGGGTCCGTGCGACGCCAACGACAACTTCCTTGTGCTGCCACAGGTCGCGTTCGGCGGGAGTGTCCCATCGTGGTCGGCATCCTGCGCGCCGACGCGCGTGGCCGATGGTGCGGCAACTGGTCCGTTCCTGTATGCGGCCCGCGTCAAGCCGTACTCCACTTCTCTGTTTGTCGAGAACTTGCAGGGTACTCTGCTGTACCAGTCGTCGTTCGAGGTCGGCATGGAGGTGAGCGCGGTGAACATGCAGGCGATCGGCTCGCAGTACTCGGAGCAGCCCAACGCCTACGATCTCGAAGACTGCATGAGGCGATGCATTGGAGCACTGGGCACGGCGTTCAAGTCGGTGCGCTGGCACGTCAACGGGCACCCCTCGTCGTCGCAGCGCTGCATCTGTGTCGACGTGCGCGTGACCAGCCTCCCGTTCGACCCGCACGTGCTGCACAGCGGGACGACGGAGTACCTCTTCTACGACGTGCAGTGGTGCGACGGCGTGCGGTACCCTTCGGAACGCATCCTGACCTGGGTGAAGAGCAGCAACGACTGGTGTCCGGGTGTGCCGGCGGGTGGAGGGTACATCTTGGAAACGTCGAGCACGAGCGAGTACACGATTGCCGAGGACGCTGGCGCTCCGGTGGACGAGACGTGTCGCGCTCGCTGCGAGGGCCGAGAGGACTGCGCGTTCGCCGAGGCGTACGTGCAGACGTGGGAGGCGCTGCAGACGATTCGAGCGCAGCCGCCGCCGCCGTTGCCTCCGTCGCCACCACGACCGCCACCGAGCCCGGAGCCGCCGCTGCCTCCGTTGCCGCCGGTGTCGCCGCCTTCGGACATCAACGCCATACGAGCGTGGCATCCCAGGGGAACGGAGAGGCCGCTGGTGGACGAGGACGGTCGCAACGCCGTGACGTGTGGGCTGAAGGAGACGAGAGCGTTCAACGCCACGGTGTTCGCAGCGTCCTCGCAGATCGAGGCGATCGACCTGGCTCGGCAGATTGAAGACGCGAACACCATGGAGGTCTCTTTGTGCCCATGGGAATGTGCGCAATTGCATTTCGAACTCTCTTTACACACACCACACCTCACCCCTTCTGGAATACTCGGCTATGAGAACACGCTGATACGGCGAAGGAAGGGAATCCTTCCACGAGAGAGGCCAAACTGACTATGTTTTTGTTGTTGTGCGCAGGCCGTCCCGAGCTGCACGAGTACGAGGTGGACGGCCTGTCCGTGAACTCGATTCTTTCTGGCGTAGGGTACTACGGGCTCGTGTACCCGGGCGCGTTGCAGGGCGGCACGGCGGCGTTCCAGACCTCCAGCGACGGCGCCGAACAGCAGACGGTGCCGCTTGTCGAGATGAACCAGGCGGTGACCATCTCGGCGTGCCGCACGCGGTGCACGCAGCGCACGTCGGTCGGGTGCATGCACGCGATTTGGATCGTTACAGACGACGCCGCGCGCACTGGCGACTGCATGCTCATGTTGGCCGCTCGTTCGAGGGCGTCGCTGACGCTCTGGCGCAGCTTCTTCCGTTGGGCACAGTTTCTGATGGACGCGGCGCACGTCTTCGGCACGCTGCCGGATCTGGACGACTACACGAAGGCGACACCGCCGGCGTCGGTGACGAGGTGCCACGACACGTCGGGATCAGCGACGCAGGTGTGTGCATGGTGGTCCGAGTTCGACGTCGAGACGATGAAGTGCATCCCCGACGGCCCGTACGGCGACAACGTGCTGTGGCCGCAGAGGGTGTTGCAGGCAGTCGAGGACGGGTTCGTCGAGTACGGCACGCCACCGCCGCCGCCGTCGCCGCCGCCTGACCCGAACCCGCCGCCGTCGCCGCCACCGGGTGACTTCCAATGCGGCTACGAGACGGTGCCGTCGCGCAAGTACAGCGCGCAGCTCGGGCGAGTGTGCTGGCGCTGGAACGGGAAGGTCCCTGGCGATGCCACCAGCACGTCGATTGGGCACGGCCGCACCGTCGCTCTGAACAGAGAGATACAGTGGCCGGAGCGCATGTTCCACCAGGACTACTGGAAATCCACGACGAGGTGCGGGTCGGGCGTCAAGTCGACGCGGACGGTTGCGTGGGACAGGGGCTTCAAACAGCCCAGGGCTTACAAGCGTCCTGCGACCGAGAACCCAACGATCAACACGGACACCTGTGGCCCCCACGCGGCACTCGGTTGCAACGACGGGCAGCGCGGGGTCAAGCAACAGACGATTGGAGATTGGTACTTTGGTCTGGGGATTCAGGACCGCGTCATCAACGACGACCGCGATCCATCCGTGCAGGCATGGAGTTCGTACTGTCCGTTCTCGACCGACATGGCGGATTGTGGGAAGCGTTACACGGCGCACTATCACGACTTTGCAAACTCAAGAGTCTGCAGCGACCAGACGAGTCAGCAAATCCCCGGAACCAGCCAATACTGCAAGGACGGACAGGAGCAGGCGTGCGAAACCTTGGCCGGGTGGTTCAACAGCGCAGAGGAGTCTAGTTCTGGACAGATGGCTACGGGAGGGCCTGGAAACGTTAGGGACCTTGACGGGATGCTTGGAGACACGGCGTTCTACATGACAGGCGGGCAGAACAGCCAAGGATCGAACGTTCAGGTCGGCATGTTCACGGTGCTGGGAAATCCAATGAGCGACTGGCGGCATTGGATGGGCATCGATGAGTGCATCGCACAGGAGACGCAGCCGCTGCCCACGAGGGCGGTCCGATCCAACTACAAAGATCAGTGCATGCCACTGACGTTTCCCATAGACTGGGAACCCAACGTCGATTCGTACCGCGTGCAGGACGACTACTACACAAACGCAAAGCTTGCCGGTCACTTGCAGTACTCGAGCAGCGACTACATTGGACTTGGGAGCAGCTGCATTGCGAGCTGTCCGATCGCCACCATGGCCGATGAGTGCAACAAAGGTCGCTTGTCGATTCTCGATCTCAGTCAGTACGATCGTTTCGCGACGGGGGGGTGCGACGACTCCTGCGCCTACGCAAACAACGGAATCTGCGAGGACGGGTTCTTTGGATCGTGGGCGACGCTGGTTGCGCACGCCAACAGCGACTTCTATCACGGCTCGACCTCGAGCTCCGACATGGAGACCATCGGTCATCGCGCCGATCTTTCGATTGGCGCTCACCCCAACGCGTACGAGAACTACGGCGCAGGGCGCTGCGACTACGGTACGGATTGCAGCGACTGCGGGCAGCGGACGAGCGTGCGCCCCCTGTACGTGACGTCGGTGTGCTCCGACACCTGCGGCGACAATCCGAACGACAACTACGCGTTCACCGACACGGGCGCGGTGCATTCGAGCGACTACGGGAGCACGACGGTCGCGGCGTCGAACAACGGGATTTGCGAGGACAGCTTTGCGTGGCGCTGGGACAACATGGCAGCGCGTGTGGGGGGGTGCGGAGTCGGCACTGACTGCTTTGACTGTGGCATCCGAGACATCTACGCGAACGAGCAGGGCCTGGGCGGCTGCTCGGACACCTGTGCCACTTCCAACGACGGATACTGCACCGACGGTGGCGAGGGGTCGTACCGAAGGCGACAGGACGTCCCGGGAATGATTCGGAACGAGCAGAGTGGAATGTCGACCACGTCGACGGACCGTGGCTACATCTTCGACTGTGAGTACGGCACCGACTGCACCGACTGCGGTCCGAGAACGACCGGTGAGGTAGCCGAGGAAGCGAATGAGTTTGCCGCGCCGACCGGACCGGAGTGGAACGACTGTGCGAACGATCCCTCGTGGAAGGAGTGCTGTCGCGTGCTGCACACGTTCACGGTGGTCGGCGGCGCGGCCTCGGCGCGTGCGACGCCTCAAGCAAACAACTGGCAGGACGACGACATCACGGGGTGCGAGGCTGCGTGCTTGGCGTTTGGCCGCGAGGGCGAGGACCAGAAGTGTCTCCCGGTGGTGGACGAGTGCGAGGAGAGCACCCTGGAGCCGTGGCAGTGGGACGCCGTGCCACAGGCGGTGCAGACGTGGTGTCTGTGTGGTGCGGAGCTGTACGCGCCGCCGCCGCCGCCTGCGGGATCAGGCCGTCGCATGTCGGAAGCGGGGAGCCAGGACTACGAGTTTGCGAATCGCACGAACTACGAGTACATTCAGAGGGAGCGCCGGAGGCGTCTGAAGGAGGGTCTGCCGCCGTTGAATCTCGACCCTCCGTCGGCGCCGGCTGGCAAGGTGCAGTGGCTCGGTGACGCGGAGAAGGCTCCGTATCTCGGATACCGGATGAACATGGACGAGTTCTACGCGGCGCGCGAGCGCGAGCGCCAGCTCGATGAGACCCACGAGCACGGACACGACCGAGGACGCGTGCTGTTCGAGATGGTACGCAACGGCAGCCACCCGCTCAAGCAGTTGAGCACCCGCATGGGGAACGGCGACGTGCACATGAGGAGGATGCAGATGTCGGCGTGGCCATCTGGGTACACGCAGGCAGACACGCTCGTCGAAGGGACGACCGACGCGCTGAGCGGCGGTCACTTTGTGGTCTCAGACGAGGTGCTTGCCGACATACTGAGGTGGAAGTACGATCTGCTCTCGCCAACGGCGACCTGTCAGGGCTACGACAACACGAACTTCCAGCCGCCGGTGACCCAGTGGCAGGCAAGCGACGCGAGCAGCTTGGGCGACGCCAAGGCGTGCGTTCCCGAGCTCGTGGGCAACGACGCGTCCAGGGTCGCCGGGTCCGACGAGTGCTGCGTGACGGACCGCAACCGCGCCGACCTGACGAGGCACATGATGCACTCGACGGACAACACCTACGGCAAGTTTGACAAGCTTCTGGATCAGCCAGGCCAGTTCCGTCCGATCGGGACCGCGGTGAGCAACAGCACGTTCGCAGGCTTCGCGCTTCTGAACGCCAACTACGACTCAGACACAGGGGGGCAGTTCAAGCACAAGCGCAGCGACGTGCTGATGAGCAATCGGCTGTACATCAATCCCTGGAGCAGCGACACCAACTCAGGAAGCTTGGAGAACGTCGTTCCGATGCTCGTGGGACCGAAGCAGTTCAAGTACACGATTGCGCACGACTTCGACACCCGTGACGCCAACAGCTACGACACGGACTATCAGGTCGGCGCGCGCGACCTTTCAGACGAGGGGATCGACATTGCCGCCATCAACGAGGACGACCACGTGGTCATCTTCATCTCGTCTGGACTCTACGTCTCGACGACCAACGTGGAGTACCGAAACGTCTTGGACGTCGACATGTCGGCATGCAAGCCGTTCAGGGTGCTCGTGCTCGGAGGTTCACACGGCGACGGCCACGTGTCGGCACTGCCGGGATACAAGCACACGGTGAGCACGCAGCGTCTGAACGACCTCGTGGTGCTGAGTCACGAGTGCGCGCCGCGCGTCTACGTCAACCCCATGAGCCGAGGCAACCTGGACGAGTTTGTCGACACCAGCGACCGACCAATCTACCACTGGGATTCCACAAACTACTGGGAGATGACGACGAACCACTACCCGAACATCAACGCCGCGTGCAGCATCCAAGCCGGATACGAGGCTGAGTACGACGAGTACACGCGACTCATCCCGCGCATCGGTGCCGGCATCCTGATCGCTGGAAGCCGCGGCATGCGCACCGAGCTTCTTCCGGGTTGGCCGCAGCTCGTTGGGCAGCGACGATACCTGGGACCAGCGGACCACGCGGCGGACGACGTGCGTGCAATTCACTCCGTGACGCTGCTGTTCTCGCTCGGCACGCGGTGGGCGTCGGTGTGCGTGGCAAACGACCAGATACAAATCGTCGTGCAGGGAGTGGCCAACGGAGTGAACCGCTGGTACATGTACTGTCGCTCGCAGTACCATTCCGGAAACAACGAGGACAAGTTTCAGGCGGTGTGGCCGTTCGAGGACCCCGACTACATGACGACGTTTGGGAGCGCGGCGGACGAGACCACTGACCTCTTGATTCAGGACCTAAACGACGACGACAACCTCGACGTGATCGAGATCAACGCGTACGGGGTCTCTCGAATCTACTACTTTGACGACGTCACGTCCGTGAGCATGGATTTCGCAGCGCTTCCGAACGATCAGATTCGTCCCATAGGGCCGGCGTACTACCCGGACGTGCCGTCTCAGCTTCCGATCTGGGCGTGCGTTCCCAGCAACACCCAGTGCGGCGACGCCGGGGCCACAAAGGAGGAGTGTGAGAATCTTGGGTGCTGCTACGACGAGTACCACAACACCGGGGTTGGGCCGTCGTGTTCGTTCAGTGGGCCGCACTCTGAGGGGGTGCGCCCAGAGTCGTGCACGATCGAGGACGTGCAGGACCCCAACACGGCAGAGAGCAACTACTTCAAAATTCCAAACAGCTGCATGGAGCGCTGGGGGTTGGCGGGAGCGGCGTTGTCGACGGTGGGCTTCCGCATTGGAACTCTGCGCTACACGTCGCCCGCAAACGTCATCTACGATCGCGTTCCCATGTACGTCTGGTACGACGGCGTCAAGGAGACAGACGCGGGGAACTTTGCATGGGCGGACAGGACGACTGGCACTATGGGTCGCTTCCACGAGGCCGACACCAACCCGCTCGTGCTGGCCGGCGTGCACTTTGAAACAGGGGGTGTCATCTCGTACGAGGGGCCGCTCTACCCAAAGCCGCCGCGCAGCACCAAGGTGCTCGTTTCAAGAATGACCACGTCGTTCAGCTCGTACACGCTGTACGCAAAAAGAGATCGCACGCCGTACGGCAGCTGGAAGGACCCCGACATTGTCATTCAGACGGTCGCCGACCACCCTGGGTCCTGCGCGATGCGGTGCCACGAGCTTGGAAGGGCGGGCCGCGACTCGTTCACGCTGCCGGCCACGGCGTTCGCTACGATCGAGGACGAGCCACACGGCCTGTGCTACTGCGGCCCGCACTTTGACCTGATGAAGGCTCCGTACCCGCCGCCGAATCCTCCGGAGCCGCCGGGTCCGCCACCGAGCACGCCCGCGTCTCCAAGCCCACCGCCACCTGCGGCGCCGCCGCCGAGCCCGCCCGCACCGTACGCCGCTTCAATTATTCGAACATGCTCCAACACACTCATTTTTTGCAAAATCAATCATTGACCACCCTTCCCGTGCGCGTGTGGCAGGCTCATTCGCGCGGTGGGCTTCTGCATTTTGCACAGCGGGTACAGCTACCCGCCGTCGCCGTCGCCGCTGCCTCCAAACCCCCCGTTCCCGCCGCTGCCGCCGGCGCCACCCCCCATGTCGCCGCCACCACCAATTGGACCCTCCGCGCCACCGTCGTCGCCACCACCGTCGCCCCCGCCCCCGCCGCCAGCACCGCCGCCGCTCCCACCGCACCCGCCGCCGTACAAGCCCCCGCCGCCTCCGCCTCCCATCCCGCCCGGCATGCCCCCGCCTCCGCCTCCACCGACGCCGTACCCAGGGATCCCACCGATCTTGGACAACTCCTACTCGCGCATCGTCTGGTTCGATTTGAACGAGACGACGCACGCGCTTAGGGCTGAGCACGCCACGGAGGGGACGGTGGGATGGCAACCGCACTCGGTGAGAGTGTTGCAGTCGGAGGACGGGTACGACGACGAGCTGCAGATCGAGGCCATCTGGTTTGGACAGAAGTTCTGCAGCGGCAAGGACACGTTTCAGGGAGTGGCCGGTGCGCGCACTATCGACCCGACCGACGGACGAACGGACGTGTCGATCGGCATTGCGGAGGACGTGTCCGCCGACTGTGTTTACGGAACGCTTCCCAACGCGCGAGCCTACCTGCAGCGCAACTCGGCGTGTGCGTCCAAGCAGTACCCGATTGTCGCGGGCGAGACGCTGGAGCCGTTCCCGAGCCAGGCGGGGTGCATGATGCTCGTGCTCGCGGCAGACAGCAGGAAGGCGTTGCTGGACGAGTTCACGCAGACGGGTCGTCGCGCGGACAGACCGGTGCGCGTGGAGGTGAACTTCAGCACGGTGGTGGACCCAGGCTACTCGACGGTGTTCACGGAGGAAGGTGCGGGTCCGACGCCGGTGGTGCCGGTGACGATCGCCTACGGTGCACCAATCTTCAACGTGACGTCGGTGTCGTGCGGCCTGTCGCGCGTGGTGCGGGAGAACCACGCCCGCGACATGGTGCTTCAGGACGAGCAGGACGAGATGGTGCGCACGCGCGTGCTCAGGGACCAGGCGAGCGGGGCGGCGGCCTTCCTGGAGCGTACGGCGGCGAGCAAAGCTGCGTACCTGCCGCCGTCCTCCCCGCCACCTCCACCCCCGCTGCCGCCCCCGTCCATAGACGCGTCGTCTCCAGGGTACCCACCGGCGCCTCCGTCCGAGCCCAAGCTGATCACGATAGAGGAGGAGATTGACAAGCTGGAAGCGAGGGCCGCGGTGTACCAGGACCGTATCAACGAGCTGGAGCTGCTGATCCTGAGCTGCAACCCGTCGCGCGACGAGACGTGTGGGCGCACGTCGACCGAGGCGCCGGACCCCTGGCTGGGAGAGAACGGAGAGCGGTGCCGCGGCTACTCTACCAGAGAGACGCGCGAGGGCGACTACTGTGGCTTCTGGCAGTCGACGGTAATTCAATGCATTCGAACACACTGCCTGAACCCCCCTGCGCTTACGATTCATCTTTGCTGTTTTTTTGCGCAGGTCAACCCCGACGGTGCGGACGCGGACGAGCTGGACGACCTGCTGGAGCGCAAGCCCTACTGCCTGGGAGGCGACGACGGGATCACGATCATCCAGTGCTCGGAGCTGGCGCAGCGGACGGCGCGCAGCGGTGTCTACGAGCTGTGGGAGTGGAAGCGCGAGGACCGTCGCTACAACGAGTTCGAGTTCTTTCTGTCGCGCGAGGCGGAGGCGGGCACGCCGTCGGCGGAGTACGGCCGCGCGCAGATGGTAGAGCGCAACGCGTCGTGCCACACCAACGAGTGCTCGACATGCACCCAAAAGTGCACGGTAAGAAAACACGCTC
>TARA_B110001450_G_scaffold159213_1_pt1 | contig 20040 bp, 24 predicted proteins | sample TARA_B110001450 | Tara Oceans TARA_B110001450 (sample SAMEA4396538) | marine metagenome | biome: Polar Biome; feature: [SRF] surface water layer (ENVO:00010504); material: water (ENVO:00002006), including particulate matter (ENVO:01000060) such as... | depth 5 m | reverse complement strand
TACCCTCATAAAGCTCGTCTAAAACTTCGTCCTTCTAACATAATTTACTATTAACTTAATTAGGCTTGTCAATACAAAGCGTGTCGTTCATAATCAACATTCAAACTTACGAATAATACACCAAAAAACAGTATTAAGAGGAGTAGGTCGTAAAGCCCTGAGAAGGTGTAACCTGAAACATACGGAAACAGAAAAACTAACTCAATATCATATAATAAGAAAAATACACAAATCAATAAGAACTGCAAGGAGACTTTTACAGGACGTTGATTTTGTGGTTTGAACCCGCACTCGTAAAAATCACGACGCGAATTCTTCATAAAACCAAATCTACGCAATAAGTCTTTAAATGAAAGAACTGTTATAACGTTGTATACAAGAACAGCGAGAATCGCAATTGACGTTGTGGCTAAAAAAACTTCAAAATCACCCATTAATTATTATTTGGAACTAAAGAATTATTATTAGTGTTAGTGTTGCGGCGAGTAAAAAAAAATATTTAAAAATGAGAGTGGGGTAATATACATTGGATTCATATGCCACATATGAAAGTACGATCCGGATGAAGTGTTGCGATTTCTTGTTCATAGATGTTCAAAACATATTCTAGCGATAAGAGCTAACCTTACCGACTTTTTTATATATAATTTGTCGCGAGAAACGCACCCCTCTCCCAGTAAAGATGTTAATCGGTCTCATAGCCTTGATACCTAAACCGACTTTTACAAGGTCTTGGTGTGTAAACCCGAAAACTAATATTGACGTTTTGCTCAAGAACTTAACAGAAACGAAATAAGAGTATAGGTATAGTCTATGTGCGTAACCGAATTGGGGCGTAATCGTATTACGTTTATTTTTATAAATGTAGTAACCCTTACCCTTAAATTTGATTTTGAGAAAAGCTGGTGAGTAAAAAGATTTAGTTACGGCTTTCAACATACCTCAAAACATTCGGTAGTTATTGTTTACGTAGAGAGTATGTAGTTTAAGTATGTTTGTATTTGGGTCAAAGGAAACATAAGCGGATGTGTTTGGTAGCGGGAGATTAACTACGTAAGTGGATGATGCAATGAAAGCGTTTATGGTTGGCGTTTTGTCGTTTTTTAGTAGGACTAAAGACCACCCAAACGGCTTATGTAAACGTAGATTTTGCTTATTCAATTGTACGTTGTAGGTGTAAGGCCGAGCATATTGTCTCGAAAGTTGATTTTTTTTGGCTCTTATTTTACGAATGTTTTTAGAATATTGTTTACTACGAAAACCATACCACAACAGTGTAACCTGCTTATTTAGTAACTGTACGATAATTCTCAGCTAATGTTTGGCGAGAGTTTCGATACACATAATTATGTGAGAATTTTTTGACTCGATAAATCCAAGTAGATTTGGGGGAAATAACAATTGAATGAATTAGTGAAGCTAGTCGCTCCTTTAAATGCCTTCCAGGTTTGATTTTTAACTCTTTAATTAATCAGTGCATAACTAAGAACATACGCTTATACGGAGCGACGTATTTCCATATAAACGTAAACTTACCGGATTTACCGCGAGTGTTTTTGAAAATTTTCTTGTCGACTTTATAAATGTAGAACGAAAACATGGGTAAAATATCATAGATGTTTTTAAATAATCACTTATTAAAATCCCAATCAGGTAGTATCTCCTTTGTCGTAGGTAAAAGTAAATGATTGTAAGAAGCTGGTGATTCCACTAGGTCCGGTAAAATCTGGCTTTGATTACCTTTACGTAATGCAAAATTTAGTAAAATGAAAATAGATTTTCAAGAATAATTGACTTTTAACGACCTGTCATTTAAGTTATATGGGTCTTGGAACTTGTGACGAAGGACATGAATTAGAGACGTAAAAATGTTAAGGCGTTTTCCATGACGCATTAAGTAATTATTTAGTTTCAAAAGCTTAATCTCATTTACATTGCGATGAACCGAAAGCGTTTTTTGAAAACATCGAGGTACATCAACGTTACTTTCACGAAAAAACGAAGTGAAGGTTGACTCGTGTAAGAATCAAAAATCTTCGGCCGCAGCGTGAGACCCATATTCATCTAGAAGCAGATTTTTTAAGTCAACGGACTCGGACATACCTAAACAATGACTGAACCTGTCTTCATAAAATTCGTCAGATACATAAACGTATTGTAGGTAATAAGATTTTGTTGTTTCAATTTCGTAGTGTCTTTCTAAGTGGTGTTCTGTGTTTTTAATAATAAGGTTTAGATCTAAATGATTCATTTAAAAAAATTTTTATCTTAAGTGGCATAAAAATAATTATGAAACTAGAACACGTAAGTCGTGTTCGTATATGACGGTGAAGTTACGAAGTTTTTGATTAAATTTAAGCGTCGTGTTGAGATTGTTTGAGTTGTAGCACGATATATTGAACCCCTAAAAACCTTTTTTGATTTCTTGCGAAACCTAAGCTTCGATTTCATAGGTTTAAATCAGTGTGCACTTAAAAATAACCACTCACCGTAACGCATGACTCACAACCGCATAGGGAAATACTCACCCGTACGGTATCGTATAAAGTAAGAATGTTCTATACTCAGCCGATCATTCGTGTAATAATATCGGCGAAAAGCTTGCAGATTTTGACGTTCTTGTTCTTGTACGCGTATTTTTTTTGAAGCACTCCTATACCAATATTCATGAACGAAAGGGTTACTACCTCGCGTTATACCGTGATTTAGATAAAATTCTAGGAAGGTTGTAAAAGACGAGTCTTCTTTTAGTGTCTGGTGATAACGAACATCACTATACCAATGTTTATATCAAAATTGATTTATACCTAACCGTGTGATTACAGGATTTCCCATGTTTCCCAAATAACAAAATAACCTAATAGGTTGTGCCGGATTACATTGCAAAGATTGCAATTGCAACAAAGAAAAGAAGGAAAGAGAAACTTTCAACGAATGCGAAACCTAAAGCAGCATAATTGAATAGGGTTTCTTCGTAGTCAGGAGCATAAGACATACTTTTAAGTAAGGAAGCGAAAATTAAACCGGTTGCGATAGCACATCCAGTTAAAGGCATAAATACTAGAGCGAGTGCGAGAACTTTTGCAGCTTTAACGAATAACATTTTTATCAAAATAGACCAAGTAAAAACGTCGGGTAGTCCCGAACAATTAACATAAAATTATCGCCCCATGACGCAGTGTCAATAGCTCATAGGAATTCAATCGGGAGTCGGGAGTAATTAGCAAGATAACTAATGAAAACCAAGATATACATAAATAGTGCGAAATAGAAAAACTGCCTTAACGAGGACACACAGTACGTGGTTAATGTTAATGGGATTTCCTTCATGGATCAGATGCGTCGAAATAGTGTAATTCAATAGATATACAAAAAAAAAATACATACAAACAAAAAAGTTTGGAAAAAAATCATAGCAGCAGCAAAAGGACCGTCATTTTTAAACCAAAAAACAGTCTTGACTCCATGATACGTGAAATGGTCTTTCTTAGCTGACCCCCACCCTCATCTAGCAGGTTCATGACTTAACTGAATATAATCGATAGGTCGTGTTTTTTGATATCAAACGGGGTCAGTAAAAAAACCTAAAAAGGTGATAATGAATTGCGTGTAAATCAAATATGATAAGAAGATATTTACAAGTAGGACGAGAAATAACCCTTTCTTATAGTTTAATCACCTTGTGGTCATTTGTAAATAAAACGCGATGTACATCACTAGCGTAAGTATCGAAATAAATTTGAAGAAGAAAACTCTCGAGTACCAATGCCACCACGAGTAGACAAAGGAGAGGTTGTAATTAGTTTCAAAATAAAATGGTACGATTACAAAGACCGCAGCCACACCGTAATTAATGACATAGTAGCCTTCGATTAGTCAAAAAGTCTTGTACCACGACATCCATACACGTTTATCGCGGCCAGTGTAACTACCGTAACGGCTGACAATAAGATTTTCAGCAATTCAGGCGAACGTAAAGATAAACAGGATTCAGGTTTGCACTAAGCTTCACTCCAAAGGTTCTCATAGCGGCTCGTCATCAGTTAAGCATGCGTCAATAAACAGTACGAATATAAACCCCTGAATATAATAAAAACTAAAACCGAAAGATTTATTAATCGTACTAAGAAGGTACCCTCAGTAAGATTGGAACCTAAGCTTGCTGGAAAAGTCGAATAAAGTAGTTACTAAATTGCGTGCACCGGTAAGAGGTTCCAAGGGTTTCACTACTGACTCGACACTATTTGTAACTTCCACCTGTCAGACAGACTCCATTGACTTTCTTGGTACGGAATTAATTTCATTAGAGTGAGAATTTCAGCCATAAATAAAATCTCGTAAAAATATATTTGTACGTAAACTGGTCCGAACTTGCGTATTACGTAAGGTTGATTTGAAGTTTACAAAATTTAATTGAGAAGTATTTCGTAAGACTAGTATTAAGTTTAACTTTAGGGTACTAACGAAAGAGGTATACAATGTTTTTAGATTTGTTAATAAATTAAAGAATAACATTAATTAAAGTCTAGTGTATCATACATAAAATTTTACCACCCACACCAAGCTTCAAAGCTTCCCTGTGAGTAATAATACCTCCCGAGGTTGAAAGTAGCATAATGGAGGCGTTTAAGGAGTGTGTAATTAATTTCAACCCGCGTAAAGATATTTGATGATGTTTTGACGGTGTAGAGACAACACGAACTGACTTAAAAAAAGCAGTGTTTTTGTAAAACGGTGCTGAGATATATGCATACGTTCGTAATGTTTTACGAACATACCCTTTTGAGATAATAAATTTGCTTACACAACCAACCTCGTGTAATGCCCGCAATAAAGTTAAGCCACGGCGATTGATTAAGATTTTTACTTTTGCGTTTTTTTTCGTTGTTATTAAATTTAAGTGGTTAATTGTGTGTGAATACGTATATGAATGCATATTTGGAAACACGGGGTTCGAACCCGTACTCTTTAGATCCAAAGTCTACTGCTTTACCGGTTAAGCTAGTTTCCATTATTTTGTGTAAGTTTCGTTAGTTTGATTCGAGCGTTTAGAGTTAAACATAAACCAGTAAGAGTCGGCGTAATTTGCAAGTTTTCAGACAAAAAGTTTTTGATTCGAGATACGTACGAGATACTCTAATGAAAAGCTTACGTAGAAATCGATAACTAATAATATTTTTGAGACTAGATTAAAGTATTTTGATAAGTGTTCGAATTTCATGAAATATTACATGAGTAGGGTAAAGAGAATACTCGCTAAAAATACAACTAAAACCAAACTTAGAAATTTAATTCATCCGATTTTGGTTAAGAAATCGTAACGATAGCGAGGGATACCACCTCGTATGAATACCAGGAGAGCTATCAATAGTATGAATTTGAGAGCCATACTGAGAGCACTAAGTGGTACATACTTTAGTAGAAGGCTGGGAGACATTACACGGACGAATTCTTCGAAATTTTGATTTAATCGGTGGAGTAAATCAAAAAAACCGTACCTGTAAAGCGTTAGCCCGATAAATTTATTATAGATAAATAACCATCAGTCTAAGATATTCATGTTGTATCATCTCATTAATTAAGATTACTATCTAGTAAACTTTAGAGTTTATTTTTAGATAGTGTTGTGAATTTTAAAAACGCCTTAAATGTAGAAGGTGTAGCTTGTTGTGCGGCTGCGGTGTTGGGTGTTTTAGAAACGTGGCTATGTTTATGAACTACTACGGAGGTCAGTAGCGCTGACGCTAATAAAACAAATAAAACGACTCAAACTCCGAACGATTCTGAGATATCAACTAATAAATCGTAGCAAGCGAAATTAATGAGATATTTGTGTAACAAAACTTCAAATCCGTAGGATAAGCAGGATAAGTTTTCGGTGAGGTAAGCAAATGTGTGTGAAAGTGTAGCTGTTAAAGAACTGAACATAGTAAGTGTTTACGCAAACACTTAAATTATCAACTAGCCCGACTGAATCCGGGCAAATCAGACTTATACATATTTTGGCGGAAAACAAAACGAGACGTACGCGTCTTACGATCAACAGACTGTGAACGGCCGCCTGAGGCACAGCGACTGTTAACGTAAGTGATGGTTGCTATTTTGGGTAAATTTGAGAGATAAAACGAAGCGCGCGCGCGTTGCATATAAGTCATATATTTGTTTTTTTTAATTGATTTGAGGAGTTGCTTTTTGATTTCATTTTTTACAAACATCTTTCGTTTATAGTTATCCACACTTTGTCATAGATCATGTCTATCCATTATTTATAATAGTTACCGATCGACATCCCCAAAAACGATGTCTTGTGAACCTAGAACAGTTACTAAATCAGCCAGATAATGTCCCTGAAGCATGCGCGGCATAATATGCATATGGTGGTATGCAGGCGTACGGATCTTACAGCGGTAAGGTTTTGAAGACCCATCTGAGATAAGAGCAACACCAAACTCACCTTTAGGAGCTTCAACCGCACCGTAAGTGAACCCTTTCGGTACTTTGATACCTTCGCTATACTTTTTGAAGTGTTGAATAAGGCCTTCCATAGAAGTATACTTTGTTTTCTTATTCAATTGGTTTTTTTTAGTCTTATATAAAAATTCAAAGAATGATAAAAAGTTAACGTTATTGGTTTCTAAACTTGTTGCAGAATTTCGACTATTAACGAGGTTACTTAGGACCTGAAAGACTATATTAATACTCTCGTACATCTCACGAACGCGAATAAGGAAGCGGTCGTAACTATCTCCTCGTTTCCCTAGGAAACTATGGAGTGAAAGAAATCAATAAGAAGCGTAAGTTTCGGACTTGTAAAACCTAACGTCTTTTTTAATACCAACACTACGTACTACAGGACCAGAAGCGGCATAGGCAACAGCGTCATTTAAGTTTACTGCACCAATACCAACTAATCGCGTTTTTCAGATCGCGTTGGTGGTAAGAACAGCAAAAATCTCTGTGAGTGATTTAAAACAGTCCCTCGCAAATAAGGCGACATCTAAAAAGAACTGATGGTTTAAACCGGTCCAATCAATATCGTTTGGTCGATAAAAAGCAGCATGCATTCGAGCTCCCGATACACGCTCATAAAATTCCATTAAACGCTCGCGCTCTTCGAACGCCCAAAATACAGGCGACATATTCCCCACGTCCAATGAGTGGCAGGACAGGGCTAATAAGTGATTTAAAACACGTGTTAGTTCATCAAACAATACGCGAATCTGTACATAAAGAGCGGTGTGAGAAGTTGTTTTTAGAAGAGATTCAACTGCGATACAAAAAGCGTGCTCTTGCGTCATCATGGACACATAATCAAGTCGATCAAAATAAGGCACCGACTTTAAGTATGTTCGTTTTTCGATTAATTTCTCGGTTCCGCGATGTAGGAACCCTACGTGCGGATCGGCACGCTCAATTAACTCACCACTAAGTTGTAGTACGAGGCGTAAAACTCCGTGGGCTGCAGGGTGCTGTGGACCAAAGTTTAATACTAAGTTTTTGATTTTACGTTCTGAAAAGGAATTTTGAGGTAATGGAGCTTGTCAAAAATTAAACATTGATGATTTCATAAAAAGATTTTGTAATGTAACCTGAGGGTCAAAACTACGTAATGTATTTTCAATTATATAGGCGATAAACCGTTGGGCGATAATGCGGTGTTTCCGCCGGCGTTTGATACCCTAAGATATATGGATTATAGATAACGATTGCTGATAAAGTTAGGTAATCCACCTCTAAGTAAGGCTTTATATCAGAAAGGTCGTACTTGGTTAAATAAATCCAATTAGGAGTGTAAAAACTGCGTTGCTTTCTCTGCTTCATTAACTTGTAGCGACCAGCTAAACCTTTTCGATAGACGAGACGTTTATATTTTTTAACACGCTTAAGGGTCCAATTCGTGATTCAGCGGTACGCGGCATAATACCATTTAGACACAATTAATTGAATTAAATCGTTCTCATAAATAATTGCTGTTTTTGACTGAACGTACTTACCATTCAGGTAAATTAATCGATGCTGTAAGAATACTAGTAAGGTTACCATGTCTGGTAATAGCCGCGAGTAAATAATAACTTTATCAATCGACATTTCGGATGCACTAAAAGCATAATAATTACTACGGCGAAAAAATCGAGTGATATATTGGGACAGTTTGCGCTGATAAGTAAACTTTACTCTCAAAGCTTCTTTTAAAGCTAAGCGCGACTGTCTCCACATACGTTGATAACCTGGCTTAAATCTGATTCTAGGGATTTTAACTTCTAAGCGTTGGAAAAGTTGGGAAGTACCACGAAGGTCGAAGGTATCTGCGTTAAGCACGTCTGATAATCGATGTTTTAGGTTATACGTGCGATTTGTATATTGCGATAAATGAGCAAACAATGGTTGGGAGTTTTTCAAATTAGCGTTTACTAGTGTCGTGTAAAGCTGCTTTAGTTTTAAGGGTGAGAAGTTCAGACTTTTATACATCAGAACTTTTTGATTGAATACTAACTTATAAGTAAAAATTTGCTTTTTACGATTCATTAACGCTTGCCTAACTTCATTAGGCTTGAGGAAAGAAAATATTTTTTTTTTGAATATGAATTTAGGGATGATATTTTGCAGCGTGTTTTTAACAAAAAACTGCGTTAAGAACATAATCGGAGATCTAAGGGTGAAATTTTGGGATGAACGCGTAGTTAAACTAGGGTAGACCGATTTCACACCCTCTATGACTAAGTTAGTATGTACTTTTAGCGTGTTTGGGTAGTAATTAGACAAGCGAAAACTTGTTTGAGGGTATAAACTAAGACGCTCACTAAAGCTTGTTTTGTGGAACCGAAATTTTTGGCAGGCTAATAAAGTCTTTGATCGTGCCGGTAACATAACCAACCCCCTTGTGAATTGACCCGCATCTACGTTTAAAGTTGTTAAGTCTATAAAAGTAGGTAGGTATTTACTTATAATGGAACTATGTTTTTTTTGAGGCCTACTAAGTAACATTAACTGTAACCTAGGGCCTGAAGCCTTGCCAAAACTTTGAGCACTGCTGGTGAGATAATTACGAGTAGCTTTGAATTTGGGAATAGGGGCTTTATACACTCTTTGCTTTGTTTGCGGTAATGAACTTTTCCGTGCACGCATCCGCCGTAAGTAACTAAGGCCTTTCAGGTTTTGTTTTATAGATATGGACTGCCACTTCGACCCTTCAGGTTGATGATGTAAAGCTCCATGAACTTGCTTGGAACGTGACTTTGATTTCATGGCGTAGAACTGCAGTTTCTTTGCTCGTGAATTAAAGACATTATGGGATTGTAATGTGTTATGTAAATAACTGTCTAAGATTGTAGTCGTTTTATGGGCTGTGTTGGTTATATTTCCCGCGAAAGCGTAGGGTTTAGAATGTCTTCACTTTTGAACATCAGACGACTTTGATTGATTTACAAGGTGTACGTACATACTTAACGGTTTCTTAAAAATAGCACGTTCTTTAACATGCGTGTATGGAGACACGAGACGTGTTCGGAGCATGTATTGTCTAAAATTATTAAAACTGTATGTACGATTATCCCGGTTACGAGACATGTACTTATTATAATTTTTACCGCGCCGGATTCGTGTGAAAATTTGATTTTTGACTTTTAGGAACCGACGCTGGTGGTTTAAAGACATAAATTGTCTTTTTAGAAAAAATTCCACCGCTATACGTTGGCGCGTCAATGGCCTTTTATCTGAGTAAACCGTGTGTCAACTCATAAGCTTTTTTGCTTGAGTGATTGACATGTCTTTATTGTCATATTCTCATAGTGGTTTTTTCGGTTTAAATATAACTGTGCGGGAAGTTTTATGGTTTTTACCTGCTTGGGGTTTAACACGAAAAGGACTTTTAATTTGTAATGAGTCGCTGCTTTTGGTTAAGTTGGAGAGACGGAGAGATTGGTTGCGTGAAGTGAACAAACGCACCCTACGTTTATAACGTGCAATGGAAGCACGTCGACCTTTGAGAACCCCTAACGCTTTAAATGATTTTCTGTATGATTGTGGAAGATAATCACCGTCGTTCGATTTGTGAAGAGAGTGAGAGCGTCGATTAGGTAACGCGTGCGTAAGTTTTCGTAAACGCGTACGGTACACCTGTACCTTACTCCGAGCACGAATTTTACGTAAATTTGAAATTAGTGCAAATTTATATTTCCTTATAGTCGGATGATAATTAAACCGTAGTCGTTTGTGACAGCGGCGGAAAAATTTAGCGTGAGAGATAAACAGAGCATGCTTTTGGTAGAGCTGACGATTTAGTACGTGCTGATTCATCTTCGTGAGCTTTGACCGTAGAGTTTCTAACTTTGTTCGCGTAATATAACTTAATAGTGGTTGTTGGTTTAGATTTTTGCGTGAGAACCTTGACACGCGTTTGCGTATTAAAGAGACGGCTTCTAGACCGTTGTAAAATTTCGACTCATTGTCTAAGGCTTTTGTTTTTCACAGACTGGAATGAGACACTTCATATAGATTTTGAGGAACCGGACTCCCAACTAACCTAAGTGAATGGGTGTGAAACTCTGATTCTTTTTCAAAAAAATACTGATTTGCGAAATGAGTGTGGCGGTAATTAATATCGGGTGTGGTGTTTAAGGAGGAGGTATGTGCCCGTAACTGGTAAGATTTAAGTCATTTAAAAACGTGAGACGCTGCTCCACCCCCATGAATAACCTGTTGGGACGGGCTAGATTTAGAATAATTTCAGTACTTAACTAAAAGCGGGGAATACTTATGAGTTTTTAATGTAAATTGGTAGGTTTTTTCTCAACCCCAAGACCCGTATAGAGTTAGGTCTAAGGCTTTACGCCTTTGTTTTAGTCGAGTTATCGTGCCATTTTGCGTTACACTACGTCCTGGAAGTCTTTTGGCGATTCTTTTAGTAACTTTTCGTGAAATATGTTTTGGTAATTTTTCTAGATTAGCGAATATAGTATTAGTGAAAATTCCTTGAATAAAGCCTAGAACCATATAATTTGTTTTTTCTTCACGGTATTTTTTTTTTTCTTTTTTGACGCATATTTTTTTTTAACGACCTTATAATTGATTTTCTCATCTTTTTTATTCTGTAATAAGACTCGGCGAGTCTCACTTATAAACGTACGTAGTGTTGTATTAGTGTTATATGAATTTCAGGCGTTCGATCATGTGCGTTGGCCGCGTACGGGTTTACCTAGCGCGTGACAACGACCCCGATACGACTTTATAAGATATAATCGAATTAAACTTAGGCGGTATAACTCTTGGCGTTGATTATTAACAGAGTTTATCTGACTGTAAATAATGTTTATAGGTCGGTTTAATGATGTATAGTTTGTATCTTGGTAATTTAGTAATAATTCAGTGCGTCGGAATTGCAAAAAGAAGTCAAGCTCAAAACGATCCTTGAATTTAGACTTAACTGCGCGACCTAATCCAGGTGTTTGGGTGAATAATTCATCAAAGGTTTGGTCGACATAAAATAGCTTACCACCGTAAAAAAACCCTTTCGTTCAATAAATCTGTAATATATGTTCAAATCGCATAATATTTTATTTTTTTTTGTTTTTTTTTCGAAGCTGCTTAGCTTTAAACAAAGCATAGCGCCTATTCCAAGTAAATTCCCCTATCTTGAACCCCACCATCCACTTATTGACTTTTTTACAATGCCACCGTTTTCCAGCATGAATGAGAATCTCGTAACCCATGAACGCGGTTGGGAGAACCGAGCTACGTCCATAAATCTTTTTTTCACGAGTGTGATAAACTTGACTAGTAGAAATTAAATAGAGTGAGCGTCATAGATTTGGTGCGAAGTAATTTAACTTCTTTGCTTTGTAAACTTTTGTTTTGGAATTGTATAAGTGACTCATTAATTAACATATTAACTACTTAAATTTAGTTGTTTTCCCTCACGGCGTCCGCTGGTACCTGATTGCTTTTGCACGACCCCCATGAGGGTGATCGACAGGATTTTTTGCAACTCCACGCACCATTGAACTTTTCCCGCGGTTTTTGTAAAAACCTGCTTTTGTATTTTTACACTTTTTTTTTTCGACTAAGCTTACGCTGCCGAGAGAACCTATAGAATAGGTAGAGAGTACTTTTTTAACCCCGGACGGGAGTTTTAAAAGAGCCGTTCCCGTAAGTGAATTCATTTTTAATATTGACGCTGATGAGCCTGAACTACGAACATATACAACGCCTTTAGTCGGTAGGGGTTCGACCAGAGATACTGGTTTGTTTTTAGGTAATTGACCTAAGACGAAAAACATTTTTTTAAAGAAGAGTAGTGTTGAATTAATCTTATCTGATGTTGTGAAGTCTCAGTTCTGTGGTAGTACGCTTTGAAATCGGGCCAAATGAAATAATTCATGCGTAGTTGAGGTTGGGGTGTAAGTGATCGAACCTGAAGATAAGACCGTTAGTGAAATTAACTTATTCACCTTAGGGACAAAGATGAAACCTGCGACTAATACTAAATTCAAAGACCTAAAGGAATAATTTATTGCTGGTGCAGCGAGATTTTGTAGCTTCGACTTGCGTGTACGTATAACGACTTGTCCCGTATTGTTCCGCCCGGCCTTGTAAGGAACTTTCGTTAGTAAATGTTTACATTTTAATTTGATAGAAAATGCGTTTCTGAGGTGAATGATGTTCCGAGATGCTCCAGAAGTAACACCTTTCTTTACTAGAGTTAATTGTGGGTGAAAGTTAGTAGACTTTAATCTCATTATTTAGATTAGAATAGTGTTTTAAGTGACAGGACTATTAATAATTTATACATATCAACAGTGTACTTTAAATTATGCGAAAACAGTGTATTCTGCAGTACGTGGTAAGTGTGTGTGAACTCATTAGTAGTACCCACCGAAACAGAAGAGTATGCTAGTTGGTCGAAAGTAGTGTTGAGAGGGTGTGCTACTTCATTTGAGCTACAAGACTCAAATGAGGTGGTTTGTGTAAACGAGAGTTTGGCATGATTTATTGACGTGTCAACAAACGGTAACTTATTTCTAAGAAATACATTAGTTGTACGGTATGCAAGCCTTTTTGTACATGAAAAAAAGTGCATGTTTAATTGCTTTTCTTGGGACTTGTTCGCAGCTAAAAAAACATCAAAATTTGGGGTGCTAGAGGTAACAGCCGCGTGAGAAAACGATTGCGTAAACCGCTCAACCTGCTTAGATTGGATATAATTAAAAGCCCATCATTTGGTTATTTGTGGAAGTATAAAATACGTCGAACCAAACTGCCGTTTGGTATATTTTCGACGTACGACTTTTGTGATTCCTTTTGTGAACTTTTTAAATTTGGTTGTTTTACGAAAGACCTTAAAGGACTTAACTTTTGCCGCTAAGCTCAAAGCCATATGATTAGTAACCGCATTTGTGTCTAAATATGATCATTTCCGTATCATTCGCTTGAGGAATTTAATTCAGATAAAGTAAACCCAATTTTCCCTTGTAATTGTATTAAGCCGAAAATGAGCGCTTCGGCTGTTGGTGGGCAACCCGGAACATATGTGTCAACAGGTAAAATACGATCACAACCACGAACGACTGAGTACGAATAGTGGTAGTAACCACCACCATTCGCACAGCTACCCATAGAAAGAATTCAACGAGGTTCCGTCATTTGTTCGTAAAGCCTGCGAAGACAGGGGGCCATTTTATTGGTTAATGTTCCGGCGACGATTATAAGGTCCGCTTGGCGTGGGGATGCGCGGAAAATAATACCGAAACGGTCCATGTCGTATCGGCTTACAGCTGCGTGCATCATTTCAACTGCACAACATGCAAGACCGAAAGTTAAAGGTCAGAGAGAGCCTGCGCGGGCCCACGTAATTAAAGATAAAACTCGAGAAGATAGTCATTCTAATTTCATAATTTATATAGTACTACTTTCTAAAACAACGACGTACGTGGGTTGAGTGACCGCTTGGGCGACTAACTCCATAAACTGAGCGGCGTTTTTTTTTTCCTACAACTGGGGAAAAGTCGAATGCTCCGCGGATGGCAGTGTAACCAACCCCAGGCAAATCGTTCGCTCTTCCTCCCTCGATTAAAACACGGTTATATTTGGAACATAAGTACCCGCGGCCAGGAAGACGCGCTGTAAGGCGCAGACTATTGTTTAAGTCAACTTTGGCGACATGACGAACTGCTGAATTCGGTTTTTTAGGTGACATGGTTGTTATTCTCGTTACTATTCCTTTTGCTTGTGGGCATTTTTTCAAAATTGGGGTTCGCGAAAAGGTTGGGTTAGCATACTTAAGACTAGATTTTCGTAGGGGGCGTTTTCTTCGAGTTGATTGTAAACATGTTGCCAATTTTATAAATTTAAGTTTAGATAACCAATGCTTGTCAAGAAATACCTAACCAATACATTAGAGTAGAAATGGACGCAAAGACCATAAACTCTCGGGTTGAAAGATCTGCAGGTATCTTTAAAGACAAGGTACTCGAATAACCAAACATGACGTTCATCCAGGACCTGAAGAAAAATGTTGGACCGACGAGGTATAGGAAAAACAGAATAAATAAGGTAAGTATTGGGAATAAATCGAAGAAGAAGCTGAAAAATAAAAACTCAGAGACGAAGAAAATTGAACCGGGGAAACCTAAGAAGATTAAGCTGTTTAATAAAATCATAAGGAAAAGTTTAGGGCACAAAAAGTTTATACCACTAATTTCGGTGAGTAATCGAGTTTTGAAGCGGCGTGCGACTGCGTCCACTAAAAGAAACGAATTTGTTGAGAGTAGAGCATGTGCGATCATCATACAAAAACTTGCTAGCATTAAATTAGACTGACCACTTACAACACAAATTGTTAATCAGTGCATTTCGACCACCGTAGAGTAAGCAACTAATTTTTTTAGATCAATTTGGTAAAATAATTTGAAAACCGCGTCAACGATCCCTATAACAAGGAATGGGTAAATATAAATAAATGTAGGCTCTAAATGAATAGTGAGGAGCATTTTTAACAAACCAAAAAACGCGAACTTAACTAAAACCCCACTAAGAAAGATAGAGAAATTTGTTGATGCCTCGACATGAGCTTTGGGAAGTCAACCATAAAAAGGCCAAATCGGTAATTTTACTCCGAAACCACAAAGGACACAAACGAATAAAAAGTTTACCTCAAAAGGACTGAAATAAAAATAGCTGATTAGTGAGAATTGCGAACTATTACAAGTGAAAAATAAATATAATAACGCTAATATAAGAAAAAGTGCGCCGAATTGAGTCCAAAAAAACATCAAGTACGCGGCCTCAACACAACGTCTAGTTTTTGCAAACTTGTATAAAATAAAGAACGATGGCACTAGCAACATTTCGTAGGCGAAGAAAAAGAGAATTAACGAATCTGTGAAAAAAAGAATGTAACCGGCTACTAATATGTTTAAGCAGTAGAACATAAAACTAGAGAGCTCATCAATATTGTACGTTAAGCAAAAGACGATTGATAAAACCGTGACCAGTAAGAAAACGTATATAAAAGGGAAAAAGTAGACCTCGATTAAATTGAAGGTCAGTGCTGTAATGTTAATTAGTTTGCTAGCGAACCACACATTCAAAAAATTCATACTTACCGAAGGAGATACGACGTATATTAAATCCTGGTAGTAGTCTAATAAATAATGTAAAGTTGTGAATGTTACGAAAAAAAAGAATAAAACGTTAGGTATAAAAACTTGAGTTACTAGCATTGAGGTTTGAAATTGGGTATTAAGATTTCATAAAAAAAGACGAAGAAAAAAAATAACCGATGAAATAACGACGACGTTAAAAATTATGTAATAAATGTAACCATACCACAACATGTTTAATTAAACTTTTCGTACGTGATCTTTTTTGACACATTCCAAGGCAAATAAAAAGACTTTGTTGAGGACCGGCGCATTTCAGATTTGACAGGAAGTCTATACCTCACTTGCGTCATGAAATATATCGCGCGGCCGGGCCGTAAGTTTTTGAACTCAAAAATGTTAGCGCCAGCAGCTAACTGACCTACTCAACCAGCTAATTTACCCTTACCTTTTCCCATTCGGGAACCTGCGATTTTTTTAGAAAGAGGTAAATGTGGGAAAAGATTAAACCAAATTTTACGTGACGTCTTGTCTGACCGCTTAACTGACTTTTTTAGGAATATTTTATATCGAAAGATTTGTTTACCTGTTACTCATAATGGCTGAAGTGTTCGTAATGAAAAATGACCATACAAAAGGTTCCCTGCTCGAGGCGAAAGAACCTTACGACTTTTATGACGATTCTTAAATTTAAATTTATTTGGACGTAATGACATTTTTAGGTTTTTTAGATAAGAAGTCATGTTAAAATGAGCAATAAATCATCGACGTAAATTAAACCCAAAGACAAGGTAATAATGAACGTGATTGCAACGTAGTAATAAGTAGGTAATACGCGTTCAAACGACATTAATACAGGAAAGTTACTTTCTGTAGTACTTGTAGAATGAAGGAATCGAATGTTTTGGACATAAAAAAATAAACCAATAAACAAAGTCACGAAGAAAAGCGCGTATAATAAAACAAAAGAATTATTAATAAGCAAAGTTAAGATGAAAAGTTTCGAAAAAAAGCCTATAAAAGGAGGTACACCTGCCATGGAAAAAATAATGAGTGTAATAATAGTTAGGTGAAAACTATTAAAACTAAAGCCTTGGAACGATTGCAGTGTTTTAAAATTCGTTAAAATTGAATTGAACAAAGTTCATAAAAGAATCAATAGTGAAAAATTATAAATTACCATATAAGTAAACAGTAAGACATTAGTATCATTAAACAAACCCACGTATAACATTTTTATAAAAGAAAGACTAGATTTCGTGTAAGTAATTTTTTTTTACACCTATAAACTAGGTTCGAATAACCATAAGTACCTGTACGGGAGTAGCTTGTAACATGCGCGCGTGCAGTAGTGTGTTTTGTTATTTTTTTGGTTAGAGAGCGTACTCATAAGTTTTTACGTTTCGTATTTTTCGGACTTTTAACAACTGCCAATTTTATATCTATAATCAAAATGTCATGGAACTAGAATGAAGTGTCGTAAGTGCTAAAAAGACGAACAATGAATTAAGGATACTACTAATAGCTAAGAAAACTTTTAAATAATAAGAATCACAAATAATAAAAAATAACGTAAACAGGCCTAAGACCACAAGTAGCGTTAATGCGAAAGAATAGAAATAAAATAGCTCCGTAAAATACGAATTTAACAAATGTATTGTGAAAAGAAAAAAGAAAAAGTAAAAAAAGCAAATATAAAACGACAAAGTATAGAACGGTAAGCCTTTAAAGAAAGTGGGCTTATATAAATAAAGCGGAGCGATACCAGATTTGATGAAAATACTTAATAAAAACACTAATCAAGCACAGCCAATACTAATTAGATCTTTGAATGAGGAGACAGAGGTCAAGTACTGGAACACGTGCTCTAGAGTAAATCAGTCTAATGTGTGAAGTTTTATATACAAGAGTAGAATAAACAAAAATAAATTGAGAGCGGATATAAGTGAAATTCAAAAATAATAAATTAGAGATTGCAAAAATGTATAAGGGGTTGAGTTTTGAAAAAGATTACCGAATGACAAATCAACGTTACGATAGAAATAATTTGAGGTGAAAGTCGATGTAACAATGAGGAGAAAAATGATTGCCGAAATAACTTCTATAATAAAAATAACGGTAAATATGGTGTTCGCCGCGAATAGCAGCACTACTCAATAAAAAAAGTTATACAAGACAATAAAATAATCATAGACTTCGCGAGAGCTGAAGTACATTGTGGTTAAGAGGACATAAAGAACAAACATGAAGAAACCTAAAACCATGTAAAACATTTTTAATTGATAATTCGTAAAGACAATATGCCCGAACCAAGCCGAAGTAGCCGGTGAGGCTCATAGAAATAAGATTAAGAGTAAAATTAATAGCGGGGAGTAAACTAGGGGTAATATGTCAAAGGTATTTAATTTTGAGAAGAGAGATTTGGTTTTAGTCGCAGTGAAGTACGTTTGGTTTTTTAATGTTGGTAGGCAATAGAGTAGTGTAGAGAAGATAAATATAATATAAGTAAGGGGGAGAAAAACTGAGACACTTCATAAGTTTGAATATGTTATAAAAAGCATTACTTAACGGGACTTGTATAAGATGATTGTAATAAAACTCCAAATAAAGATTACATGTAGAGTAGTGAAATCAAAAAAAGCATATGTACTTAGAGCATCTAGGTCTATTAGATTGACGCTAACCCGCTCGGTAAGAACTCATAACCCTTTACTATAGCCTACAATCACCAACATTGCAGTTCAGAAAAAACAGAATATTAATAACGAATTCGTATACAGATTACTTATTTTACCCGTGCCTGGACTTGAACCAGGACCCATAAAGGACAAGGTTTTAAGCCTTGCGTGTCTACCAATTTCACCACACGGGCTAAAAAATTTAACATAAAGTAAAATTATCACCAAAGCGAAAAACAAACAAAACAGTCGCAAATGATAAACGTAGGATTACGATAATCGCATATAATTTGAATCAGTGGCTTTATACGAGAGCCTAATTTGTTTTAAGAACAAGAGATTTGTGGAGAAAAAAGGTAGGGATTGACGAAGCTTTAGGGCTATAAAAATTGATGCATTCACCGAACGTGGTAAAGAGGTTGCATTTTGATTAGTATGAAACGAAATACTTAAGCTGTAAAATTTCAGTAAAAATTGTTCTTGCGAAAAGGTTTTATGCGCCATCGGTGCTTTTAATTTCGTTGTTTTAAGTCGTGAGGTTTTGTGGATAAAAAACGAAGGTATTTTTTGATTGTCGTCAAACTCCGAATATGACCCTTTAAGATACATCAATCAAATTAGTAAGACGTAGGATTGTTTGACAAGTAATTTGTGATGACGTGAAGGGTTGCTTAGTGGGGTGGAAGAATTGAGTAATGAAAGTTTACTAATTGAACCTGGGGTTATTATTGACGCAAACTTAAGAGAGTAAGAAAGTCGATTTTTAACTGGTAGAGATTTAAATAAGGGAATTGAGCTGCGATTCAAAATTCAAGCTAGCGGGATTCGAACCCGCGTTATTAGATTGAAAGACTAATGTCCTAACCCCTAGACGATAGCTCGTTTAATTAAATAATATTTTACTTGATTGGAATCGTTACCAAACCGTAACGTTATAATTGCACCGAGACGTTTTTTTGAACCAAAGTATCCTTAAGTGGGTCGTAAAACAGCTCTTTTACACCAATCGAAGGAAACAACTTTTGAAACGGAGACGTTGTATCTCCGTACTGTAACATTAAATTACGTAAATCTTTTTTACCTGCAAAATTTACTCCGTGAAGTTCAGATATTTCACGCTCTAATCAATTAGCAGCGGGGAATAATTCTGCAACAGAGTCGGACGAGTCGTTGGTTTTTAAAAATTTTGATTTAGTAAACGAAGCTGACGTTTGAGTAAATAAAAAAAAACGGTTTTGCGAATGAAAAGAATGAAAGTTATAAACGATTATCGTATTTTGCGGCTTTGATCAAGTGTTTTGCACCCTCGAATCATTTAATGGTGTTGACGTTTTATTTTGGAGGACTTCATACGCTAGCATATCACATAACTGCGTGGTATAAAAAGGGGAAGCTAATTTAATATGAGTGCATAAATAAAATAAGTGAACATTGGCGATTGTAAGATTGATATTTTTAGAACGCTGAGCTATATTATTAACGAAAACGTAATTAATTTTTCATAAAATATATTTAAAAAACAGTTTAAAAGTTAAATTCATATGAATGTTTTAGATTGGGCTCGAACCAACGACCCCAGAGTTTTCAGCCCTGTGCTCTACCAACTGAGCTACTAAAACGATTTAATCTCTTCATAAAAGGTATACATACCGCCTTGCAACCACTATGCTATACCGTAATGAAGAAAATAAGCACGGGGAGGTGGCTGAGTGGTCGAAGGCGGCAGACTGTAAATCTGTTAGGAAACTCGCGTTGGTTCGAACCCA
>TARA_B110001450_G_scaffold36598_1_pt1 | contig 20079 bp, 11 predicted proteins | sample TARA_B110001450 | Tara Oceans TARA_B110001450 (sample SAMEA4396538) | marine metagenome | biome: Polar Biome; feature: [SRF] surface water layer (ENVO:00010504); material: water (ENVO:00002006), including particulate matter (ENVO:01000060) such as... | depth 5 m | reverse complement strand
TATTTTTGGAGATCCAAATTTATTCAAAGACTTTGGTGGGTTTGATTAAAAGATACAGGACCAAGACTATCCCTAAGCACTTTGTTCAAATTCTTCAGCTGTTAGCAGTTCTAACAGAGGTTAACTATCAGGCTGTTTTCTGTTTTCCAGAGCAAGATGAGGTGCGCGCACGGCCAACAAGTTTACAGTAAGCTTTGACACCGATCTTTCACTTTGCGAATTATGAGTTCAAGAAATCGGATGGGGTGATCGTTACACATCTGAATGGGCATGCCGTTTCACCAGGAGAAGAGATTGCGTTGAATGACGGTCGCTTGGGGCTCACCGACAAAGGCACCCCTTCTTTGAACCGGTAAGTGGGTTCCAAATGGCACGGTTGTATTTGCAAGCGCCAGAGATGGCCTCAGACCATTTTTTGACGCTGAACAAAGAGGTTTATCGTAATTTCATACTCCTACAGCATACATGGGCTTCACTGTCGCGGGGGGGTCGATGGTTTTCTGTTTGGGTGCCTTGCTGGGCATTATTCCCGTGGGCTTTCGAATTGATCTTATGGCCGGTTTGATCCGATTGTTGAGTTTATGAGACCTGTGCCATCCTTGACCCTGATTCCCTTGATGATCATCTGGTTTGGAATTGGTAAAACCTCCAAGATTATCACACTGTTCCTAGTGGCGCTTTTGATCATGGTCGCGGCCAAGTTTTAGCTGACTGATACTGTGACCGCTGGGATAATTCTGATTGGCTTTTTGATTAATATCTGCATTCGCCAACTCGAAAGTTGGTTGGTGTCTTGGAAGGGCAAACCTTAAAAGCTTTTAAAACGAGTCCCACTAGGGCCTATTTTTGTTAAAAACCTATTCGATTTCAGCACCAGATAGCATGGCAGTGATCCAGCGCTTTGTGTCCGGTGTTTTTGCCAAGCGCAGAAAGGCTGCGCGTTCGCGGTCAAACATATCTTGCTCAGTGACCTCAAGGGGGGCATCTGAGGCTGTGTTGACGACGATTGTCGCGATTTCCATCGCAGTGGTTTTATTGTGGGGCTTGAACCAGCCCTTGGCCAGGCCATCGGCCATGAATACCTCCATTTTGCCAAATACAGCTTTTCCGGGCAGGGTCAATTTTAGTGGTGTGGGCGGGGTATATCCTGGGGCCATGTCAGCAAGGAGTGCAGTGGCCCGTGTGATTAGCTTATCGCGGTTCATCACAGTTTCATCGTGATCAGGGATGAAATAGCGCAGTTTTGCAGCCTGTTCGGGGCTCTGACCGGTTTTACCGTAGCCTACTTGCATCCACGTTTCCCAGGCTGCAACTTCAGGATCCTGAGTTGCGGAAAGCCAGCGTTGGTAGGTAGTTTTCACACCACCACCACCTGGCACGACCCCCACACCACTTTCGACTAATCCAAGAACTGAATTTGCATGCGTAATCAATTTATCACAATGTAGTAACACCTCAAATCCGCCGCCGAGTGAAAGGCCGGAAGGTGCACCAACCACTGGCACAGGGCAGTATTTCAAAGCGACCACGGCTTGCTGGAAGTCATTTAAAAAAGTATCCATTTCGTCCCAAGCTTTGCGTGCAATAAAATCAGCGAAACGGTTAAGGTCAACGCCGGCACTAAAGTGTTGTGCATCATTGTGAATAAGGATGCCTGCACCATGATCTTCAGCGGCTTGTTTCACAATTGCCATACTGTCGGCCGTAAGTGCATTGGCTTTGGAGTGAAATTCGACCAGTCGTAAATTGTTGGGCAGTGCCCAAAGGCTTGCGGCGCGATTGGTGGCAATGGGCGTCATGGTCCTGCGAGTCAAGCTGAACCGTTGCGTCCCTAAAGGCAAGTCTACCGGTTTCAACATAGGCTTTTCGCTAAAGTTGCGTACATTCAGAACGCCGTTTTCTGAGACGTAGAAGGGACCTATCTCTGCTGATACGGCCAAAGCCATTGGAATATCACATCCAGCTTGGTGGGCGAGTTCAATCACTATGTCAGCACCAAGCGCGTCTATCATTTCGAACGGCCCACGGATCCAATTAAAGCCCATTTTCATGGCGTCATCTATATCTTGGGGCGTGGCCGTTACTTCTGGGATTAATGCTGCTGCATAGGACAAAACCCGTCCTAAAAAGTTTCTACAAAAGCGTGTGTGTGCATCGTTGCCTGCTATCATCAGAGGAAGTGTTTCGCAGCTTTGTTGTTGTGCCAAAGCGGCGGCTTGGGCCATCGCTGGCAATTCTATTGAACGGGGTCTCATACTTCCTGAGTTAAGGTCTATGACCTCGCCTGCGCGGTAGAAGCCACCTTTACCAGATTTTAAGCCTGTAAATCCTCCTTGGATCATGGTGTTGATTAAATCGTTGGCGGGATTATTAGACTTACCTACAGCGTGAAAAACGTCCTTTTTCGGAAGGATATCGCCTAAAGTTTTTACAACATCTGACATTAAATCAACACCGATCATGTCATATAGACCAAAGACGCCGGTTTTGGGAATACCCATTGGGCGCCCCATTAGGGCGTCAGCGTCTTCAATACTAAGACGCTGTTTGAAGGCCTCGTCCATGCCGACTTGAAGTGCAAACACTCCAACACGGTTACCTAGAAACCCGGGGGTATCCTTGCAAGGTACAACGCCTTTTCCAAGGACTTCATCATTGAAATCTGAGAGTTTTTCCATGACGTCGGATCGGGTTTTCTCACCGCGTACCAGTTCTAAAAGGCGCATGTACCGAACTGGATTGAAATAATGTGTGATAGCGAACCGCTCCTGAAAAGCGGTGGGCATTTCTGCCACGAGGAGTTTGATTGGGATGGTTGAAGTATTTGAAGTTACGATACAGTTTTTGCTGATGACGTCATCCAACCGCCTATAAAGGTTGCGTTTGACATCCAGCTGTTCGACGATAGCTTCCACAATCCAGTCACATTCGGCCAGTTTGTCAAAATCGTCCTCGATAGTACCTGTTTTTATCAAATCCACATTGCAGCGTTGGTGCAGTGGAGCGGGTTCAGATTTCTTCAAGCGTTGAAGTGCGTAGTCTGTTGCCTCAGTATTGAGGTCTAGCAGTAAAACTTTATGGCCTGCGTTGGCGATTTGGCCTGCTATACCGGAGCCCATCGTGCCGGCACCGATAACTGCAATGCATTTGAATGACATTTGAAAACTTTCGATCTTTTTACAAAAATGCTCTGAGCGCTTTGTTCACGTCAAAGTGTTGTTCTGTGATTGACATATGCCCAGAATGTGGAATCTCAACCAGAATACCCCCTAACGCGTCGTACAAAGCTAATCCAGTTTTACGGGGCGTCATGCGGTCTTGCCCACATACAATGGTCAGAGTGTGGCACTTGGTTTGAGCTGCGGCAGCCGGGCCATTTATATACAAGTTGCAAGCTTTGAGATCTGAATGTAGGGCGCCCACGGCATTACCCGCCATAAGCCGGCTACCGTAGAGCATGTGCGATGTTCCAGGTAGGGTATGTTCATGAACATGACCTGTTGGGCCGTGCCCCCAGTCCATCATTGCCGCAATCGCGGCACTTTCTTTAGTCGCCGCCAGATCGACCAGTGTATCAGCTACTGGAATAGATAATGCCGTACTTATAAAGGCTGCTTTTGAAACCGAGTCTGGATAACGAGAAGCCAGCTCAAGTTCGATCAATCCACCCATTGAATGCCCAACAAGAGTCGCAGTAGAAATATCAGCGGCCTTCATAAATGCGATATACCAATCGGCCATTTCCTCAATTGTTTGTAAAGGATCACCTTGAGATAGGCCGTGACCGGGCATGTCAGGGGTAACACATTGCCATCCGCGATTGGCAAAGAAGCGGTGCTGCAACATAAACCCAAGATGAGATTGGCCTGAACCATGGATGAATAGGACAACATCGCCGCTTGGATCAAAAGCTCGTCCACCAGTTGAGGCAAAAGTTTCCTCGCAATTGACTTTTAATTTCACGACTTTGCTCCCGCCGCGGCAACTTTACCTGCGATGCGCAAGGCTTGTTTAAAGTCGGCTGTGAGGTCTTTTATATCTTCCAAACCAACTGAAATTCGGATTAGGTCATCTGTAAGCCCGGCCGCGGTCATAGCGTCTGCTGTAAGATGTGAGTGCGTGGTTGAGCCAGGATGAATAACCAAAGTTTTTGCGTCACCTACATTAGCCAAATGACTAGCTAATTTGACATTTTCGATAAATGCTCGACCTGCATTGCGTCCGCCTTTGATGCCACAGGCTATAATTGAGCCCTGACCTTTGGGCATCAAGCGCATGGCTGTGGCATGGTCTGGATGATCTGGCAAACTTGGGTGTTTTACCCAATCAATTTGATCCTGAGTGTTCAAGAACTCTAACATTGCTGTGGTGTTAGAAATATGTTTCTCCATCCGCAGGCTTAAAGTTTCAAGACCCTGCAAAATGTAGAATGCATTTTGTGGGGAAAGACATGGACCGACATTCATCATGCCCTCTGTTCGAATCCTAACTGACAATGCAGCAGGGCCAAACTCTTCCCACAAAATAGCTCCTTGGTAGCCGAAATGTGGAGTTGTGAGAGTTGGGAACTTGTCGTTTTGTCCCCAGTTGAAGTTCCCACCGTCAATCACTGCTCCACCGAGTGCAACACCATGTCCACCCATCCATTTTGTCAGTGAGTGGATCACAACGTTCGCTCCCAACTCGATTGGTTTGATCATCCAAGGTGTATTAAATGTGGCGTCAATTACTAAAGGAATACCTGCATTATTGGTAACCTCAGCTACTGCTGGCACATCCATGATGTCCATGCCTGGATTACCAATGATTTCGCCAAAAACCATTTTGGTATTTTCTTGGATAGCCGCTGCGATAGCAGATGTGTCATTTGGCGCAACAAAAGTTGTGGTTATCCCGTAACGCTTAAGGGTGTGTTCAAAAAGATTGATGTTGGCTCCATACATCTGTGAAGAGCTTACGATGTGATCTCCCGTGGAACACAACGCCAGAACTGTAACGAAGAGTGCGGACATGCCAGACGCTGTTGCTACGGCTGCAACGCCTCTATCCAGGGCTGCTAGACGCTGTTCAAGTACGGCTACGGTTGGATTTGTCAGCCGAGAGTACACGTGTCCACCGACTTCCATGTTGAATAAGGCAGCCGCGTGTTCGGTACTGTCGAAAACATAGCTTGTTGTTTGATGAATTGGGACGGCACGGCTGCCAAACCGAGCATCAGGACTTTGGCCTGCATGCAGGGTAAGCGTATCGAACTTGTAGTCAGCCATGATGGATCTCCAGATTTAAAAAGTGTTAGATCCCTCGTAAACCGCAAATGAAGGCATCTCAAGCGCTAGCCGCTAAGAAACGTTCCTAAGGTTCCAAAACTACAGGGGCTACCGAGTGACATCGATAATGTAAAAGGCCCATATCAGAAAGGTATGAGGATTTTCTACGACAGGCTTGGAACTCAAATATTCCACCTTATTGCCCCTTGCAGTGTTTAATTGATTCCGTAAAGATGAGTTTTAACCCAGTCGAAAACCTGAATGAAAAAAGATAGCCTTGAAGTTGCAAATAGAACGAGTTTTATAATAATTGCTTGAGTTGTCGAAATCCTTGTTTAATTACTGCAATAATGGTGTCCTTTTGATGCGAAAAGCGTCAGGTTATTTTTTATGACCTACTTTGCAGAACTTTTAGCTTGAAAGATTTCACATAATTAGGTTCCAAAAATTGACTAACTTTATCAAATTGTATTTTTGGACTTACCAGACTATCCTAACTGGCATTAAAAATGCCATTGGTAATGTCTAAGCATTCTCCTAAGTTAGTCATTGAGGATTCTAGATATTTTAATACGCTTGTAAGGAGACAGATGATGAAAATGACCACTGAAGAGGCATTCGTAAAAACGCTGCAAATGCATGGTATTCGCCATGCTTTTGGGATCATTGGTTCTGCCATGATGCCTATTTCTGATATTTTTCCCAAAGCAGGTATCATGTTTTGGGATTGTGCCCACGAAGGCTCCGCAGGGATGATGGCAGACGGATACACTCGTGCCACGGGCGAAATGTCAATGATGATTGCTCAAAATGGGCCGGGTATTACCAACTTTGTGACAGCAGTTAAGACTGCTTACTGGAACCATACTCCATTATTGCTTGTAACGCCGCAAGCGGCTAACAAAACAATCGGCCAGGGCGGATTCCAAGAAGTCGAGCAAATGAAATTGTTTGAAGACATGGTTGCGTACCAAGAAGAAGTTCGTGATCCATCACGTGTCGCTGAGGTGCTCAGCCGAGTTATTATGCAAGCGCACCGCGCCTCTGCTCCTGCGCAGATCAATATCCCGCGCGATATGTGGACCCAGGTTGTCGACATTGAATTGCCAAAAATTGTTGACTTTGAACGTCCTCAAGGTGGTGAAAGTGCCGTTGCAAGAGCTGCTGAATTAGTGTCCAACGCCAAGTTTCCAGTGATCCTGAATGGAGCAGGCGTTGTATTGGCTGATGCATTTGATGATGTTACAGCGTTGGCGGAGCGTTTGGATGCACCAGTTTGCGTGGGTTACCAGCACAATGATGCATTCCCAGGTTCGCACCCATTGTTTGCAGGCCCATTGGGGTATAACGGCTCAAAAGCTGGCATGGAGTTGATTGCGAAAGCAGACGTTATCGTTGCTCTGGGTACACGTTTGAACCCATTCTCAACTTTGCCAGGTTACGGCATCGATTACTGGCCAAAAGACGCAAAGATCATCCAAGTTGATATTAATGCCGATCGTATTGGTTTGACCAAACCGGTTGCTGTTGGAATTGTTGGTGACGCAAAGAAAGTGGCGCAGGGAATCTTAGCAGGTCTTTCTGATACGGCGGGTGATGCTGGCCGTGAGGACCGCAAAAACTTAATAGCAACAACTAAATCAGCTTGGGCTCAAGAGTTGACGTCTATGGATCACGAAGATGATGATCCAGGTACAACCTGGAACCAACGTGCGCGTGATGCGAAACCTGATTGGATGTCCCCACGTATGGCTTGGCGTGCTATCCAAAGTGCGCTGCCAAAAAACGCGATTATTTCATCAGACATTGGCAACAACTGCGCAATCGGTAATGCCTACCCCTCTTTTGATGAAGGTCGCAAATATTTGGCACCAGGGTTGTTTGGCCCATGTGGTTACGGCTTACCGTCAATTGTTGGCGCAAAAATTGGTCAACCAACTGTTCCAGTTGTGGGCTTTGCTGGTGACGGCGCATTCGGTATTTCCGTGAATGAATTGACCGCAATTGGTCGCGATGAATGGCCTGCCATTACGCAAATTGTTTTCCGCAACTACCAATGGGGTGCTGAAAAGCGTAACTCTACACTTTGGTTTGATGACAACTTTGTTGGCACTGAGTTGGATACGAAAGTATCTTATGCCGGTATTGCGCAAGCTTGTGGCCTCAAGGGCGTTCAAGCAACTACTATGGATCAACTGACAGAACTGTTGAATCACGCGATCAAGGATCAAATGGAAAACAATGTTACCACACTGATCGAAGTTATTTTGAACCAAGAACTTGGTGAGCCTTTCCGTCGTGATGCAATGAAAAAACCTGTGCAGGTTGCTGGGGTTATTGCTTCGGATATGGCTGCAGAATAGTGGGTGCGGACGTGAAGGCATTTAGAGAAATACTTGCCGTCTCGTCTGACGTAAAACGCACCATAGTATTAAGTGAGGGCTCAGACTCCCGCGTTGCAGAGGCCGCAGTTTCGGCCTCTGTTTCCAATTTAGCCAAAATTATCTGTGTCGGCGAGCGATCCGCAGTCGCGGCTGCTTTGAATGCTGCGGGTGGACAGGGGGATATCGTAATCGAAGACCCTACGCATAGCGTGGATATGGCACGATATGTCGCTGACTACACACAGAAGCGTGCGTCAAAAGGTATGATGCCAGAAAGAGCTTTAACAGAGTTATCTCAACCAAATTTCTTTGCTGCAGCAATGGTTGCATCTGGCGATGCAGACGGCACAATCGGTGGTGCAGTTTATGCTACGCCTGACATCATTCGTGCCGCTTTGAAAGTGATTGGTACGGCGCCAGGAACCCAGCTTTTATCCTCATTTTTCTTCATGATTTTTGAAAACCGCCCTGATCTTGTCAGCCAGGTGGACGTGTTTGCAGATTGCGGATTGGTGATCAATCCCAATGCAGAAGAGCTTGCAGATATCGCTATTGCTTCTGCAAATTCTATGCGCAGCCTTACGGGCATTGAGCCTAAAGTTGCGATGCTGTCGTTTTCTACTAAGGGTAGTGCAAAGCACCCAAGTGTTTCCAAAGTTGCCGAAGCAACGGCGATTGTGCGTGATTTGTGCCCAGAACTGGACGTTGATGGCGAGTTGCAATTCGACGCGGCAATGGTCCCGTCTATTGCAGCATCCAAAGCCCCTGGTTCGCCTGTTGCGGGCCAAGCAAATGTGTTCGTATTTCCAAATTTGGATGCGGGGAATATTGGATACAAGATCGCACAACGTTTTGGCAAAGCCAAAGCAATTGGACCGATATTACAAGGCCTTGCCAAGCCTGCCAATGACTTATCCCGTGGCTGTACTGCTAGTGATATCATCGATATGATTGCTGTGACAGTTGCACAAGCAGCTAATAAGAAAACCTAACCCAATAATTCATAGGGGGTCCTTCATGGGATTTGAGCAGCCAGAGTTGAACTTGTCACCCAAAGTAAGTGATGAGATCCGGAAGACCACCTGTTACATGTGTGCGTGTCGCTGTGGAATTAACGTACATATGAAAAAAGGCAAAGTTGCCTACATCGAAGGCAACCGTGATCACCCGGTGAACAAAGGCGTCCTTTGCGCCAAAGGTTCTGCCGGTATTATGCAAGTAAATGCACCGTCGCGTTTGCGCGCGCCTCTTAAACGTGTTGGAGAGCGGGGGTCTGGTGAGTTTGAAGAAATATCTTGGGATGAAGCCCTGCAATTGGCGCAGGATTGGCTTGAGCCTGTTCACAAAAAAAACCCTGAAAAACTGGCGTTCTTTACGGGTCGCGACCAATCTCAGTCCTTCACATCTTTCTGGGCGCAAGGTTTTGGCACCCCTAATTATGCGGCACATGGCGGTTTCTGTTCGGTCAATATGGCGGCTGGTGGCATCTATACGATGGGCGGTGCATTTTGGGAGTTTGGTCAACCTGATTGGGATCGTACAAAACTATTCATGCTGTTCGGTGTTGCCGAAGACCACGATAGTAACCCGATTAAAATGGGGCTGGGCAAGCTGAAAGAGCGTGGAGCAAAAGTGATTGGCGTGAACCCAATCCGTACTGGCTATAACGCGATCGCCGACGAATGGGTAGGTATTACACCTGGCACCGATGGTTTATTCATATTGTCGATGGTTCACTTGCTGCTCAAAGCGGGTAAAGTGGACCTCAATTATCTGGCACAACTCACGAATGCTCCGGCTTTGGTGGACAGCGCTGAAGGCCCCAACAAGGGTCTTCTGTTGCGAGATGCAGACGGCAAGCTGCTCGTAATCGAACGCAAAACTGGTAAGTTGGTTGCGTTCGACACCAAAGGTATCAACCCTGATCTGGCTGCCATCCATGAGGGCCACCGCACTGTATTTCAGCATCTGGCTGATCGTTATATGTCAGATGAATATGCACCCGAAAATGTGTCTGAGCGATGTGGTATTCCTGCCGAACGTATTCGCGCTATTGCTGCTGATTTGGCGCGTGTTGCGTTTGATGAAGCCTTTGAACTGGATCAGCCTTGGATTGATTTCCGCGGTAACAAGCATGAAAAAATGATGGGTCGCCCCGTCAGCTTTCATTCCATGCGTGGCGTTTCAGCCCACTCGAACGGGTTTCAAACCTGTCGCAGTTTGCACCTTTTGCAAATTATCTTGGGTACAGTCGAAGTCCCGGGTGGCTTTCGCTTTAAACCGCCGTATCCAAAGCCGGTGTCAGCGCACCCAAAGCCACACTGCAAAGTGACACCGGGTGCCGCGCTTGATGGACCGCACTTGGGCTATGTACAGGGTCCGGATGACCTTTGCCTGAAAGAAGATGGGAGCCCTGCACGGATTGACAAAGCCTACACATGGGAAAACCCAATGTCAGCACATGGTTTAATGCATATGGTCATCTCTAATGCGCATGCCGGTGATCCCTACAAGATCGACGTGCTGTTTATGTATATGGCGAATATGAGCTGGAACAGCTCGATGAACACCGGCGGTGTTGTGAAAATGCTGACAGATAAAAATGAGAATGGTGATTATGTTATTCCTAAAATCATATATTCTGATGCGTACTCCTCTGAGATGGTTGCCTATGCTGATTTAATTTTGCCTGATACAACATACCTCGAACGTCACGATTGTATCTCTCTTTTAGACCGTCCTATTTGTGAAGCTGACGGTGCTGCTGATAGTATCCGCTGGCCTGTAGTCGAACCGGATCGGGATGTGCGTGGCTTTCAATCTGTTCTTGTTGATCTTGGTGCCCGAATGGGCCTAAAGGGCTTTGTGAATGAAGATGGTTCTGCGAAATACCAGGATTATGCAGATTACATCGTGAACCATGAACGCCGCCCGGGTGTTGGGCCTTTGATAGGGTTCCGTGGTGAAGATGGTAAAGAGGAAGGGCGCGGCAAACCTAATTCTGATCAGATTAAATCTTATATCAAAAATGGCGGATTTTATGAGATTCCCGTCCCTGATGGTGCAAACTTCTACAAGCCATGGAACCAAGCTTATCAAGATTGGGCCGTAAAAATCGGTATTTTTGATGCGCCGCAGCCATATTTGTTTGATATCTACTCTGAGCCGCTGCGGAAATTCCAGTTGGCTGCAGAGGGTTATGGAGACCGGCAACCGCCAGAGCATCTGCGTGAGAGGATCAGAAAAACTTTAGATCCGTTGCCAATTTGGTATGCGCCGTTTGAAGATGATAATGTTGATACCTCTGAGTTTAACGTGCATGCGCTGACGCAACGCCCAATGGCTATGTATCACAGCTGGGGCTCTCAAAATGCGTGGTTACGTCAAATTCATGGTCAAAACCCTTTGTTTGTTCCAACTAAAATTTGGAAAGAAAATGGTTTTTCTGAAGGTGATTGGGCACGGGTCACATCGGTGCATGGAGCGATTGTTGTTCCTGTGGCACATATGGCTGCATTAAATGAAAACACAGTTTGGACATGGAATGCGATTGGCAAACGCAAGGGGGCTTGGGCGTTAGATGAGAAAGCACCAGAGGCCACTAAAGGATTCTTATTGAACCACTTGATTCATGAACTAATGCCAGAAAAAGGAGACGGCATGCGCTGGTCCAACTCAGACCCGGTAACAGGGCAAGCTGCATGGTTTGATCTACGGGTTAAAATTGAAGCCTGTGACGCGCCTAATGAATGTTATCCAGAATTGCCGCCAATCAAATCACCGGTTGGTAAGGGTCCAACCAACCTGGAATGGAAAGTCGGTAAATGACCTTTGCATTCTTTATTAAATACTTGGGATACGAGGCAGTGTTATGAGCCGAAGCCATTGGATAAAAGGATACGGCGGTGTCCAGCTGAGGGTGCAAGATCTCGGTGCAGAAGATGCGCCTGTGATTATCTTGATCCATGGTTGGTCTCAATGTCATTTGTCATTTGAACGCCAAGCCGTTCTTGCTGAAAATTTTCGAATTATTCTACCAGACCTGCGCGGACATGGCCAATCTGACAAGCCATTGGATTCTGCGCTTTATGATAACAGTAAGCCATGGGCAGAAGATGTGCACTCAATCATTGAAACTTTGAAGTTAAAGAATCCTGTGTTGCTGGGTTGGTCGATGGGTGGCTGGGTTGTCATGGATTATTTGGAGCATTTTGGTGACGCTGCATTGGCGGGTATTAGCTTAGTGGGATCATCTATCACTACCGGAAAGTATTTGCCGGCAGCGGCATTTAAAGTGCGTAATGATGCTGCTGCTAAAGCGGTGGGGATGTACGGAGATGACTTGGCTGAAAACTTAGCCTCGGTTGTTGCCTTTATCGATGTATGCTTTCACCAGCAGCCGGATGAACTGGCCAAGACCAAAGCAGTTGGATACAATATGCTGGTCCCTCCACAAGTAAGAGCTGCGTCGCGCATGCGCCAAGAAGATCGGCGAGCAGTTGCGCAAGCTACAACCAAACCTTGTTTGGTTGTATGGGGTAATCATGAACGCTTGGCGCCGGCAGATATGGGTATACAAGCTTTGGAGAATTTTCCAAACGCAACCGGACTTACATTCGAACATTCGGGTCATTCCCCTTTTTGGGAGGAAGCCGAAAAATTTAATGCTGAACTGACGGTTTTTGCGACTGCATGTTTTGCCAAAGCGAAGGAGGCCGAATGACAACTCTGCCACAAACAACAGATAAAAAGCTGGGTCTGGTAATTGATCTTGATACTTGCGTTGGCTGTCACGCCTGCGTGGTGTCTTGTAAAGGTTGGAATACTGAGAATTATGGTGCGCCGCTTTCTGATCAAGATGCCTATGGTGCTGATCCTTCAGGCACATTCCTAAATAGGGTCCACAGCTATGAGGTTACGCCCGAAGTAGGTCCTGCCCAATTAATTCATTTTCCAAAATCTTGCCTGCATTGTGATGATGCCCCTTGTGTAACGGTGTGTCCGACCGGTGCGAGTTACAAACGCCAAGAAGACGGTATTGTATTGGTTAATGAAGACGCCTGCATAGGTTGTGGCCTTTGTGCTTGGGCTTGTCCTTATGGCGCCCGTGAGATGGATCAGGCTGCTGGCGTCATGAAAAAATGTACTCTCTGTGTGGACCGTATTTATAACGAGAACCTGCCTGAAGAAGATCGTGTACCATCTTGCGTGCGCACGTGCCCGTCAGGTGCGCGGCATTTTGGTGATTTGGGTGACGAGAACTCTGACGTATCTAAATTGGTAGTTGAACGCGGCGGTATGGATTTGATGCCCGAGCAGGGTACAAAGCCGGTTAATAAGTATCTTCCCCCTCGGCCCAAAGATGTTGTGCCTGAGTTTGATATATTGGCCCCCTACCTTGAGCCTGTTGCAAGTAGTCAAAAAGGCTTCCTAAGCTGGCTCGATAAAGCACTGGAGAAAATCTAATGCATCCTGCTGGTTCTGTAATTGTTTTCACTGTGGCCTCTGGCCTTGGATTTGGTCTTCTAACTTGGTTGGGAATTGGTGTGCCTACACTAAAAGGCTGGCATGCATTTTGGTATTATGCTGTAGCTTTTGGCTTAGCGGGTGGTGGTTTATTGGCCTCCACTTTTCACTTGGGGAACCCACAAAGATTCTTGAAAGCATTCTCGCAATGGCGCAGTAGCTGGCTTAGCCGTGAAGGATGTTTGGCTGTTGCTTCAATGGCAGTCATGGGTGTCTTTGCCATTTGTTCAATTTTTATGGGTTCGATTTGGCAGCCGTTAGGCTACATAGGAGCGGCGCTCTCGGTATTAACGATATTTGCTACTTCGATGATTTATGCTCAACTTAAAACGGTTCCACGTTGGAACCATTGGACAACACCGTGCTTGTTCTTACTGCTATCTTTGGGTGGTGGTGCTTTGTTGGCATTGCAAACATGGTCAGCGGGTATCTTAATTGGGCTGGCAGGTGTAGTGCAGCTTCTTGCTTGGTATCTTGGTGATAACCAATTTAAACGCAGGGGGTCTAATACTGGAACCGCAACTGGTCTAGGTTTTAGAGGAACTGTGCGGTCATTTGAGTCTCCTCATACTGGGAATAACTACCTGCTCAAAGAGATGGTTCACAAAGTTGGACGTAAACATGCGCAGAAATTGCGCGTTATTGCTTTCGCCTTAATGATTGTTTCACCACTGATTTGCTTGTTCATCTCATTTTCAATTCCAGTGGTCGCTGTTGCTTTAGTATTGCATATTTTGGGGATATTTACACAGCGCTGGTTGTTCTTTGCCGAAGCAGAGCATGTTGTTGGCCTTTACTATGGTAAACGCTAACGGGTCAGATATTTGTATTTGTGAATCATATTATGTCTCTAGGGGTTACGTAAGCTAAATTGGTAGAGGAGGCGCGGAGTGATCCTCGACTGCCTCGCAATAATGTCGCCTACACAGAGACAGGTATGTTTCATTGCCGCCAATCTGGACCTGATCCCCAGCAGTTACCGCTTTACCGGTACTGTCTAAGCGAACCACCATGGTCGCTTTTTTACCACAATGACAAATCGTCCGCACTTCGCGCATTTCATCAGCTAACGCCAAAAGTGCAGCTGATCCTGGAAATAGCTCTCCAAGAAAATCCACTCGAAGGCCATAACACATGATGGGTACTTCAAGGTTATCTACCGCCCGAGCCAAAGCCCATACCTGATCCCTTGTTAAAAATTGTGCCTCATCAATAAATATACAGGCAACTGGCTCTTCTTCCAGACGTGCCTTTACCTTTTTGAAAAGGTCTTCATTGGGATGAAACGTATCTGCTTCCTCTCCAATTCCAATGCGCGATGCAATCTTGCCTTTCCCTGCACGTGTATCCATCTGTGCTGTCATGAGATAAGTTTTCATGCCTCGTTCACGATAGTTATGGGCAGCTTGAAGCAGCAATGTGGATTTGCCAGCATTCATGGTGGAATAGTTGAAATACAGTTTAGCCATGTCGATTTATGCCCCGCACCATTGGGGCGATGCAAGTGATTTGCTAACGCAATGATGCGGCATTTCTGAGAGAACTTTCAGCGCAACTGTTTTCAATAAATTTAGTATTTGAAAATACTTCATTTCAATTCATTCAGAAGCCTTAGCCCTGTAATGCTTTGACTCCGATATCCCCTTCAGAATGTGCTTTTATCGCGAAGGCGGCTGCATGACTGGCAGCGAGGGTTGTGTAATAGGGTACCTTATCCATCAATGCGGAGTTGCGCATGCCACGGCTATCTTCAATAGCCTGAGATCCTTCGGTTGTATTGAGGATCAGATCGATGCCACCGTCTTTGATTTGGTCCACAATATTGGGTCGGCCTTCATAGACCTTATTTACCACAGCACTTTCTATGCCTGCCTCTGCAAGGTATTTGGCTGTGCCGCGGGTAGCGGTTAAATTGAAACCCATGTCTCGCAAGCATTTTGCTGCTTCTAAAAGCTTTACGCCTTTATCATCTTCCTTAATCGACAAGAAGACCGTGCCAGACGTGGGTAGTGTTGTACCCGCGCCAAGCTGAGCTTTATAAAAAGCGCGGTGGAACTTACTGTCGAATCCCATCACCTCGCCGGTTGAGCGCATTTCTGGGCCAAGCAGGGTATCAACACCTGGGAACCGTGCGAATGGAAGAACAGCCTCTTTTACAGCGAATCCTTTGATAGTGGACGGATCAATAAGGTCAAAATTATTTAAAGGCTCACCCGCCATAATCCGAGCCGCGATGCTGGCAATTGGGCTGCGGACGGCTTTTGCGACAAACGGAACTGTCCGACTGGCGCGAGGGTTAACCTCGATAAGGTAGATGTCCTGATCCTTAATTGCAAATTGGATGTTCATAAGACCCACAACATTTAAAGCGAGAGCCAAAGCTTCAGTTTGTTTTTTGAGCTCATCAATGACTTCGTCTGACAATGAATACGGAGGCAATGAGCAAGCACTATCACCAGAGTGAACTCCGGCTTCTTCAATGTGCTGCATGATGCCAGCGATATGAACATTTTTACCGTCACATAGTGCATCCACATCAATTTCTATGGCGCCAGACAGATAACTATCAAGTAAAACAGGACTGTCACCGGAAACGACAACCGCTTCTGATATATAGCGTTCCAAATTGGTTTGATCACGCACGATTTCCATCGCTCGCCCACCCAAAACGTACGAGGGGCGAATAACCAAAGGAAAGCCAATCTTTGAAGCAATCTCAAAAGCTTCAGCATCTGATCGTGCAATGCCGTTAGTTGGTTGCTTGAGATCAAGCTTAGTTACTAGATCTTGAAACCTTTCTCGATCCTCTGCCAAATCGATAGCATCCGGACTTGTGCCTAAAATCGGAATACCCGCTTCTTCAAGTGCTTTTGCCAATTTCAAAGGAGTTTGACCTCCAAATTGAACAATAACTCCGTGCAACGTACCATTCTCTTGCTCAACGCGCAGGATTTCCATCACATGCTCATAGGTAAGAGGTTCAAAATATAAACGATCTGAGGTGTCATAATCCGTGCTAACTGTTTCTGGATTGCAGTTGATCATGATGGTTTCATAGCCCTGATCCGTCAGAGAATAACAGGCATGACAGCAGCAGTAATCAAACTCAATACCCTGCCCAATACGATTTGGGCCACCGCCAAGAATGACAACCTTTTTACGATCTGATGGGCGTGCTTCGCACTCTGTTGTGCCCATAGCTGGGGCTTCGTACGTAGAATACATGTATGGTGTCTGTGCTTCAAACTCAGCGGCGCAAGTGTCTATCCGCTTGAAAACAGATACTACGCCAACTGCATAGCGTGATTTACGGACGTCGTCTTCGCTTCGACCTGTCAAGATTGCAAGCCGACCGTCGGTAAAGCCCATCATTTTGAGGCGACGCAAACCTAGCTCATCTTGTGGCAGCCCATTAGTTCTCACAAACCCTTCAGCATCAATAATTTCTCGAATACGCGCAAGAAACCAAGGGTCAAAACTTGTAATATCAAACAGTTCATCATCCGAAAATCCGAAACGCATTGCGTGAGCAATAACGCGAATGCGATCGGGAGATTGGATAGCCAATTCTCGTGTGAGCGCCTTGTCGATGACATGTTGGGATTCTGAATTAGCGCCGACCAAAATACTGTTCTTTAGAACAATTTGGTCGTCTGGCGGCATATCGTTGATTGTGACTTCGTCAAAGCCTGTAAGGCCCGTTTCCATGGATGCCAAAGCTTTTTGTACAGATTCGTGGAATGTTCGACCAATGGCCATAGCCTCACCCACGGATTTCATTGCAGTTGAAAGCACGGCTTCCGAGCCAGGGAATTTCTCAAATGCAAAACGGGGAATCTTTGTAACAATATAGTCAATTGAAGGCTCAAAGCTTGCAGGGGTAACTTTGGTGATATCGTTATCCAACTCATCGAGTGTATAGCCAACGGCTAATTTTGCCGCTATTTTTGCGATTGGAAATCCTGTCGCTTTTGAAGCCAAGGCGGATGAGCGAGACACCCTTGGGTTCATTTCAATGACAACCATGCGACCATCTTTGGGATTAACCGCCCATTGAACATTTGAGCCACCAGTTTCAACACCAATTTCGCGCAGGACAGCGATGCTAGCATTTCGCATGATTTGATATTCTTTATCAGTGAGGGTCAGGGCTGGCGCCACAGTGATGCTATCCCCTGTGTGAACGCCCATCGGGTCAATGTTCTCGATAGCACATACGATGATGGCATTATCCGCCTCGTCACGAACAACTTCCATTTCGAATTCTTTCCAGCCGAGCAAGCTCTCATCAATGAGAATTTGATTCACTGGTGAGGCATCAAGGCCAGTCTTGCAGAAGTGCTCATAATCTTCACGATTATATGCTACACCGCCTCCTGTACCACCCAGAGTAAACGCAGGACGTATAATTGCAGGAAGACCAATACCTTCCAGGGCATCCATGCATTCTTCCATTGTTTCTGCAATCGTTGCCCGTGGATTTTCTAATCCTAAGCGGTCCATAGCCTCACGGAACAATTTGCGATCTTCAGCCATTTCGATGGCTGGGCGCTTGGCGCCAATCATCTCGACGCCAAATTTTTTAAGAATGCCCATCTCATCTAGTGCTAGTGAGGTGTTCAATCCGGTCTGTCCCCCCATCGTCGGCAAAAGTGCATCAGGGCGTTCAATCTCAATGATTTTAGCTACAGTTTCTGGTGTGATTGGCTCGATGTATGTGGCATCAGCCATATCAGGGTCTGTCATGATCGTTGCTGGATTGGAGTTCACTAAGATAACTCTGTAGCCTTCTTCGCGAAGTGCCTTACAAGCTTGTGCTCCGGAGTAGTCGAACTCACACGCTTGGCCAATGATAATTGGTCCGGCTCCAATGATCATGATCGAATTAATGTCTGTTCTCTTTGGCATCACTATGTCCTCATAGTAGGCGTGCAAATTGGCCTGCCTTATAGATATTAGGGGGTCAGGTGCAAGGGTATTTAGGTATATCTAGCTGGTTTTTATCTTCTTTAATGCGCCAAGTTAAGCTCTGGAACTTTCAAAATTTGGTGATGCTTAAAATCAGCTCACTTTTTAGCTCATCTTTCTAGTCAGCTTGTGTTGTATCATGATAAATGTGGTCAAAAGTAATCTGTAAAAAAATCTGTGTTTCTTGCGTATCCAATACTATTTTTTATTTCTGTTTCAGCTGTAAAATGGCAGATTGCCTTGACTTTATGTTCGTGCCGGGCTGTATCAGCGCGACTGCTTGAAGGAGCCTGACCATGCACGCCTATCGTAGCCACACTTGTGCCGATCTTACTAAAGCTAACGTTGGAGAAGCAATTCGTCTCTCTGGCTGGGTTCACCGAGTTCGTGATCATGGTGGCATCTTGTTTATAGATTTGCGCGACCACTACGGAATGACGCAGGTGCTTTGTGATCCGGATAGTCCAGTTTTCGCCGAAATCGAAAAAGTGCGCAGCGAATGGTGTATCCGAATTGATGGCACAGTGAAAGCGCGTGATGAAGGTCTGATAAATCCTAAAATTCCAACGGGTGAAATTGAGGTTTTTATCCGTGATATGGAAGTTCTGGGCGCCTCAGAAGAATTGCCTTTGATGGTATTTGGCGAGCAGGAATATCCTGAAGAGACACGTTTGAAATACCGTTATCTGGATTTGCGCCGTGAAAAGTTGCAGAATAATATGAAGATGCGGTCTGATGTTGTTGCTTCGATGCGAAAACGCATGTGGGACAAAGGTTTCCGTGAGTTTCAAACCCCAATCATCACAGCTTCAAGCCCTGAAGGCGCGCGGGATTTTCTAGTGCCGTCCCGGCTTCACCCGGGTAAGTTCTATGCCCTACCGCAGGCCCCTCAGCAATTTAAACAGCTGATCATGGTTTCTGGTTATGATAAATACTTTCAGATAGCACCGTGTTTTCGTGATGAAGACCCTCGTGCTGATCGCTCACCGACTGATTTTTACCAGTTGGACCTTGAGATGTCTTTCGTTGAACAGCAGGATATATTTGATACAATCCAACCTGTTATTGTGGGTGTATTTGAGGAGTTTGGCGGCGGCCGTAAAGTCGACAAAACTTGGGAGCAAATTAGTTACCGTGACGCGGCACTTTGGTATGGTAGCGATAAACCAGATTTGCGTAACCCGATTAAAATGCAGGTTGTTTCTGATCACTTCAGTGGTTCTGGTTTTGCTATTTTTGCGAAACTTTTGGAACAAAAAGGTACAGAAATTCGTGCGATTCCAGCGCAAACTGGTGGCAGTCGAAAATTTTGTGATCGGATGAACGCATTTGCGCAAAAGGAAGGTCTGCCTGGAATGGGGTACATCTTCTGGCGCGATCAAGGCGAAGGCATGGAGGCCGCAGGGCCTTTGGCTAAGAACATTGGGCCTGAGCGCACAGAGGCAATTAGGCAGCAATTAGGCTTAGGTGTTGGCGATGCTGCATTCTTCCTGGGCGGAAAGCCAAAAGTATTTGAAGCTGTGGCTGGGCGTGCGCGCAACGAAATAGGCGATGAGCTAGGGCTAACTGATAAAGACCGTTTTGCATTTGCGTGGATTGTAGATTTCCCAATTTATGAGAAAGATGCTGAAACAGGCAAAGTAGACTTTGAGCATAACCCGTTTTCCATGCCACAAGGTGGAATGGAAGCACTTCACGGAGATCCCTTAAAAGTGCTGGGATATCAATATGATTTGGCTTGTAATGGTTATGAATTGGTCAGTGGTGCGATCCGAAATCACCGGCCTGAGATTATGTTTAAGGCTTTTGAAATTGCGGGTTACGGTAAAGAAGAAGTTGAAAAGCGGTTTGGTGGCATGGTTAATGCGTTCCAATATGGTGCTCCGCCTCACGGGGGGTGTGCCGCTGGTATTGACCGGATCGTTATGCTGTTA